>Ga0335072_10000330_pt1 | contig 101012 bp, 106 predicted proteins | sample Lox_Sample_21_FD_206725 | JGI IMG/M metagenome (GOLD analysis project Ga0335072, IMG submission 206725) | Soil microbial communities from Loxahatchee National Wildlife Refuge, Florida, United States - Lox_Sample_2.1 | ecosystem: Environmental > Terrestrial > Soil > Wetlands | place: USA...
CACTCGAAGCCTGCCGGTGCCTCGGTACTCCAGCACAGAAGAGGGATTTTTAGACCCAATGGGGCCATCAATGCGGTAAGAGAAGCGAAAAACCTTTTGTTGTGCCCGACGCTTAGAATGTTAGAAAGGATCAAGTAGTGTATGAGAACCCTATGTTAGTAATACACAGACAAGGTACTGGGGAAGGCCCGCGGCTCAAAACTAGAACATGAGTGAATATGCCGAAACGGCAACATACCTAAGCCCATCCCGGGAGGGAAAGGCTGTGAAGGGGTCGCAAGAGACGGAGGGTTGTGGTAAAAAGGCTCTGCGGATTCCGATGCAGCAGTTGTAGTCCTGGAGAACCTCAATTCGTAGTCCAATCCGGCTATAGAGTGTCTGGAAGGCGTTGCCTGGTCACATGGTGGTGGTAAACCAGGCTCAGGGCGAAAAGGCCGCTAAAGGGACAGGGCTGAAGACTCGTCCAGCGTCTTGCATATCGTGCATGGTAAGCGGTACAGCTCGTGTCTCGACAATAAACATCACCAGGACGGACGGCGACGCTTAATATCAGGCGTTCCGGATTCCGAAAGACCAAATTCGTCGTCATCATCTCTTGTTTTCCTTTTTGAAGATTTGGTGCTATATGGCGTTGCCGGTGGCGTGACCTCATGCGTCGAGGCTTTGGTGTCATCGTCACCAAGAAAAAGATCGTCCTCTTCCACGGTAGATTGAATTGCAGCATGTTCGGCCCTAGTCTTGTGGTCCATCCCTTTGGAGAGAGGGATTGGCGATATATCCACTTGTCCGTTCCCCTGCGCTGAAGTTTCATTTTCCGCGGATCCGTTGGTTTCATCAACAGGGGCTTGTTGGCCAGAGAGGCCGTTGTGTTCACCTCCGGCCTGGACATGTAGTACATAATCACTGTCATGCTTTGAATCACTAGTAGCAGTGCCGGTCGCAAATTCCGCTGAATCCTGCAAAAGGTGGTCATCTCCGTCGAGTTCGACATCATGGACGGATTCTGAATTCACTTGATCTTGCCCGCCGGTATCGGCAAGCTCTGTAGCTCTGTCCTCGAGCTCTTCCGGGCCGGCACTGTCGTGGAAATCTTCGTGATTGTCAATGAGACTTTCTCTCTCCTCATCTGGATCAGCATTCACGGTCTGGTCAAAAGCATCGTCGGCGGCCTCAAGAGTGCGGGAACTTTCAGTGTCCCCAACAGCGCTTTGCGTCTCAGCTTTGCCATCTTCGTCCTGCGTAGCGTCATCGATGGAAATCGCAACCTCTCCAGTGTCTTCAGCGTCGTTTCCAGGTGTGGGAGGCATGTCCGCGGATTCGGCAAGGTCATCGTGTGAGGTGTTAAAGTCTGCGTATATGTTGGCATCACAATCAAGACAGTAACACAAGCCATCTGCATAGCATATGTCGGACAAAGGGTCATATTCACCTTGGACTTCCAGTTCGTCACCTCGCACGGTTGACGTTGCTGACGTTTCATTTTCTAGGTCTCGGGTCACGTCGTAATCATCAGTCTCCGGTCTGCTTTCCAGAGCGTTTGAATCCGACTCTTCTTCACTGGGGACGTGTTCCGTTGTGGCTCCTTCCTGTGGATGGTAATCCAGGTTTGTATCTTCAAGACCGGCATTTTCGCGGGCTAGATCTCCGTCGTCGTCCCTCTCATCTTGCCCAAGGTCCTCGTGGTTCTCACCATGGCTGCCAATCACGTCGTCGACCTCCTCCCACTGTTCGGGACTACCATCGTGCGAATGAAGGTGCTCAGCTGCAATCTCTGTGAATGCCTTGCCGTGTTCTATAGCACTCAGCAGATACGCATGCTGGGATGCAAGGCTGACGCGACTGCCGAGGTGACAATATAGAGGCTCCGCTTTTTCTGTTTGCTCATTGTGGCAGAGTGCAAGGTATACATCCAAAATTTGCGAAAGGGTCATCTGTGTTGCATACGAAGAGTCCTGCGAAGGGATTAGCAAGTCATACATAACAAGAGAATGCGGGACTCATACCTGACAGATGTGAAGACCTAGCGATGGTATATCCAAGACAAGTTCGTCGTCATCACCAATAGTTCCAATAAGAACATCGTGACAAGCGGTCAACAACTTATCAAGGCTTTGGTGGGCGAGGTCAACGTCTGCTAGGAAGAAGGTTTCGGAATCGTCACCCTCGTTAGGAGGGAAGAGGCAAATTTCGGTATCCTGGTAATTAACTTTGACAGTATGCAACCGAGCTGTATGAAGTTGATGATCTGCTTCATCCCCATCTTCGACTTCAGTCCCGTGAGTGGCGGACTCTCTATCTGCACTTTTGGCGTATTCAACGTCACGGGTGGAAAACTGAGCTGCTTCCACCACAGTGGCTCCTTCTGACTCATCTGGTGCTGACGGACCAGCCGAGTCCAACTTCGCTTGGTCAAGTAAGCTTGAGGTTTGATGGTTGTTGGCGGTCTCAAGAGGGCCTAATGGTGACTCCTTGCTCGTCATTTTACTAGCAGCAACGGTATTGGTAGGTGGGTCGTGGTCCAGTTTAGGAAAGGTCTCCTCATCTTCGAGATATGTCGGATCGTTGGGTCCATCGTCACTGATGTTATTGGCGGAATCTCCAGAGAACAGTGGTCCTTGAGTGGCTCCGACGTCCTCGGAATCTTGAGTGGTAATGTTAGTAGTCTGTTCTTCATATATTCTTTCTTCATCGTAATTGCTATGGAAGGCTTGCGATATACGAGATGTGTCTTCCAGCGAGTGTTCTGGCAGTTCTTCATCTTCTGGAAAAAGATCTTCGTCATCCACAATCTCTACATCCCGTGTATCCTCAGCCTGGTTGTTGTCTTCCCGCAATGGCTCATCCTCGTCGTAAAGGATGTCCTCGTCTTCATGCTCAACACCTGGTAGGATCTGCGAGCGAGACTCCATGGTGAAATCATCGTGATTAGTATCTGCGTTTTGGACTACAGTGTCTTCGTCTACCATTTCATCATCGTCTAGAAGATCTTCGTCAACAAGCTGGATATCTGCTGTGGGGTGTTGATTAGGATTTATTGGATCTTCGATCATCGCTTCCTGGGTTGGCTCAGCAGAAGCATCGCGCATCGTGTCCAGCTCGTATGGTAGGTCGAGGTCGTTGGCAGGTATATGTGGAGATGAGGCAAGGTCCATCGTATCATCTGGGTGAAGCAAGTCCATAATGGAATACGTGACAGATTGTGCCGTAGTCATCGCAAGTCGTGGACGCGTTGGTCGCTACGTAGGAAGGGGGGTGTGGGGCCGTTTCGTAAGCTTGGAGAGTTCTAGGAGCATCACAATGGTGCTCAGGCAGAACGGAAGTCTTCAGTCATAGATTGTTCTGATGTGGTAGAGATTGAAGAAAGCTTAAGAATGATGTGACTCTGAGACTGGGTTATGGGTTGGCGGACAAAAGGGATGGAGTGGTGCGTCTTCCTCCTTTCACAATCTCCAAGTCGGATGTCTGATCGCAGCTATTCTTAGCAGGAAAGAATAAGCGCGTCAGGTTGGTCGCGATGCTATCGCTCTTGCAAGGGCGACGGTGGTCGTAGACGTGGTTGTGACCTGTGGCGAAAGTGATGAGGGTGTGCCGAACGGAAAGCGAAAGGCTGCAATTGTGCCAAGCCTGGAACGCACTAGTCAGCAGGAAAAGGGAACATAGCAGTGGAATTATTGTGAAGATGCCCAAATACGCATTGCCAAACGCCAGATTGGCAATTTGGTGATCCTGTAACATTCAAGAGACGCAGTGGGCAACAAAGACGATTCGCTCACCTTGCCTCAATAATTTCACAATGGTTGTTCTCGCAGCATCAATATGTACACGAGGGGGAAAGGCAGTGCTTTCTCGACAATTTCGGGAAATCAATCGTTCAAGGATAGAAGCCCTCCTCGCATCCTTTCCCAAGCTCGCAGACTCAGGTACTCAGCACACAACAGTCGAACAAGACAATGTGCGCTTCGTATACCAACCCCTCGACGAACTATACATGGTCTTAATTACCAACCGCCAATCCAACATATTGCAGGATATCGACAGTCTACACCTCTTTGCGCAAGTGGTAAGCAGCATATGTAAGAAGCTGGACGAGCGGGAGATCCTTCGGAATGCATTTGAGCTTCTCAGTGCATTCGATGAGCTGGTTACACTTGGCTACAGGGAGAACCTGTCACTTTCTCAAATCAAGACGTTCCTGGAAATGGAGTCGCACGAAGAGCGCATACAGGAGATCATAGCTCGCAACAAAGAGTTGGAAGCTTCGGAAGAGCGGAAGCGCAAAGCCAAGCAGCTCGAGATGCAACGCAAAGAGGCTGCGCGATCAGCAGCATACACTCGGGGCATGGCGCCCAAGATTCCACAATACCCTACTTACACTCCTCCTACCCGACCCACGGTCCCAGACACGTATGACAGCTACGAAGCTGAGAAAAACAAAACATTCAACAAGCCTCTAGCCAGCCGTGGGAAGGGTATGCAGCTGGGGAAGAAGTCCAAAACAACAGATATCTACGATAAAGTGAAAGCCGATCTCGGCACAACCGAAGCCGAAGAATCAGCTTCTCTCGCACCTACACCCGCGGCACCTGCTCAAAGTGTGGCAACAACTCGCACCTCACTAGACACCTCTGCCTCTCCAATTCACGTTACCATTCAAGAAGCCCTCACCGCCAAACTCTCCCGTGAAGGGGCGCTCAAATCATTTGAGGTCAAAGGAGACCTCAACCTCAAAATCTCAGATCCATCTCTCACAAAGCTGAGCCTTACCCTGCTAGCCAATGAAGGCCCACTCAAAGCACAGTTCCGAACGCACCCAAACATTGACAAAAACCTCTTCACCAGTGAGAAGCGCATCCAGCTGAAGGACACAACCAAGAAGTTTCCCTCGAACAATAGCATCGCCGTTCTGCGATGGAGAGCTACAGCTCCAGCTGACTCCGCCGATATTCTCCCAGTTACTTTTACTGTCTGGGTCAACAAGAGCGATGAAAGCTATACCATTACTATCGAATATGAGCTCACAAGCTCAGCCATGGCTCCTTTGAGAGACGTTACCGTCACCATTCCGTATGCCACGTCCGAACCTGCTGTTTCTTCTTTCGACGCTATTTACGAGGTCACCGGAGACAGTGTGGAATGGAACATTGGGCCCATAGACGCAGAAAACGCTTCTGGTAGCTTCGAATTCGAGGCTCAAGCAGATGATGAAGCTGAGTTTTTCCCGATGGGCGTTAGATTTGAGATGAGCAGGCCATTTGTGGAGGTTGATGTTCAAAGCGCAAGGTTGCTAGAATTGGATGAGGAGGTCAATTTTGACAAAATCATTAAGAGCGTTAGTGAAGGCTTTGCGATTGAATAAGGCATGGGAACAGAGCTATCAAGCCTGCTTTACGTTATAGCATGCTTCATGGAAGGGTCGAGACATTGCTAGCCAATTTCCGCAAGCTGGCCACGGTAATCACGACGGGCAGGAAAGGTACGCAGAGGCTCTAGAAGGAATTGATGATCTCTTGGCCATCCATTCTTCTCCCGCATTATTCTGTGAACCGTCAACATCCTGCGGCTACTCGTTCACAGATTCATCGGCAGCGAGAGCGAAGATAAGCATGCCAACCTCGGCCAAGGCTGAATACCTTGCTCGTTATGGAAGCAAAACCGTCCAAGAGAAGCCTTAGAGTGTCATCATACCTCGAGAGTCGTGTCGTCTTCTCCTTGCAAAGCCCTTCGCAAAACCCTGACATCGACCACCGCTATAGCCCTACTTACCCCATGATTGGCCTTCCTCAGTTCCTCCTCCAGCTCTTGGACTCCCTCCCGCTGCTCCTTCGTAAGATGTATCACGTGTCGGAAAGCCACGTCCTGAAAAGAATGCGGATTTTTGATGACACTGTTCGTAAACAATCCAATGCAGTCACGTGCTGCAAGAAATAATTTGACGACGCGGTCATGGACCACTTCGTCTGTATTCTAGAGATAGCGCTTCGGAAGGGCTGCTTCGAGGACAAATGCTGCGTTTATGAGCGGTGGAGAAATCTTGAACGCCTCGGTGTCACCCGAGGCGCAGGACACTGCGTATGTATGACTATGTATATGCAGGAGAAAATAGTTAAGACCAGGATGGAAGCCCGCGATATGTAAGATGGAGGCTTCAAGGGGAATGACTCGCTGTGTTTCAGAGTCACTTCCTTCATTATCTAGTGGCATTAAGGGCATTGATAATGTCAGGATGAACTCAAATTCATTAGGACTTGTTCCAGATAGAGGATAGTGAAACGTTCTGTTATGTCTAATAGCTCTTCGTACACTTTCTATCCGAAAAAAAAAACGATCCCAAAACTAATGATCACACTGTTATACAGGCGGCTCCATGGTTCTTAAAGGTACATATGCGCCCCTTTCACGATCCGTACCAGTCCTCAATACACTTGAAACAATGTCTCTGACTCGTGAGAATGGTCCCGCTCCACTCTTTCTCTCCTTTAAATGGATAGTTTGCATCTCGAAATCTTGCTCCAGGGACTCGACATTCAGCCAATTTGGCCGGCGCCACCACTTCAACAACAGTGAGCTTGTCACAACTGAGACTGATGATGCAGCCATCATCAAACCGGCAGCCATTGGTGGGAGCATGAACCCGCCAAACGGTAGGAAAATGCCCATGGCGAATGGCAGGCCAATCAAGTTGTAAACGCAGGCCCATATCAGGTTCATCTTGATTCGGTTGAAGATGGTCCTTGACAAGCACAAAGACGCGGGAATGTTGAGAAGGTCATCGGGCCGCATAATGACAATATCTGCAGCTTCAACAGCAATATCACTACCGGACACCAGTCCGATACCAACATTGGCGCTAGCTAGGGCTGGTGAGTCATTGATACCATCTCCGACCATCGCAACGATTTCTCCCTGGGATTGCAATTCACCAATGATCATTTGCTTTTGGCCGGGGGAGACAGAGGCGCGAATGGAGTCTTTCGATATGCCAACAAGGTTGGCTATGTGGAGAGCAGTGCTATAAGTATCACCTGTAACGAGGGATGTGTTTATGCCGAGGCGATGTAGTGCAGTTATTGCTGCCGCCGCAGTAGGTTTGAGGGTGTCAGACATCGCGAGTGTACCAGCATAGTGACCGGAAATAGCGACATGTATGTATGTAACATCTGTTGGCATGTCTGATTTGGCTGAGGACGTGGCAGTTGATATCGAGGTGTCGGAATCTGGGTCTGCGCGGTCAGGCACGGCAATACCTTTGGAACGGATGAAAACGGCATTGCCGATCAGGACTTGGTAGCGTGTGCGCTCTGCACTAGAGTGCGGTTCGACCTCTACCGCTATTCCATGGCCCACTATGACCTCGAAAGTGCCAATACTCCCGTCAAATCCATCGTCATCACCTCGCCCGAGCTGTTCTTTTGCAGCAGCGACAATAGCTTTGCCAATGGGGTGCTCGGAACCGTCCTCGGCAAGTCCAACTATTGTCCACCAGAGTCGACGTCGCCATTCATTTGAAGACCACGTTGATTCCAAAGACGTCTTTGCTACTTTCAGCTTTCCGAAAGTAAGAGTCCCTGTCTTATCGAGAACAACATGGGTGATTTTTGTGGCAGTCTCAAGAGCTGCACCACCCTTGACGAGTATGCCATGCTCCGCACCTACACCAGTACCGACCATGACAGCAGTAGGGGTGGCCAATCCCAATGCACAAGGGCAGGCGAAGACGATTACTGATATGCAAAGTTTCAAGCAGACCATGAACTTGCCGCCACTCTGTTCGTCGACAAAGACCTTTGGTGGATTTGGCATAACATGGCTTAATATCATCCATCCAACAAAAGTCGTTAGTCCGAGAGCAATGATGATTGGAACAAAATAGCCGGCCACATAGTCGGCCATCCGCTGAATGGGTGCACGGCTGGTTTGTGCTTCTTGTACGAGGCTGACAATCTGACTGAGCTGAGTGTCCTTCCCAGCTCGAGTGACTCTGAAGTCGACCCGGCCAGCCCCATTGACGGTCCCGGCCATCAGTAGAGAACCCTTTTTCTTCATAAGAGGAATTGCTTCTCCAGTGACCATGCTCTCATCTACGTAGCTTTCGCCGCGTGTTACTATTCCATCAGCAGGAACCTTGTCACCCGGGCGAAGAATGACAATATCGCCAACTTGAATGAGCTCTGTAGGGATGCTCTTCTCCAAGCCAGCCTTTGCGCTTCGCTCTGGCATTTCGGCGTGCTTTTCGATCGTTGGCGAGGATGGGAGGCTCCAGCCCTCTGCTGCCTTTTCTGCGGCAATTGGATCGTTGTATATAGTGGCCATGGAAGGCGCCAAAGACATGAGCCGAGACAGCGCTTTAGACGTTTGACCCTTTGCTCTGTTCTCAAGCCATCGACCAAGGGTGATGAATGTAATCAACATGGTGCTGGTATCGAAGACCGTTCCTGGTCTGGTGTGCGGAGGGATTATAATGGCGATGAGCATGGCAAAAACGCTGAAGAAGAATGCCGCAGAGGTCCCAAGTATGACAAGAACATCCATTGTTGGAGACTTGTGCTTTATGCTTTTAAACGCGGAAATGTAGAAGCGCTTGCCAATTCCGAATTGAACTGGGGAAGTCAGAAGCCCACAGACAAGGTCACCCACATAGAGGCCGGGTATCAAACGAATCGCCCCAAAATCCAGAGCAGGTAAAAACATGGGTATCAACATGCTGATGCAAAAAACAGGAACGGCGAACGAAAGCGAATACAGGAAAGCCCGCCGCCATTCTTGAATCTCCTTGGTTTTTGCAAGAGACTCGAGCTGGGCATTATTGTCATCTGACTCGGCCACGAGAGCGTTGTATCCAGCGTCCTCGACCATTTCGACTAGGGCTCGAAGGCCAGTCAAAGAAGGATTGTATGTGATCGTAGCTCGGGAAGTCGATAGGCTTAGTACAGCGCCAATCACACCAGGCTTCGCGCGGAGTAGTGTCTCAAGAGCTGTCGCCGCTGCTCCGTCCGATAGTCCATAGAGCTTTAATTGAATGGTGGATGAAGTTCCTAGGTGTTGTGAAGCCTCACTCTGAGATGATATGAGCTTGGCGTCGAATCCAGCGTCTTCGATAATTTCAACTATTTTGTCGGCGGATAGGTTGGACGGCTCATGGGTGATAACGGCTCTTTCTGCTAGGAGACTTATATTGAACTGTATCAGGCCGTTGACATCTTTGAATGCCCCTTCGACGGCGGAAGTGCAAGCCCCACAAGTCATGCCTTCGATAGCCACCGTAGTTGTCAAAGCTTGACTTGGAGGAGATGTTCCCGTTCCTGTGGCTGATGTGGCGGCAGCCTCCTGCAATTTGGAGTCCAAAACCGTCGCGTCAAAACCACGGTCTTCTATTATCTCAGCGACTTGTTCAGCGCTTATTATTGATGGGTCATGTTCAACAACAGCTCTTTCTGAAAGGAGTGAGACGCTCATTGTCTTCACGCCGGCAACACCCTTGAAACCTCCCTCCACTGCAGACGTACAAGCCCCGCAGGTCATACCCTGCACGGACAGTGTAGTGACTGTCATTTGTGGCCCAGGGGAATCCTCTTGTGACTTTGACGATTGCTGGACAGTAGAGGTTGTTGTAGGCGTTGGTATACTTGTGGATAGGACTTCTGCATCAAATCCTCGGTCTTCGATAATCTCAGCAACTTTGTCTGCAGGCAATATGGTGGGATCGTGTTGCACGACTGCTCGGCCCATGACCAGATTGACTGACACCGCACCGGCGCCCTCCACGTTTTGGAAACTAGACTCAACTGCGGACGTGCAAGCCCCACAGGTCATGCCGTCCACTTTCAACGTTGTTGTTGCCATACAGACTGTCGGCGTCCTGTTCAAGGGCTGTGCGGCCTTTAGCTTGCCTGCGTCAGCAGAATCGGAGGGGGCCATTGTTGACGAAGTTCTTCGTAGGCAACCTGTGCTTCCGAAGACCTGGAGGCCTGCAACTCTCTTAACTCCTGACTAGGTAACGGCGGTCGCAGACTCAGGGGTAGGTGTCAAGAAGGTTTGCGCGTAAGTGGATGGCTCGGCGAGGCATTGGGACAGTTCGATGAAGTGCAATTTTGGGGACACACGTTAAAAGACCAGCTTCCAGAAGAATACGTAAGAAAGGGAGTGTGGTGGAATATGTTGTTCGGATCAGGCGCGACGATCGTATAAGACGACGGCTGAGGCGGCTTTGTCACCCCAGTGAGGATCCCGCAAATGGCGCAACGTTACCCGCAGATCCCACGTCGCTTTTTGGCTCCAAAAGCTTGGGATTTTGCCTTTCATGAACCACGTTTTTTTCCAGCACATTATGACTGCACTGGGCGAGAAATATGGGAAAATCAGGGCACACTACACCTACATGAATAGTCAGACTTTTTACCTGTGGAATAGACCGTAATGTAGAACGTACAGGCCGTGGTTCCATTTCGCAAACATGAGTGTATGTATTTAGGCCCCAAGGAAAGTACCCCATAAAGCTCGCGTAACTACCTCGAGACTACAACAATATAGTTTCGGATTCGTATTGGGGCTGCTTGATCCCCATCTTTGGTTGTCCGCCCACTTTGTTCTGTGCGAGTCCTAGTCTTGGGAAGTCCCGTTCAAAGTGACTTCTCCAGCATCCCTCATCTGCAATTTAGCCCTCACTTGAATATCAAGCTAGGCAGTCACCCTTGGACTGGTCATTAACGGCGGACTCTGTTCAGCTTGCCCTGCTCAACTTGTCAAGCTTAGATCCCAAGATGGATCAGGCACAAACCCGCGCGCTGTCCGCCCTGCAGCCCTTCATCCATCTCGCATTAACGACTTCTTCACCCACTCCACGATTCCTTGCAGACCTCATAACCAGAGCGACATCGGCACCTGGCACCTACATCTTTACAGAGCTGCTTCAAACACCAGCAATCCAGTCACTTCGGTCCGCAGACACTCCACCTGAATTCCAGGCATACCTTACCGTCCTTGAGATCTTCAGCTATGGCACGTTTGAAGAATACAAGAGTATGATACCTTCATTCTTACCAAGCTTCGACAATTCTACTAACCCAAATGACAGCCACACCCAAGCTTCCTGCCCTAAGCGACCCTCAAGCCCTCAAACTCCGCCAACTGACCCTTCTCTCCTTCGCCTTCTCTTCAACCGCACCCACCTACGCCAACCTCATTACAGCGCTATCCCTTCCAACACCGCAGTCTTTGGAGATCCTCATCACATCATCTATCTACGCCGGTCTCCTCACTGCCCGCCTCTCTCCCGCTTCCATGCCACCAACCGTCCACATCACCTCCGTTGCTCCCCTCCGCGACCTTCGCCCCCAATCCCTCCCACAAATGCTCGCCATTCTCGCCGTGTGGGAACAGCGCTGCCAATCTACGATCTCCGACCTTGAATCCCAGATAAACGGCATCCGTACAGATGCAGCGAAGCGGCTTACAAACCAAAAGAAGCGTCAGGAAGTCGTTGACAACGCTGTGCTGCAGAATGATGACAAGGGCAAGAAACCCTTGGGGGATGGCCCAGTGACAAGGAACAAAGGTATGGTCGGAAACAAGCGAGATCTGGACGAACAGCAAGAAGACGACGAATATGAAGTCTCGAGCGGAGATGGTGTAACGCCCGGTATGGCGACAATGGAGGTCGATGAGCCGGCAACGGGCCAAAGGAGCTCAAAGAGGATATCGGGCAAGAAACCAGGTGCTTGGTAGAGTGACTGGTGTAGGATTTCGATATTGCATGGGATCGTCGACCTAGCAAGAAGGTCCAGATTCTATCACTCTTAACTAAGGTGAACTCTCACAAGGACTAGAGAGCTATGCTCGCTTTACGAGAGCATAACCGATATGACTACAGTGGGTATAGCATGGCTATCTCAGTAGAGTGTCAGATGGGAGAAGCAGGCGCTGCTCCCGGACGTGACTAGGTCTAGGCGCGAGCATGAAACTGCGGCTGTAGAAGATCTCAACGACACGAATACGCCCATGATCGCACGCATGGACTGATGAAAGGCAGAGAATACCAATCATCGAGAGGGAGAATTGGATCAATAGGTCCACAGGTAGACAAATGTGTATCTCGCTAGAGTCGAGGTGCACTTTAATTGAATCTACCTTCAATGCCAGATCATCTTGAACACTTCAAAACTCGTCCGATGAATATGTCATCTCATGTGTCACTCATTAACCGATGTTTCTGATGGACGTGAAATCTCAAACTCCTGTGCCATGTTTGACTGGGATGTTAGCAAGAGCCTCAAAAGAACTCAGCAACACGACCTGTGCGCAGTTCAAGAAGAAAACTTGAAATGGTTTTGATTCAAGCTATTGGCAAGCTAAGCAAGTCAACGCATAAGCAAGCAAGTACATATTAGGTTGCGCCCTCATAGCTCCTGAATTAACATTTTGGGTATTCGATCGTATGTGCAAAGGGCGAAAATTAAAGGAGACGGACTCTTCTTCGTGAACGCCCCATTGATACTCGAGCTCCACACCTATCTGAACCTAGAATCTTCCCCAGCAATGCCTTTCCCAACCTAGAAACTCCGAAAGCGTAGAAGGAATTCGTGCCCAAATCAGCAGATCTAGGAAATGGGCCAAGTTGATTCTTGTAAAGTGGAGGACCAGCCGGGTTACCAGTTTTAACTCAAACATTCCGTGCTCTTTCTCTTCCCATGTACAGCATGATTGATCCTCATCAAAAGTGTGTGCCTGGCACGAAGATAAAGAGAACACTAAAAGCCACGGCGATGGCAGCAAACACAAAGAAGGCCATAGTGGCGCGTGTCCTAAGGAGTTTTCCGATAAAAGGCTCTCGAACCCGTGACCAGTTCATGAAGGTATATTCACTGAAGCCAAGCAAGGCCATAATTAGGTCCAACTTGTATTGGTAGCTGATCAGAAAGTAGGCGCCGATTGTGAATGGTAGGATGAGCTATGAAGAGTCAGTTGAATTTTTTTTTGGCAACGCAACGCAGTCAGGGTTTAGACGTAGTCTCTGACTTACCCAGCATCTGATATGTTTCGGCTGATCAGTGAGGATCATGTAATAGCCGCCCCAGAAGGCAGCACCAAAGCTAGCAAGGCCAAAAGAGAGTCTTATGATTATGCTGAGAGGGACAAGATTCCCGAGAGCCTTTGCTTGGAGGAAACCTGGGAAAGCGTCCCGCTCCATAGCCTGGAAGACGTAGTCTTTGGCGTCATCGAAGACTTCTGGGTCATCTCTACCCTCTTCTTCGATTGCGTGGATGATCCTGTTGAGGATGGCCTCTGGAAGGATGATTTCCCGCTCAGATCCCGGGAGAACGAAGGTATACAGTATTTTCTCTGCACTGGCACGTATGTCGGCACGGGCTACTGTGTGTCCAGGTGAATTGGAATCGGTATGAGCCTCCGGCGTCGACATGAAGCTCGGACGGGGGGGTCGCTCGGCCGAGGGCTGCCGGATTTGTTTCGAGTGATTCGATTGCTGCGACGTCAGGCTGTGTGATGGTGAATGGCTGACTGGAGCGCCGGTTGCGTTGGTTGAGCCACTGCCATTAGCTGTCTCATGTCTCAAGAACGCTGAGAGGCGCTGTTCAGAGCCATTCTTCTCCCCATTGCCAACAATGCCTGTCGACTCTAGGTCGCCAAAGTTTTCCAAGGCCTGCGAGGAACGTTTGCTTGCATTTGCATTCTTCTCCATCTCCGGTGTTTCTAGAAGCATGGATCGCCGAAGCTCGCGGACATAATGTCTGCAGAGAGACATGTGTTGGGAGACATCGAGCCTGAGGGATATATTAGCATCAGTCTCGTACAACAAGTGGACAGTGTTACTTACCAGAAATCGAGATAATCGACCGAGCGTTGCTGATCTCGCATATAAATGTAGAAGGAGAATAGATCGACAGGAGCCAACGTTCGCCTGCCAAGAACTTCAAGTAACGTCGGAAGCCGTTTGCGCTCTGCGAGCTCTTGTTCGGGGGTTTGTTGCGCCATTCTCGAAATTTGCAATTGATGTGCGCGCCGAGACTGGAAGAATGATGAACCTGCAGAGGGGCTTGTGCAGGTCGCTAATGACTAAACGCAGACGATCGAGAGATGGAGGTGACACGGGTGTTAGTGGGACTCGGCGCGGTCTTGGGCCAGTTTCGCTGACGTTTCGCGTTTGAACGGTCAATCTGCTACATGAGCTGTAGGCGATAGAAACAGCAGATCAGCAGAGTCATGAGATGCGTGTGCGCCAACAGGAGGCGTGTAGAGGTGCGAGGTGTGACAATGGGCAGAGGGGAGAAGAGGAGATGGCGCAGGCACTTCAATTGGCCTGCAAGCCGAAACGTTTAAATTCGGTTAACACCCGTACCTGTCACCGCCCGCCGCGTCCGGCGTGGCGTCGGACCCAACCTCATCTGCCAGCCCGACCCTTCGTCAGGTATAAAGACGCACTCGTCCCCCGCCGCTTTTCCAACAACTCTCTCCCTCCCCTTCCCCCCTCGCTCTTCACTTTCCTGCACTGCCCCCCCGGTCGTGTCTCAGGCCGCTCCGAGTTCCACTTACTCGCTGCGGAACCCCCCTTCCCTACAGAACTGATACGACGCGGCCAGTGGGAAAAATGCTGCAGCACGATCGGCTGGCTCTTATTCGCTTGACGCCTCGGCAGCATTGTCTCATTGACCGTCTGACTCGTGCGTCGGCCCTTGGGTAATGACGCTGGTGAAGCGCCCGGCGTTCCAGCAGGTCGCCGGCAACTTGGTCACGCGACGGCCTTAGATGCAGGACTTCTGCTCCTCCCCTTTAAGCTTCGTTCATCAATCCATCACACCTCCTCCACGTCTCTACTGTCGGCGACTAAGGCCGCGTCAGCACTTTGACTGGCTGTGTCACCACTACGTCATCCTGTTGCCGATCTCTACCGCGGCTGGGTTTGGTCAAGGGAGAGGTTAGGTTAGGCGCACATTGCGCTGTGACCAGGCTAATGGACAATAAAGCAAGCTCAGCCCATACTGTCGAAGGGATGAGTGTGAGAGCGTGGCCAAGGCGCGTGTCAGGGTCCTATCTCATAGAGTAGGCTGGCAGGTAGAGGGTGTTGTACGCCGGGAATACGCTATGACGCGTGACCTCATGATTAGGAAACCGCTGAATTGGGATCTATATAGAAGCTTGCTATCTATAAGTGATTCTTCTATATCATGTCCTCCATGTCTATCCTACACATGTGCCAACCCCCATAACAGGACCTTGACGCTAAGCAGTCCATCATCATCGGGCCTAGCGCATGCCGCGCCCCACGCACAATGCCCCGCTCAAGAATGGCGCAGCGGTTCGCAGAAGCAGGCTCAAAATAGCCACTGATGTGGCTGGCGTGCTCAGGTCATCTGAAGCCCTAGCAAGAAGAGGCCGTTCGTTCTCATTGACGAGAATGGAGATTGACGGCGCTCAGCATGGGACCTGATCCAGCTGAGAACATGATGAGGCCAATAGAGAAAATACCTCACTGTGGGTGATATTCAGGTCCGGTCTCATACCGCGGTGCGCCAGGCCAGATCTTGCACTATCAGGAATTCGCTGAATGATTTCAAGCTCTCGTAGCTGTCGCAGTGGACCTGTCGAGCTCCAGCGGGTTCAAGGACGCCTCCTTCGGCAGACACGCATCGCCAGCGGGACATGATCCTAATATCACATTGCTCCGGCCTGGGGGCTGAGGCCCACCCACTCACCGCTCTCTCAAAGACCATGTGGACTACACAACTCTGTGGCATCAGCAAACTTGGCATCAGCAACCTTGTGGCATCACAACTTTGTGGCCTCATAACCTTTGTGTCTTTGTAGTCTTTGCGTCGTGTGTTAGAACCTAGCCCAAGAGATGAAATCTGCCTACCGGACGCGTGATGTTTGTCAAAGCCAGCCGTCATACGACTAAGCTTCTAAGGTCAATGTCTCGAAGGGGTTAAAGGTAAATCCAGAAATGTGGTTAGTATGAACACCACCCAGGCGTCTGCCACGTAGCCAGATAGCGGGGCATTCTTGGTAGATAAGTGTCTGCCTGGGCAAAACCCCCAGAGGATCATCAAAGAATCAATCAAGAAATCTAAGCCTGAGTGAACAGCCTCTATCTAGCCTAAATTGTGTCATCCCATCCCAAGTAGTACTAGGACCATAATTTAACAATGTCTTTGCAAGTTCCTGCCCAAGTCGTTGGGCCAACGAGACCAGTGACTCAGGCTCTGGACAACTTCGATGCTCTAATTGAAAGATTTCAGCTACAACCCAGAGAGACCGCGGGAAAAGCATCTACTATTTCTTGTGAGATATACTCGAGTCGGGAAACGTTAGATCCAAGCTATAGGCATCCAGTGAGGGTCGATATCCTGGGAGGGAAAAAGTTTGTTCAAGACATTCTGGGGTTGGAAGAGAAGGGCTGCGTCTCCAATCTAGTATCCTACCTGAAGGAGCAGGGCAGATATGATGAGATGATTATCGTTGAGTGTCTTGACGGCTACGTATTCCCCGAACACAGATTGTTTCGTCCGTGGGCTGGGCCCGATGATTCATTTGATGATTCATTTGAATCGAGTCGGTATGGCAATTCGAGACTATTGTAAGGCCTTTCCCATTCCTATTAAGTCGATTGCTAATATCATCAAGACTGCTCATGGATGATAAGGACACATTCATGCGTGATGGCCTTGATTCACATTTTACAGCCAAACAGCCAAGAGAAGAGCTAAGACAAGATCTTGGGGGTGGCAAGGGTGCCCGTTGGTTCAGACAAGGCGAGAAATGCACTGACTAATGACATACCTTGAAGGCAAAATTCTGACTCTCACAGTGTGCTCTTTCCGTTTCCCAAGACTTAGTGGTACCAATATAGCATACAGGCAGTCTTGCCTACTATACGTTCACTATGATGGGCATGTTGCGTATGACCTTCGTGGCACTATTACCGGAGCATCATCAGCAATGTGCAAGGAAATGATTCCAGAAAACCATCCTTGCCATCCATTGACACCGATCATCCAAGGGTTCTTGCACATCGACGATCATCACAACCGTCCTGACCTAGAGAGGTGCATTGAGAGGATACAACAATTTGAGACGAAGCTCAAAGATTCTACAAAAGACTCGCCAGTGGCAGGACGATCGTTGAACTACTTGAACACAAAGCTCAGTGAGTTACGTACCCGTCTGCATTATATGGATGCCTCGATAGACACAATGGTGGAAGGCTTCACCAACGAACCCTTTTCCAGGGTTGTTTTTGGATCCACACCTGATGCCGAAGGAGAGGCCATGTCTATTCCCACCAGGCATTCGGACAACTGGTATCACCTCAGCAATAGTGTGAACGAAATATACGGCATTTCTAGGAGCGGCAACCCTTTGGTCAAAGCAAGCGAGTTGAAAAATGCCTGCAGACAGCGATTGTTGGTTGTGGATGGCCTTCAACAACGGCTCAATATTTCTCTATCTGTCGTAAGGCCTCTTGACACCCACGCCCTTTCACCAGCTTACAGTTGACCGTCTTTCCTAGGTATCGAATCTCCTCGCATCCAAGGAGAATCACTGGAATCGACGAATGGCAAGTTCACAGAAAATAATCGCCATGCTGACCATGCTCTTCCTACCCACTACGTTTTTTGCCGTGTGTAAAATCCCGCTATTCGCGTTCCTTTCGTTTTCCTAATCTCCTGAGCAGGTCGTCTTCACAGTCCCGCTATTCAATTGGGACTCGACTAAGCCCGAAGTACCGGTCGTAAATCCTAAAATTTGGATCTACTTGACCTTTGCGGCTGTATTCACAGGTGCGCTGTTCCTCTCGTATTGGTTGTGGACACGAACGATGGATAAACATGAGGAAGAAGAGAAAGACGATATCGAGGAAGAAGAGAAGGATGATATCGAGGAAGTAAATACAGGGCGGGGAATTAACAGGAAAGTCGACGACGGGAAAGGAGATGTTGAGAAGAAGTCGCCGGGATTGAAGCGGCTACTGAAGCTGCTTGGGGGACAAGGTATAAAGAAAGAGCGAGCGGACGAAGAGAGCGCTAGCGTAAGCAATGTTGGAGAACAAGGCAAGGGAGGAGGGCCCAGGGGAGGGAGGAAAAAAGGCTAGCGGAGCAGACGCTGAAGATGAAGGCTCCACGGAAGAAGGAACCTGCCGAGAAAAGAGCTCTATTAGGACTGTTATCTCACATCTACGAGATAAAATGTCTCTTCAACACCATGTTTCTTTTTGGCCTCGAATGAGAAAAAACAATCAAGAGGGCCTCCTGGAGAGAGGTGGCATCGTTGATGGTAATGAAAATGGGAAAGGGGTAGCTAAAGCTGTATGAGCAGGGCAGATATTTGGAGTTTCTTTGTAGTTAATGGCTAAAGCGGCCGGACGCACGGTTTGGGCTCTGGTGGAAAGGGTTCCGAAAATAGCCCCCCAGGGCCGCCGTTTTCTGCCACCTTTTCACCAGGTATAGGGACTTATGTGGATAGGTCGGCACTAGGAATACAACGACGGAGTACATTAATAGGCATTCCCAGATAGCATCTCAAACTGAATCGTGTTATATAGTCCTTGCATCCCGTAGTGCACATACCCCGTATATCTATGCAAAGATACCATGCTGCCAACTCCGTATATCTCGTAAAGTACAACGCTAGTTAAGACGCTCAATGCTTTGCTCTAGACCGCACCACCCAATTAACCCTATCAATCCCGTATAGACCGGTTGTCCATTGGTGATCATCTCGTAACTCTGCCCTTACCCTACTCCCTATCTTGTTCCCACTTATTCTGCAAGGTGCTGTAAAGGATCAATCAGCTTGTGGAGGCTTCGAGCAAAGTGAATCATCGTAACTTACCGACCACTCCGGTATGTTTTTGATTTGTTGCCACATATACTTTTCAAGCTTATTTGCACTCTTTGCGTAAGGCGTGGTTTCGTTGTTGTACTTCCGGCAGTTATCGAAGATCAGTTTGGCGTCCTTGATGAAATCCTGTGGGGTTGGGTAGAGATCATTGCTCAAGCGTTCCTCCATGGTCGACAGATCCATCGGCTCCTTGATAACCTCATAGTAGTCTGGAACCTCGTCTCTGTTGACGGGCTGAGCAAAGGGCCAAGCTGAAGTATGATTTTGCATGTCGTTTAACAGATGTAATAATTGATTGTAATTTGGTCCGTGTCGAGGTTGACGGGAAAGTTCGTCCATGGAAGGTGACCAGCCAGACGCCTTGATCGCTGGTATTGACATCGGATCAATCTCGCACACTCCGTTCTTCCATTGGCTAGGCGGCGCATGCACCACGTGGGACTTGCTAACCGCTCGAATTTTGGCCATTACAGCTTCTTTCTGCTTCTGCAACATTCGTGGCGACTCCAGGTAGCGGATTTTTGGGAGCATGGTGCACTGCATGATGGTTCCACCTTCGTAGTCCTTGATATAACCCATCCATATTGACTTCTCCAATGTGATCTCCTTTGTAAATCCTTGCTTTTTGAAATAGCCAATGGCGTAATTGTCGGCGTATGTCAGGAAGTGCATCACGTCGGATGTAGCCTTGACGTAGTCTTTCAGATGTGCCATGAGATGCGCTCCATACCCCTTGACTTGCTGATCGGATGAGATAGCGCAGAACACGATCTCAGCGAACTTCCGACCTTTGAATGGTCTGTATGTGATGCCGCCAACCACTTCAAGCGGATGCTTTACTATGGCAATCGACAGATGGGTTTTGTCGTACACTAGCCGAGCGATGTAATCTTTCGGCATTTTTGGCAGCTGCTTCTGGAAGATACATTTGAGGCCGGTGAGAATGATGTTGCTTTCGCGCGAATTGTCGTTGTTGACGACACGGAATTCGATGATGCCATTCTTCTCTTCGATTACGGCCGGTTTCTCTGGAAATGTTATAGGTTTAAGGGAGTCGTCCGCAGGGGACTCGACCTGCTTCAGGTTAGGAAGGTCAACAACGAACAGCCGAGTGTATGTGCCATGCCAGCCGAGGGGAGGCGTGAGGCATAGACGTCGTAACGTACATTTTCCTGTTTTGTGGCCCCATTTTGAATTGGCGAATCGGTGCGCGCCTTCTTAGATTTCGTGGACGCTGCTTCCTCAGACGCCTTTCGCTTTGTACCTGATAGGAGTCAGCGCCTGCTTGCCTTTGCTGGGGTAGCCGTTGTATGGACTTACTTTCGTGTGTAACAGCCATTGCAGCAATAGCGTGCGACGAGTGTGAAGAGGAAAGAGGCGCTGCAACTTGTTCACGGTCAGTGTCGTCGCCGCTTGCGGGTGAGCCAAGGCAGCGGCTGAGCAATTTAGTGCCAGATTTTTAGCTTGATCAAAAGTCCTGTTGACAGGTCTTGGCAGGGACGGGCCAAACTTTTGAACAGTTTGCAGTTGTCGATGCATTTTCACAACACTCAGCAATCATCCACCTCAGCATCCTAAAGCTACCAGTCCTTCATTCCCTGATCTCAATGTCTCTGAACGAACTTTGGGAGGCGGCCGCAGGCAGTCCTTTTACTCCTGCTGTCTCCAAAGACTACCAATTGACCGTAGGATTCACTTTGCTGCTCGCAGGAGTGGTTCTCACCATTCTGTTCGGCCTCAACCGTTCCTTTATCTCGCTTCCTCTTTACGGAATACCGGCCTCCCTCGCCTTTGGCTTTGGAGCAGTCTATACCATATGCGCCGTGGGAGTCTACGTCTAGTAACATACCGCTTTCAAAGGACGACCTTGAGTCAAATTGTCCTAGGCTTAAGATGAACTCCTCAAACCCTCCCATATTCACGGCCATATCAACATCCGCCCGCCAACTTTATCTCCTGCTGCGATGCATATCCTTCGTTCCTAAAGCTGAGGTTCAAATCACACCAGAAGGCCTCCGCTTTTCTGCCGAAGAAGCTCGCGTGATTCAAGGCCTTGCATTTCTCGAAAAAGGACTTTTCACATCCTACACGTTCAGTGAGCCTTCTTTGGCCCTCGACAATCCCCATACCTCTGATGACTCGACGTCAGACACATCGACAACGCCCAACTTCCAAATCTCCCTAGCTGCCCTTCTCGAGACCCTCCAAATATTCGGCATCTCTGACTCCTCGACCTCTTCCTCCTCTCACTCGTTCCGCAACCCCAACGGCGGCTTCACATCGACCTACCCAACTGCTTTTACAACTCCCGCTCTGGCTCTCCAGTCCGCTGGTGGCACCTGTCGTATCTCCTACCAATCCTTTGGCTCACCACTTAGCATCACCATTAGCGAGGGAGGCGTAACCACAACTTGTGACCTGACAACCTATGAACCTGCATCAAATGATCTTGACGAAGGTATCCCACTTCAGCGCGACGCGCTGACCCTCAAGATTATCATGCGCAGCACATGGCTATCTGATGCTATTAGCGAACTCGCCAACACTAACCCTACAATCCTTGTCATCAGCGCCTCAAACACTACGGCACCATTCCTCGCGCTTGAAGGCCAGGGTGGGCCATTTGGAGATAGTGCCGTCGAGTTCATGCCTACGTCTTCATCCTCAAGTTCTACCGACTCGGCAACGCCGGTTGCTCGATCTAGCAACAAAAAAGCACCGCTCGTAACGGAGACGTTCAGTGTGGCCGCCCCAGCCGGTAGTCACGGCCGTGTCAGACAGCGCTACAAATTCGATCTGATCCGGAAAGCTGCTCGAGCAATGGCCCTGGCGAGTAAGGTTAGCATACGGCAGGATCGGCAGGGCGTGCTGAGTTTGCAATTCATGATTGAAATTGGTATTGACGGTGGTGCCGGAGGGAGTCGAGACGGCACGAATGCATACCCAGGAGGCGTAGTTGCGAATGGTGCTGGAACTAGCGCTGCAGGTGGGAAAGTTACATTTGTGGATTTTAGGTTCGTACCGCTCATTGATGATGAAGAGGATGAGGACGAAGGTGAATCTCATCAAGGAAGGAGCGATGACGAGTCATAATTTTGGGACCGTCTATTGGTCGAAAAGGGTGATGCCTTGTTGGCAAAATGAAAGAAGATAGCCTCATACATGAAATTAACTGCGTAACCAACCACCATGAATCATCACCTATTTGCCATCTCTTGTCCTGGAAGACGTTCCAACTGTGCTCACAACCACGCCATCACTGCGGTCAACTGGCCACGCCTTGTAAGGTCTCTCTCTGTTAGGGAACTGGTAAATTGACCTCTACCCATCCTCACCATGAGCACCAGTTCGACCTGGCGCCTCTCGCTACTCGGGCGTAAATAAGGTTCAGGGGTATGGATTAGTAGCCTGTTGAAGACTGCTTAGAGAATTGGGGGTCCAGTGGATACTGTCTTTTACTCGTGTGTGAATTGAAATAAATAACAGCAGACGCTGAAAACTGCTCGTTGCATGATTTTCTCTGCCAGGCTTTCGTGCTGACTTGACTTGCGATAGCAAAAAAAATCTCTGTTCCCATGACACCTTGTTTGATTCACACGTGGCACAACTTTTTTAGTTGAAGTGCAGGCCAGACTCCCTGGTTCTTGAAGAGCTTTTGCTGAACTTTTCCCGCCAATAGCAACTCTCCCCTGCGGTTATTTCCACTAGGCATGGCCCGTAGCCCTTAGGCCTTAAGTCCCTGCAGGTGACGTCGCGGCAGGTTCTGTTTGATCACACAACGCGCAACATCACTCACAGGCAACTATCAGTGAAGACACTTCTTCCGGTGGATACTACCAGTCTTGCCTAGTTTCTGTTAAGTCACCGTTCATACTCAAATCTCGTCAAACCAGGAACCTGTAAAGACCTCCCTTCGGGTATCTACCTGCTTTCAAATCACAATGCCTCCCTCGGTAACTCACGAGGCCCCAGAGGATCCGCCAGATCAGGTTGTCACCTCGTCAAAACCCCGAGATAGCCACGGTTGGGATGGCAAACTACGGGTTGTCCCTAAACAAGCTGTGCTAGCGAATCCAGAGGCCCTTACCGATCCAGAATACTCCGATCCAGAAAATGTCTCTCTGCCGGTCGAACAAATAGAAGCCGATGAAGACCTTCTAGACGATTACCCCGTCGACACCGAAGATATCGACCTAGTGCACTGTCGAATAAGCTCCATCCCAGCCCTCCGACTCGAAAGGTTCACGAGACTCGAGAGGTTATGTCTGCGACAAAACCAAATATCAGAGCCTGACCTGCCATCGAGTTTAGGCGCAAGCTTGCTGGAACTAGACCTCTACGATAACCTCATCTCACATATCAAAGGCTTTGACGAGCTGCTGAAGCTGACCAGCCTGGATCTGAGTTTCAATAAGATCAAACACATCAAGCATGTGAATCATTTGAAACAGTTGAGAGAGCTATATTTTGTGCAGAATCGAATCCAGAAGATGGAAAACCTGGATGGGCTGGGTCGTTTGACGATGATTGAGCTGGCAGCGAACAGGATACGAGATATTGAGAACCTGGAGACCCTGACTGCGTTGGAAGAGTTGTGGCTGGGCAAGAATAAGATCACGGAGATCAAGAACCTAGACTCGCTGACAAATATCCGCCTCCTTGACATCAAATCCAACCGCCTGACGGCCATCAGCGGCCTGAGATCGCTCGCCAACCTTGAAGAACTCTATGTCTCGCATAATGCCATCACCTCGATTTCCGGCCTGGAATCCAACTCCAAGCTCCGAGTCCTCGATATCTCCAACAACCAGATCTCAAAACTGGAGAACCTGTCACATTTGACACATCTCGCGGAGTTCTGGGCATCGAACAACCAGCTGTCGAGTTTCCAGGAGGTTGAACAGGAGCTGCGTGATAAAGCAGAACTCGAAACAGTGTACTTCGAGGGCAACCCTCTGCAGACGCAAGGGCCGGTTGTGTACAGAAACAAAGTCCGGCTGGCGTTGCCCCAAGTGCAGCAGATTGATGCTAGTAAGTTATCCTTTCCCACCGGTGATGGCACTTGTCTGACACCGGTCCAGCTTTCGTAAGAGTATCATGATCACCCTTGGCGCCATGAGTTTCGTTTTGTTACGGATAGAAGGCATATCGATCACTCGGCGCGGCGCACTGGTCCGTGAGGTAGTTACCACGTAGCATGAGCGGAGCCCTTTTGAGGGTGAACATCCTCCGCAATGAAAAACGGGCAGGCGTTCTACATTCTCGAGTTTGCGGATTCCCTCATCAAGAATCTAACCGCACAACTTCTGCTTTCGACGGAAGATTTTCTCTCCAAGTGTCCATCAAGCCACCCGTGACCTCACCATTCTCACCAATGCCATAAAAGCTCAGACGCTGAGCTTCTTGCTCGAACCTTGCTCGATCGATTTCTTTCAAATGTCGCTTTTGGACACAATCTGCAATCTCGGCAGAGGGAGCACCTTGCCTTAACAAGTCTTGAAAACTTACAGCCAGCCTATCCACCCTGAATGGGCCATGATATGGATTTGCTTCGACGATTCGCCGCTTCCTTATATCAGAGTACACTATACATGTGAAAGTCTTCCTCTCCTCCTTCCTGTCCCAAAGCCCGCGCACGTTGAATGGATCAGCCTCTTCCGGATCGACAGCGTCGTGACCAACGTCCACCACAAGAGGATTGGCTATTCGGGCCTTGTCGAGTGCTTCACTCTCCTTGAATGTAACGTAGAACTCGGTCTGAGATTTCGACTTAAAGTATGGTGTATAGCGCGGGTTTAGGAAATTGGAAACTGGCCCGAAGGACTGGAGGGTGTTGAGAATGGCAGAGGTCTCGGAGAGGCTCATGGGCTTTGGAGAGACAAGGACACGGGCCTGTCGGCTGAGAATAGACGCCGGAGCCGACATGTCTAGTGGTGTTGGTCAATTGCGAGATTAACTGCAGGCGATGCGCAAATTGCGATTGTGCGCTCGTTAGTAGTCTTGCGATCTGTACATCATGAGCTACATCGCAATGCGGGTGCGACTCAGGACGCTGTCCATCAATGGCAATGTCTAAGAAGGTGCATCGGTTGCTCAGTGGATTGCGGATGTACTCGCTCGAAATCTAGGTCTTCCCAAGAGGCTGTCAAGCGCCAAGGCATAATCGCACTAACTTGGGGAAAGCAGATCAATTTGACGGGGTCATTGGGGCTTTTTATCAGCGAGATATGGATCAATTTCCACGCAGCAACCCTCCGAGCAGAGCACTCAGACCATGTTCACCATGAGAAACCGATCTTAAGCTCCGCATCCAACTCCGCCGATCCGAGTCAATACCAGCGCCCTGACAAAGACAGAAATTTGGGTTATCTGATGGACAGATCAAGCCATACTTGCAAATTCCAATTGGCCGGCCATGCGACTTTTGTCATGGTATCCGCTGACCGGCTCTTTCATAAACATGACAATCCTTGGTTTGAACCCGATAATGCGGAAGGATACTGTAGGGCACGACTAGGTTGCACAGGAATCACATGAAGAGTATAAAACAAGCAATCTGCAAAGCCTTTTCAACCTTCAAACAGCCATGTCAGTTCTTAGGTCGCTGTACTTTGATGCAGCTTAAGAACGAAGCTTTCGCTGAAGATTATAGTTCGGGTGCGAGAACTCGAAGCTCCGGAAACCTGCGGGAAAATGCAAACAAGAGATGCACGCTGCTAAAAGTACCGCTGGTGAAGGTTGGCAGTGGCATACCGTGAGATTGAGATCTCGAGTTTTCAAATGCATGCACTGCGACATTTTCATTCTCTAAACGATGACCTAATACTTGAGCAAGACAGCGTCACAGTTTCAAAAATCCTAATCCGCGACGATGGCGCTCACATTTCACAACTCATCCATCACCACCTGCCCGTTAACCCGGTGCTCTGGCGTACCGTTCGCCGGGGCCATGGCATTCAGGATGGCCGCAAACCGTCTCGCCGCCCGGGTGATCTGGCCCTTGATGATGGGCACTGCGCCGTTGTAGTAGTCGCCACTGAGCTCCTGACCTTCCACGGCGTCCACTCCATCCTTCAACACATATGAGCAGACGAAGTTGTTGCTCTCGCTCGCCCATTTCAGCGCGCAGGCGATGGAGTCATCGGGGCTGCCGGGTGTCGGGACGCAGTCGCCCGCGTCCAAGTCCGGATTCCCCGTGCCGTCACTGAAAAGCTCCGTGGCCCACTGTTGCGCGGCAGCCTTTTCGGCTGCTGTAACTTGGCCTTTGTCATGTCTGTCTTCTGGTTCCTGGTAGTCAATGAGCTTCTCGATCATCAACGTATCCCACGCCGCATGCAGATTGATGCATTTCTTCGCCTTTGGGCAGTTCGGGTCGGAGTGACCAGAGTTGGTCCCCTCGGGTTGGTCTATGATTCTGTCGCTATGATCGTCAATCCTATGGCTATGGGAGTGTCCCGCATGGTTGTCGGTGTTGCCGTTCCAGCTGATGCAGATGCTGTTACCGCCGATGTCGAGGTTCTCTGCGTGCAAGGGTTGGTGGGCATCACCAACAAAGTGGAGCAAGAATTTCATCGCTTCCTGAACTGTAAAAGTGAAACTGTCAATTGTGACAGTGGAGCTGATCTGAGAGGTCTAACGGATCATCGTTAGTATCATTAAGTATATTGGGGGGAGGGGGTGACTAGGGTGGGAAGGGTCGATTAGGGATGGAACAAGGTAGGGCGCCGTTGAGACAAAATGGACAGAAACATGTCACGAACCATGTTGGCAATTGCCCCGACAACGCAGCCGGGAGTTTTGTGGCTGTCGCACTGGTCACGAGTATCGCAATCACGCTCGAAGTTGATGCTGCACTCATTGGGAGGATCGTCCCTTGCATCAATGAAATGCCAGTTATAGGTATACGCCCACTGCCCCTGGCGGTGACTATCCGCCCAAACCGCGGCGTCGGAGATGTCGAAAGAATCGCTTGGGTTGATTACGCTGTTGAAGAATTCTGTGGCTTGTGGGGTCATGTACTGCTGCGCGAGGTAACCAATGGTACGATGACCGAGATTGCCCCAGGAGGTGGCGGGGGTGAAGAAGAGGCTGAGGGGGAAGAGGAGGAAGAATTGTGAATACATTTTGGATGTTTGATGCAAGGACAAATCTGGGTAGAAGTAGAAAATTTGGGCCCAGAGGAAGGTGAAAGCCGGTCTTCTTAGGTCAATACCAAACGTCCAGAGAAGATCTATCAAAAGCAAAAGGCGAGTGGAAAATGGAACTCGGCCAGCCTTATAAGTCAGTGCCTCGCCTTGGCAGGGGGCTTGTGTTGCCTGCAGCGAGGGTAGCTTTTCCACAACTATGTGAAGATGCACGTCCATCACTAGCTAGCTGAAAGCTGAAAGCCCATCATCCAATGAGGAGGATGACAACAGCCTTGTGCTGCCAGCTACCCCTCCTTGGCCATCCGTATTCAGAACTTCAGCTTCGCCGAAGGCTGAAGGGGATGCAGACGCCAAGTTTGTCTTGAGCGGGGCCTCGGGGGGAAACGCTTGATCCGTCCCGGTTTCGCACACGGGGCCATAAAGTTTTCACTCACATCGAAATAACACAAGACCGAGCGACAGGGCAAAGGCTTACCTGGGTGGCTAAGGGATCTGGTTGTTGTAGAGTAAACTAAAGGCCATCCAGCGCCAAGACTGCGCCAGGTAACTTATCAAAATTGAAGGTTAAAGGGTGGGACTGCAGTCTACATTGGGCCGGCAACCACTGTGACGACTGTGACGTCGATAGCCTATGTGGTCAACGGCCCTAAAACAACAACGACTACACCAGCGAGAAAGGTTGGAACGACAAGTACCAGCAGCTCGGGCGATTCCAAGGTATCCATCTGCTCGAGCCTGATTGCTGAAGGAGGCGTAAGCTTATCCTCTAGGCTGTTGACCTAGCGAGTCAGGTCCAGATGGTTGTCGGGGGGAGCTGTTACCGTCTGCTCTATTCGCCGTACCACCTCTCTTAGGTCTTCCATCCTCCCTGTCAACTCGAACCGCCTCGCAAACCTGTTACCTAGGTTGTTAGGCCAGCGTGCCGGGTCTGGATGGTCGTAGGGGGTGGCTGTCACCGAACTTAGCTAGCGCGGTACGCTGAAGAAAGGAAGCAAAGATGCTTCATTATGTCTCGCGGATTTTCGATGTCCTCGGAGTCTTGATCTCACCGCTATTCGTCCAGACATTTCGGTCGACCTGATATTTCGAGCGAACTCTCCCAACCATTCCTAGCATCTAGAAACTAAAAGAATATTGGGAAGTAGTATAAGGGATGCAAATGTCCTGGAAGAGGATGAGGTGATTGGCAGCATCTTCTCAGCCATTTTCAATGTAGAAGTTTCTCGGTGCCTTGAGCAGCTTCACCACCGCCTCATGCCCTTTCTTCATCGCCCAGTGTAGCAGCTTCTGGTCGTATGCATCCCCCGGACTCCACGTCGGCGCCCTTCTCGAGCAGTAGCTGTATCACCGCCTCGTGCCCCCCTCGCTGCCGGCCACGACAGCGGCGTCCGCATCCTCGAACTCCTCGTCGGCGCCCTTCTCGACGAGCAGCTGCACCACCTCCTCGTTCTCTTTCTCTGCCGTCCAATGCAGTGCCGGCAAGTATGTGGGGAAATGGAAGAACTAACTTGTATTCTATACACTTATTTTTGCTCCGATAGTGCTAAAAAGGCGCTTGGTAGGCTTGCCTATGCGCAGGTCCAATCCCTCTAGAGCATATAGGCTGGCGGCCTTTACCAACCGAAGTAAGATTAGTATAGCAGACTACGTCGAGGAACTTGCGGTTAGTAAGCAGAGCTTTCAGGGGCAAATATGAGAAGACGGAAAAGATACGTTGACTTCCTCGGCCTTTTCTCCGGCACCAGTTCGCAGACCAGTGCCTATTTGTGAACGCGATCACTCTAAATCTTCGAATTCGGACACCCAGCGAGCCGAATGGCAGACGGTCGGATTATGCATCTGAAACACTTCGGGGACATAAGGAATATCACCGGAATGATATCGAGGTACAAAGTAATTGTAAATTTGGCTGGCGCAAGCACAAAGTTGGCGGTGAGATTCAGGTGAGACTCAGCCCGGCTCACCCGACCGTCGCGCGACCTCTAGGCGGCATCACCCTAGACCGAGAGCAGGGTGAGGTGGGGCAGATTTTGCTGCAACAAAGTGCCGGGATCAGCGCCCTAATACAAAAGCCGGAAGCGAAATCCGATCGGACTCGCACAACACTCAGATTATTCCTGAAGCCCCTCCACAGCTAACTTTCACTCGCCAAACTACAATGCAGGCTCTCTAACAGGAAACTATCCACAACCTACCACTCAGGACTGGGAAGAACTCTAGGCCAACCTTCTGGAATCCCACAATGAGCGAGCCGCCCTCCTTATCACTGGAAAGGCTCTGTGCTCGATAGCATGCCGTTGAGCGCGCCGAACAGGCCGCAAGGATTCACAAAGAGCACGAGGAAGACGTTGCATGGTACGATGAGGGCCAGGAGTCGTTTCACTGGGGAAAGAGAAGGGTGGAGGCCGAGAAAGACCGTGGGAGAGCCAAAGGAAAACCCCCACCTCACTCACTCCCCTGAATCACGACCTCTATTCACTTCGACTGCCAGGGAAACCTGCATGCCTGGAGATGGATCGGCACGGAGTTTGGAACCGACTATGGACATTGGTAAGTCGTGTAAGGCTGGAGCCTGCGGATAAAAGTAGTACAAGAAGGAGTAAAGTTGCTTTTCGTTTGATTTCTTCGTTCCCTTTTTTACAAGTCTGTTTCTTTCTATTTCTTGGTCCATTCCAGAGCGAATATTTAGGCGTTGCCCTTCATCGTTCCCTTGTCCATCCTATGACTAATGTCGCCGCATGAGTTGATTGGACGCAAGATCTTCGCACTCTTTATTTCCTCCCCGTAGACCGAGCAAGAAGGAGGGCTCTTCCAAATGACATTCAGAGAATACGTTATTGTGGACTTCACTCGAAAAGGTTCAGTCTTGACCACGTCTTACATTGCTGCAAACGGGGCAAGTAACGGCTCTAGGATTAATCCTCAATTGAAAAGCAAAGCCAAGTTACTATGCTGTAATTGACCAAGGAAACACAACACCCAGTACACATTCTCCAAACATGTGAATCATACGGGGGTGGTACTACAGCTCAAAACGATATCGTAGTTTTTCTAGTGGGGGCGGTTCAGTGCTATTGAGCACCCTTGGTGGGGCGCAGTCAAAAAATAGGAGCACTTCTCGGCGCTCGGTGGCGTCCCCATTCGCGGGCGAACTTCGACCCTGGTGCCACCAAAACTCAGCCTCAGGCCCTTTAGCCTTGTGCAGAACGATGCTTGCAGTGCAAATTCGGCCAAGATGTAGAAGCCTACCTTTGCTGTCCAAGGCTAATAACCATATCTTGAACTATCTGCCGCGCGTCGTCGTACACGTTGATGTGATTTTTGACCACCTGCCGCGTGCGACATTCGAGATATTCAGCAGGCACCCAGTCCCCAGCTGGCGAACCCCTGGCAAGTGAGCCTTGGGGAGAGAAGTTTTTTGACGCAGCTTGGCAGCCGCGCCCGCCCCAACTCTGTGGCTGCACCAACAACTCCACCTCTCCTGACAAGACAACGACCTCTCTCGATTCCTCCCTCATCCTCCCTCTTCCTCTTCACCATCTACAAATAACTATCGCTGGGGAGCATTGCCTGCTATCTCAGTCTTTGGTTCAAACCCCTGCATAGTTCATTATACGTGCATTTTCACTCGATCGCGCCGCGCTTATCAAAGACTCGAGTCTCCCACCTTCCCAGGTGTTTCAGGATCAATCCCCGCGCGTTGGAAACGTCTCACACAAAGTGTTACGACTTTCGCGATAATATTCACATCCAATTCATAGCAGAGCACGCGCACCTCATCGTTGTCACCTAGCATCCTAAGTTTCGAGCTTCCTCGCTCCGCAAAGGAGCAAATGGGAGTTTTCGGTCACGAGGCCAGGTCATCCCTCCTCGGAGGTCAGCCAGATCCATCATATCAGCCCATTAGTGGCGGGTACCACCAACGAGAAGGATATCCAGTCCATGAGCCTCTTCGGAGCCAGTCTTCTGGCATGTACCGACCCAATTCGCTGTGGAGTTGGATGTTTGTGGGCATCGCGATTGCGCAAGCAGTAGCGGTTCTAACTCTAGAAGCGTAAGCTCGTGTACTCACCATCTCTGGGGGTCTTTTCTATTAACGCGTCTCTCAGATATGTGTTTGCGACCTTCCAGATCCACATCAAGGATGGTTCGAAGAACCAAACCCCTACGCGCACGATTCCCACCTTCCTTACCCTTTACATATTCGGCTTCTTTTACCAACTTGTCCTCGTTTGGGACGCTCTACGTCTAAAGAATACCATCCAGATCATTGGCCTGTGCATATATAATGTCGGTCTGCTCATCTATGGCGCCGTGCAGATGGAGCAGATAAATCAAGCGGTCAACAGGCAAATTTGGAACCAGACTAAGCCCTTTCTCATTGCGATCCCAGTCATCTTGGCTTTTGGCACTGGCTTCCTTTCAGTTGCCGCTTGGAAGCTTTACGACGAATTTGCATGGACCATCTACAAACACATATCCGCCGACCTTCGAATGAAGCGACGATATCTGACATTTCAGATCTACATCGCCCTACTCAAATTCGACTTCTTCTTCTTCCTTGGATTCACAGTGCAATTCGTGGTCATTGTGCAAACTCACAAGTCCGAGTTCGCACTGACCATCGCCGCCATTCCCGTGACCATTTTCATCCTCGTCATGGCCGCATTTTGGACCAGGAGGGAAAGCTTGACCGGAATGATCTTGACTATCGTATGTCACCAAAAATAAGCATCTTTCCGAATGTTGACTAACCTGCTTCTCAGATTCTTTACTTTGCTGGACTGGCATATTTCATCTTCAAGCTAGTGAGGATGTACGAACCAGGCCACCTGCAGGCCTATCTGCCAGCACGCAAAGAATTGACCACCTTTGCAGTCCTGACCATCACCCTTATCCTAATGACCATCGTTAACGCATGTGTATGCGCAAACAACTTTAACAGAGGCCTGAAGCCATATATCACAAAGCGCAAATTTGAGAATCAGGACGAAAAGAACCGATATGCATACAACACGGAGATGATAGCTGGCCCAAGTGGCAAGCTTGCACCGGTGCCGTCGAGGATGACCATTGATTGAGCCAACTTAAAGTGGTTGCTTTTTGTGCTGGATTGGCGCATACTGGGGGTGGGGCAACGGTATCACGGAGAAGGAAACCAGGCCTATGAGGACACTCATAGAAGCCGGTCTAATGACCTTTTTTTTACGACTATCGCATGTGAAGGTGTCAAAGGAATCTTTTCGGTATTGTGCTAGTGTACACTTCCGAACGAAAGTATGAAAATTGTAAAATTGTGCTTATCTCATGTTGCAAGGGCTGGCGAAATGTATAGTGAGATTTACTCTATGACCGTACTTGACGACTTGCTCCAGAATCGACTCACATGATTCCCTCACCGATATGTAATGCCGCTTTCCCACGTAAAACAAGTCTGTTCTTCGCTCCAGTCTCGTGGGTCCGCCTCTAGACTTGCTTTGTCTGAATGAGCCGAATTGCATGTGTTCGGTGTTTACTGTCTCATCGTCTTCCTGATCTGCCGTGAAGCAGCACCAGCACCAGTACCAGCACCAGCACCAGCATTTCAAAGTCCTTATCCTAAACCTACCGACCTTCCGAACAGATGACGAGCAGGCCTCCGTTTACCATTCCTCAAGGCAAGTCTGGGCCTTGGGAGAAGGTGGGCGGCCCCGAACTCAGTGACGGAGACGTAAGGCAATGGCCTGCCTTACCACTATACCGGCCAATTTCGGAGACTCATTACCTGACAACGTTGGCTACCGTCTGGGTCAAAGACCAAAAACTGGACCAGCCCCGTGAGTTCCACCAGATCGTCCCGAACGAGCCAACGTATGGCTTAAGCTTATTGGTGGTATTTCCTTTACCTTTGCTTGTTTTCCTGCGGTTTTAGCTCTTCGGCCCCTCATGCTAGAAACGGCAGCTGTTATTGAGTAGTAGTTGCAAGACCGCCTGCTGTCGCTGTGTATTGCCGCTCTCAGCCCGTGATTTCGCTGGCTAATTCACAAGATGTCACAGATGTCAATTACTACCTCGAAAAGTTGCCTGATGGCTACGCGCTTTTCGAGACGGACCGCACGGGTGGGGAAGGGCAGTCTTATAAGAGGCTCTTCGGCCATCCAACAGGCAAATACTACGACTCAGCGAAAAGATTCCAGGTTCACTTCAAATGGCTTATGAGTCGTATGGAGGGAGATTGTGAATGTGTGCTCTGCAGTAGCAAGAAACCGCCAGTCGTAAGGAGGTCTGACATATTTCGGCATGACCCAAAGACAGTGTCAAGACCAGAATCAAGAACACTATCTAGAGAACTGCACCTATTGCAGCGAGAGGACTCTAGTAAGTTGTTGACGTGATTCGTGATTCTTTGCGAGCTGACAAATGGACGACTAGGTACAAGGTCGAAGTCAGCAACAGGCCTTGCATCAGAAAGAGGTGAGTTTCAATGACGAGAGCCTTCACCCCGAAACTGTGCCCGTTAAGGTTTCATCTCGCCCCTACGCTAACACGGACATCTTTCTAGAGAAGCGCCAGCCAAAGGCTACAGAGCCTGCCTTACCCGTGGACGAAGAGGGTACAGAAGATATATACAAGAGGCAGATCCAAGACCTCCACAAATTCAACCATAAAAAGGTCAAAGACGAATTAGTTGAGAAGTACTCATTTGATTGGAGGGCTGAGCGGAAGAGCTTGCCACCTCACCTCTCACAGGTCTCGCTGCAGCACTCATTCATACCACGTGTTGGCGAGCTGGTGCTTTGGTGTCCATACTTCCCTGAGGAGCTTGACCTCATCTTCGATCCCCAGACAGGCTTCTACCAATTCTACTCGTTCGCTCAGAAACGCTTCCTCGGATTCCCTAACTGGCATGGCGGCGTCATTGCTGCCACTCCCTCCTCGATTGCCCTGGATGGCTCTCCCGACTTCCCCGACCTTCTATCCAACCCGAAGAAGAAGTTTGCGTATAACAATTCTGGATTTCGGGTCGAGACCTTCCCAGACCCCAACAATGACACGGACAAGTCTCTCTCCAAGCAGTACAAATACGTGCCGTTGCGCCAGATCCGGCCTTTAAGTCACTGGCAGACATTACTCCGAGGCATCCCAGAACGCAAGCTCGATCCGAGCGTGAAATACGCCCTCACTGGCATGACAACAGTTAGCCTGCTGGAAAAGTTCCGCTTCGTAGGCGACTGGCCCAAGGCAAGCATCCACTGCAAAGGTATCTATCTCGGTGCCGAACTCATCATCGTCGGCGATGCCGTCCGCATTCTCCCTCCTCCCACGCCAACCCAGTCGGGCACGTCAACACCAACCCCCCCTCCCCGGCAAAACGGCTGCACCGACGTCCTTGTCATATCCTCCATCCGCCTCAACCTCCACGACATTACTCCAGAACACACTCTTCCTACCTCTCGCCAACTCAGTACCCACTCCTCCATCACCCTCGTCGGCCGCGCATACACCTTAGATCCCCGCCGCGATTACCGCCTCCCAACCGACCTCGAAGCCTACTTCTCCCACACCCACCTCACCCCCCCGCCACCGCTGCCACTTGAGGACATCAAATCCGCCTTCCCGACCGTCGGCGCAAAGCACTACGGCGACTGGTTCTCCCTCCACGCCCCTCACCAGAAATACGAAATCTCATTCGACCGTGTTCTCGGCCGGCTGCACGAAGCAGAAGCCCTGCGTCTCTGGACAGGAATGTCCCAAACCAAACCCGACTCCATGAATAACACAACCAGAAAGCCAAGTCTCAGCTACGACCTCGACGGCGTGGTCGCCGGCAGGAAATACGCGACCCAGACGGACGAACGCATCCCTGAGGTGCCTGCGGGCGAGATCGCATGGTTCTGGGCCGATACGCGGGTTCAGGCGCTGAATGTGGAGACGTTTAACGGGTATGAAGTTGGGGCGGGTGACCCGGTGAGGGATAAGGAAACGTTGAGGGCGTGGCGGGCAATGTTGAGGGTGTTGGACGGGACAGCCAGTGCGCAGGATGTGAAGGATACGCGGTTGCCGCAGCGGAAGGGGAGGCAGAAGGGGGCGAGATTGGTGGATGGGAGAGTGGTCTATCCAGGGGATGAGGAGGGTGAAGGGGAAGAAAAGAGGACGAAAGAGAGGAGTTTTAGTCTGGGGGCCAAGGGAAATAATCAGATGTCAATGGCGGGGCTGGCGCAGGATAGTGAAGATGAGACGAGTGGAGAGGAGAGGGGGACGGGGAGTGTCGGTGGGGGTAGGAGTGCAGCTGACAGCGGGATGGACACTGCCTCGGGTCGAGAGGAAGAACAGCGGCGGCATGGACATTTGGCGAGGAAGAATGTCCGGAAGGGCAAAAGGCCGGCTGTTCCGAGGTCGAAAATGCAGATCATGGCGTCCGTGGAGCTTGATACTCTCAATGATGACGAAGATTATGACGACGACGAGGATGGCGACTATGACGGCGAGGCCTTGCAGGACATCCTCAAAGGAAAAATACCGCTGGCGAGGGGAGGTACAGAAGAAAGTGAAGGCGGTGACTACAATCCGATTCTCGAGATCTCCCAGTCGACGGCGGCGAGAAGTAGTAGTCCCGGGCCGAGGGAGAAGAGAATGAAGCATTGAAAAGGCATCTAAGGTGTTGAATCTGGGTCAGAGGAACATTTTTGAGGTAACTGGTCTCTCCGCCAGATTACAGGCCCAGAGCATCGCTAAACAGAGATAATGGTGATCAACGCTCTGTCTTGAAAGTCTCTCCATTTCCACGCCACCCGCACCTTCAATTCTGCCAGAAGCCTTTGATTGTAATCTGTCACAGATGCGAAGTTGGGACTCAATACTATGAGAAGTAGACAGTCTTTCACACGAGCACACAATCTCCACCAGGAGGAAGTCATCCGGCTCTGCGGATTCGAAAACTTCGCCATATATGATGCTACGAATGTGCGTATCTCCAATATGCCAGTGGCCGTTGTCGGCTTTTTCGAACAATGAATGGGACGGAAGCGCGCGCAGACGGGTACAGATCCAGGAGGCAGGGTTACTAACGTCCAGGACTTCCTTCTGTCACAATTTTCCATCACTCACCAAAGTCTCCTTCAGCACATGCGGAAGGAAAGAGGTATCAGATTTCTGCGAAGCCTTCGTCGGCAGGTTCTCTAGTCAGCTTAAACATGTCTTGGTCTAGCGACGGATTCCGCTTGGCTATCACACAACTTTGGCATGCTATGTTGGTTCACTCTACGAGATTTTAGGCGAGAGAGCCGTGGATGCCATATTGCAATGTCATCACCTCAAAGACTTTTCCTTGGAGGGTAGAATGTACTTCCAAACGACTGCGTGGGAGCGATGGTGTCTCCATGAGAACACTCGCAACCTTCAGCGGGCATATTTTGCGTGTCCCGATGCGCTAGCATGAAAGATTAAAGCACAGTCATAAGGGAAATGGAAGACAAACAGCAAGGAACACTAGAAAATGACTCCTGTGTGAAATGACGACGAGTCTTGTCATGGCATGGAAAAGTAGCCTAAAATCCTGGGGCAGTCGGCCGAATTGTCCGCAACGCGATCCCTCATGCCGAAGCCTGGCCTTAAACAAGTTGCATGAGCAGAGCATTGAATAACTACCAGCATATCGGAGCATTGAAGATATCGTTCGGACATTGGCTGAGGATAGGTCAGCTTGCGAGAGCGTAGTGTGGCTGTCCCCACAGCTATCTTGGCCGGGTAGCGCAGCGCTAGGAACAAGCCTGAGGCTCAGGGCTGCCTCCGCCTGCTGCGTAGTTCCCATGCCTCTCGTCAACCCGCGAAAGGCTTTGTGGGCGTCTCCACCCTACATTCAGTCTCTAGAAAATGTACAGACTCAGCATTCTAGAAACATACAGACCTAGCAGCGCGCGTCACGAGAGCTAAGACAGATCAATGATAGCCTCCGGTCATCATTTTTGGAGACCACCTTCGTCGCCTACCTTCACCAGTATCTGACCAGCCTTTCCCCACCGCGAGACTATGGCCTTCCGGTCTACTCGTCTTTCTCACGATGATTACACCGTAGCGTGCATTTGCCCGATGGGTGTTGAGTTGGCGGCGGTGGAAGGCATGTTGGATGATATCCATGAAAGTCTTCCATCGAGCCGCGACAAGAACAGCTACACGCTGGGACGGATAGGGAAACACAATATCGTGGTGGCAGTGATGCCTGAGATCGGTAATAATCAATCGGCAATAGTGGCGACACAGCTCCTTAACGACTTTCAATCGATCCGCTTCGGCCTGTTGGTTGGGATTGGAGGGGGTATACCAGATGAAGAAGGGGAAAGCGATATCAGGCTAGGTGATGTAGTGGTTAGCAAGCCAAATGGCACGTTTGGTGGGGTAGTACAATATGACATGGGCAAGGTCCAGGCCGGCGGCCGATTCGAGCGGACAGGGACTTTGGGAAAGCCACCGGCGGTATTGAGTGCGAATGTCAAACGGCTGCAGGCACAACATTTGCAACGTGGTAGTGAGATCATGAATTATCTGACAGAAATGCTACAGAAGCATCCAGCAATGACGGATGAGGGATATACTCACCAAGGACCTGAATACGACCACCTTTTCAAGATGGACTACCTCCACGTAAGCGGCGTTACCTGTCAAAAATGTGACTTGAATCAGATCGTCCAGCGAGCTAAGCGGCGAAGTATTCAACCAAGAATTCATTATGGCACAATTGGGTCTGGCAACGTGGTGATTAAAGATGGCACGGCACGAGAGCAATTAAGGAAAGAATTGGGCGTGCTATGCGTAGAAATGGAAGCAGCGGGGCTAACGGACGAGTTCTCGTGTGTAGTGATTCGAGGCATTTGTGATTATGCCGACTCACATAAAAACAAGAGGTGGCAGCCGTACGCCGCTGCTACAGCGGCAGCATACATGAAAGAATTGCTTTACCATATACCCACCCAGGAGGTCCAAAATACACCAGCCGCGGTGGAAGCTCTTCAAAAGTCAAGTGAGTGATGTTCAAATCTGATTGAGTAACATCCACTACACCACAGTTGATATGATTTACGATGTTCACGTCCTTTGAAATTCTGATTATTGGGATTTGGAAGATCAGCTCACCGCCAGCCTATGATGGGAAGTCGCACTAACTGGCCAAAAGGATTCAAATTTGGTCTGAATATCACCCAAGCCCCCGATATGGGATCAGATCTATTTGTAGGAAGAGAAGAGGAACTGGAAAAATTAAACGAAGTCTTGTCGCCAGACTCTACACTTCCCGATCAGCGAATCGCGATCTTAGGAGGTTTGGGAGGTATAGGAAAGACTCAGCTTGCCATCACATACGCTAAGCGGCGATGGAAATGCTATGAATCGGTGTTCTGGCTAAATGCATCATCCAAAGCCACGTTGCAGGGAAGCATCAGATCGATAGCAGAACGGGTTCGGATTCTCACCGCAGGGGGTTCCAGCCCTGACGATGACCAAGCTTGTACGCAAATCTCTGCGTGGTTATCCGAACCAGATAACACGCGTTGGCTACTCATATTTGACAATTACGATGAACCAGAGAAATACGATATCAAGCAATATTTCCCGTATGCATGGCAAGGATCGATCATCATCACCACACGCTCACCAGAAAAGGTAAATGGAGGAACTGTCATTTCTATTCGGGAGCTGGACCGAAACGAGGACCACAAAAAGGAGAGCATGCAGATTTTGAGAACAAGGTCGGGACGGAATAGTGTCGAACACGGTAAGGGGAAGGTTGGATGACGCTTTAACATTGAAGCTAACAAATAATTCTATTCAGACTCCGACATGCAGGACCTTGCACGTCGGCTAGATGGACTACCCCTAGCCCTAGCAACAGCAGGCGCATTCCTAAAGCATTCTCCACTGAGTCCCCGGCAATACCTGGACAATTATAACGAGAAGTGGAATGTTCTGCGACAAACCGCGGTTGACCTTCCAGAATATCGAGATCGAACGCTCTACGTTACATGGGACATGTCTTTTGAACAAGTTCAGCGGCAAGACCAGCGTCAGGGTACCGATGCAGCACAGCTAATGAAACTGCTTGCCTACTTCGACCACCAAGACGTCTGGTACGGACTGTTACATGCCGGGATAGGTCCCGGTCGGCCAACGTGGTTCATCAACCTAGCATCTGATCAAGTTGTGTTTGAAACCACAATGCGCGTTCTGGCGGATTTTTGTCTAGTAGAAGCGCACGCAACGACGGGATCGTACAACTTGCATACGTGTGTTCATGACTGGACGCTGAATTCTTTGAACCAGGCCGTTGATGCTGAACTGTACAATCTTGCTTTTCGATGTGTACTGGAGCCGGTCAACGGAGATGTGTCAGATGAGCTGGTTGCTATCCAGAATCGTCGACTTGTTCCACATGCGATTAGGCTCAACCATGGTCATTTTCGGAGTTTGATAGACGAGGATGACTGGATAGAAGAGAATCATCAGAATGCGTCTCTTGTGGCATGGCTTCTCAGCACTCAAGGTAAGCTTCAGCCCGCGGAGCAGATGTATATACGGGCACTGCGAGGAAAGGAAAAAGCATGGGGTCCCGAGCACAAATCGACGCTGGATACGGTTCATTATCTAGCCAATCTCTATCAGGCGCAGGGGAAGATGGTCGAAGCCGAGCAGATGTACATACGGGCACTACGAGGAATGGAGAAGGCATGGGGTCCCGAGCACACATCGACGCTGGATACGGTGAATAATCTAGGCAATCTCTATCAGACGCAGGGGAAGATGGTCGAGGCCGAGCAGATGTATATACGAGCGTTACAAGGAAGGGAAAAGGCATTGGGTCCTGAGCATACATTGACGCTACAAACAGTGAATAATCTAGGCGCTCTCTATCAGGCGCAGGGGAAGATGGTTGAGGCCGAGCAGATATATATACGGGCACTACGAGGAATGGAGAAGGCATGGGGTCCCGAGCACACATCGACACTACATACGGTGAATAATCTAGGCATTCTCTACCAGGAGCAGGGGAAGATGGTCGAAGCCGAGCAGATGTACATACGGGCACTACGAGGAATGGAGAAGGCATGGGGTCCCGAGCACACATCGACGCTGCATACGGTGAATAATCTAGGCATTCTCTATAAAGAGCAGGGGAAGATGGCCGAGGCCGAGCAGATGTATATACGGGCATTACAAGGAAGGGAAAAGGCATTGGGTCCCGAGCATACATTGACGCTACAAACAGTGAATAATCTCGGCAGTCTCTATCAGGCGCAGGGGAAGGTGGTCGAAGCCGAGCAGATGTATATACGGGCACTACAAGGAAAGGAGAAGGCATGGGGTCCCGAGCACACATCGACGCTGCATACGATGAATAATCTAGGCAACCTCTATCAGGAGCAGGGGAAGATGGTCGAAGCCGAGCAGATGTATATACGGGCACTACAAGGAAAGGAGAAGGCATGGGGTCCCGAGCACACATCGACGCTGGATACGGTAAATAATCTAGGCATTCTCTATGAGACCCAGGAAAAACTGGCCGAGGCGGAGCAACTGTATATACGGGCACTGCGAGGATACGAGAGGGCACGGGGTCCTGAACATCCTACGACGCAATTGATCACTCGCAACTTGGATCTACTTAGGGAAAGTTGGATTTGGACGACTCCAGAGCCCGCGTTTCTCCATTGATGATCTGGTCGGGAAGAGGGAGGGGGCTGAGGAGAGATTCACAACATGGGATCTCTCTTCAGACAGCGAGAATGACAAGTGCCGGAGTCCAGGATACAAACCAGGAGTGCCCAGTAGGATCAGAAGAGTTTGCTTCACTCAAACATATCAAAGTTGTGCGTCCGCTCTCACACAGCCATTACAGGCGTCTCAGTCTGGGTGGCGCTAGCCTTCACCACTCCATAATGTTGCTGCTCACGCGGATTGAAGTCGAGCGTTTTTGATCACGTCACTCCGACACCAGGATTTGCAACATCTTCCCCGCCTGGCGGTCGCTTGGACACTAGAGGAAACCTAGGTAGTTAAGGGCAAACAGTACCGCCAAGCCCGGGAGCTGTGAGGTCATACTCAACTGATCCAAATCATACACATAGTAGGAGTGTTCCGCATCGAAGCGCTGAGAACGTAGTTCTCTCGAGGTGGGCTATTGCAGTAAAACGTGCTATACTGCAACCGCAATGCCAAACGCAGTGATAACCGGCTGTAATAGCGGAATTGGGTACTGCTTCGCTCAATTGCTATGCGACGAAGTCCGCAATCTTGACCTACAACTTTCTCATTGCCCCAGATTAACCCATTGTAGGGCTACAAAGTCTTCGCAACCGATGTGGTTACTGGAGAGAAGCTCAGGGGCTTCAAAGAAAAGGCGCACGTTTCTGAGCTAGACGTGACGTCCATGATGTCCATCAACACGTTCAAGTTAGAAGTCGGAGATGCACCAGTAGATATTTTGCTCAATATTGCTGGTAGGTTTGTCGAGCAAGACGGACTCCAGTCCATTGACAATCTCGCCAGGTGTGATGGCGCCCAAAGAGCAAGACAGTTTGACAACGACACACCCCTCCGTTCTAGAGAAGACGTTCGCCGTCAATGCTTACGGACCGCTGCTGTTGACTCAGGCACTACTCCCGAACATATTGAAAGCGTCTTCTCCGAAAATCGGGAACATGGTAAGCTCCGCAACGATGGAACAGCTCTCGAATTTTCTGATGCCTATGCAGTCTTCCCGAGTTGGCTCAATAGCTGACAACAGCTCCGGTGGATCTTATGCGTACAGAGCATCCAAGGCGGCGTTGAACAGTATCGGCAAGAGCATGGCAATGGATCTGAAGGAGAAAGGAGTAACGGTCATAATGATGCATCCAGGATATGTCAAGACGGCGCTAGACACATCCGGCCACACTCATTCGCTGCCAGAGGCTGTAGAGCCAGAAGAGGCGGCATCGAAATTGTGGAAAGTCTTGAAGAGCAAGAAAATCGAGGATACAGGAACTTTCTGGCATAGAGAGGGGCAGGAATTGCCTTGGTGAAGGTTGGAGAGAGTTGCTCTTCCCGAAATGTCTTCAAAAAGCATAGTATAGATTCATTGCTGGGGCCAACGCCGTCCACTCGCTTCTGGAGTAGCTAGAAAGATTGAAATGAGACCTTTCCATTTCCAAGCACATTTCGTGAGTCAAATGGAGTGCATTGCTTGCGTTAACAAGAGCAAAGCGAGGACACACGTTTCGAGCAGAATTGAGCTTAAAAGAAGGATAGTTGGGGATTGGTAGAAATGGGAGACAGCAAGTCGATGCGAAATGCCTTGTGTTTTTTGTCTTGCCGCACTTTTGCCTCAACTATGCCCATTGGATATCATACAGTTTTTTTGACCCCAGGCGCCATATCCTGGTTCAGAGTACTTGTCGGACCCTCCAATCGCTCATGACAATGCAACCAAAATAATCAAGGCTTTGGTATTGTCTCCCAAATTATGAGAATTTCCGCGTAATCTTAGCGATGACTGTCATCCACGTTAGCAGTGTATCACGCAGTTGCCTCTAGGACACTCTGAGGTCGAACTCACTATGCAAAGCAACAACGCTCATGATGAAACCCAAACTCAACACCAGAACCACAACTGGATCAACCTTGAGACCCGGGCTCTCGTCGGTGTATAACCTCAACATAGTCCCTGAGCTGCCGCCTGCGCCGGCACTCCTTGTAGATGTTGGTCGCGCGTTCTTGACAGACTCTTTATGGTCGGCAGCGGCACGTCGGCGGATGGCCGCGCGCGGTCCGCCTGGTGAGGTTGCGCGTCCGCCGCTGACAATGGACGACGAAGAGGCACTTTGCTTGGAGGTAGGTGATTCGGGGCCGGATTCTGCGCCTGAAGTCAGAGGGGACGAGGGTCGCGGGGAAGCCTAGCGGATAAATGGTCAGTGAATGCGAGCGAAGATGTAATCGCTGAAAGCCGCGAAGAGCCACAAAGGTCATGCGCCGACACTTGGAAGATAGCGATCGCAACCAATGCAAACATCAGGCGAGGGAGAAAAGAGCATACCATTTTAGAGAGTGCGGCAAGACTACACTGCAAAGTAGAAAGATCGGGTTTATGGATGAGGCGATCAAAGGAATACAGCTGTAAGATATCAAGGAGTCTTAGAGAGAGGTTATTGAGGCGAACGTAGGGCAAGCTCCTGTGGACACCGTTACAAAAGAATAAATTCAAGGTTCTACCAGCCGCAGAACAGCAAAGGCTTGGCAGGGGTCTCCAGGCGCGGTTCTCTTTGCCGGAAAGGAAGCATTGTTGCTCTGAAAGACACACGGACTTCTTAAAGCAGATTCCAGAGTGACCTGAAGTCAAGCAGTTCTCACCATGACTTGATGTTTCTTACAAATCGAAACTTCCTTCTACGAATGGCCCCACGCTGTTCGTTCCAACGGGAACCTTGTACACATCTTTCTCGCATTTCAACATTGCGCAACTCTCGTACTAGTACCTTGTAGCATACATTGTCTGCATTGCGATTTTCAACTCCTTCTTGTGACCAGGTTATAGGAACTCCTTGGCAGAGCCTTGAAGCTCTTTTGGAGGGCGGCGAGTGCTTGGTGTTGTTGGAGCTGCACGACTTCAACCGCAGGGACCTTGCCAACGTTTTTATCGGCGTCACTGATCATCCTGAGGAAATCTTGCTCCTCCTTGTCTTCCGATTTCGTCCATAATCTTCATTAACCTCAATGTCTCTGCATGCGGCATGATTGCGTTCTCCCTCCTTCAACAATATCGACTGCCACAGTGTCCGCCTCCTAGTAGAACCCCATGCCTACTCTGTCGAACTTGAAGACTTCTCCATTGGGTTTGACAGTCATTCCTGACACATCGCCTTTGGCGGAGCCAGGGTTTTTCGAATAAACGACGAATGTGTCTGGCGCCGACGCCGCTATGCCTTCGAGCATGATGTAGCCTTGTGTACCCTCGATTCGACAAAAGGCACAATCAGTCTTGCTCTCCGTTGTTGACGTCAATATACCTTGCCGTCCCGTTGGCGGATACTGCAGCAGCACACTGGAACCGATATCAATCTGATCTGACAGAGTCTGCACCGCGACAACGTTTGGCTTCTCTTCAACCGTGAGTCTACGCCCGGAGGAGCAATGTCCATGTCCAGGCCGAAGTCACAGAATGTCCTCCGAACATCGCCAATGACTCTCTCCTCAAACAGCTTCTTCTGCAGCGTCAGGATGAGGGGTGTAAATCGTGTCCACATGGCCTCCATGATGAAGATATCTTTTGCTCTTGCTGCTGCAAACACAGCCTCCGCCTCTCTTGAGGTGATGGCGAATGCCTTCTCACAAAGAACATGCTTACCTGCCGCTATAGCATCCAGACAATTCTTCTTGTGGAAAGCGTGGTAAATTAGTAGGATTGGGTACGGGTCGTCGAGTATAATCGTACAGGTATACATTACTTCTCTCATTGTATTTAGTGGCATTCTTTTGTCTCTCCTGACTATATGGACCATCATCTGCATATAAGACAAGCAAAATTTTCCAGCACTCGTACTCAAACCTGTTGGGGAGTATACCGCGTCGTTTCGCCCACAACCCGGCCGAGAGTCGGCATGCATTAGCCACAACCTACAACAACTTCCCACTGATTTGCACATTTGCGTTTTGCAGTCGTTCCACAAATCTCTGACCCAAACAAGCTGGAGTCAGTACTCCGCCACCGAGCCGTTCGACAAGCTCCTTCTCTTCCAGAAGGATCATCGCTGCCTCAGCCAAAAGTACGCCGGTCAGATAGTAGAGGCCCCCTTCGTATCGGAAAGTTGCCATAGCCTTTCTCTCCGGTCCCTGCTGGTCCGCCACAGCAACAGCTCGATATTCTAGAGCGTCCTTGGAAATGGCTTCGGCTGCAGGGCCCTGACCTGGTTGGTATATGAACTTCTTGATCAAAGCCCTGAGTGGGCTAAGCGTTAGCATTATGGAGGCGAACGCTAAGCCTAGATGAATGGCGACCCCCCAGGCGTAGTTGCTCACATGCAGATATTCTTCGAAGCGAAAATTGGTGCCGTAGAGCTGCGGCATTAAGCCCGAACTGCGGTGAACAATGGGCACGTTGGATGACGCTGTTATCGACGTCGTAAGCTGGCCAAGGTCCGGGTCCGAGAATGGCCCGAAGATGCGAGACAAGAGGCCTCTACTCGACGGCCTATTCGGAGGCGGGCGAGGGGACAGCACGTATGGGTTGAGGGACGCCCTAATGTCAGACATCGAGTAGTTGTCGAAGAGGGCCATGGCCGTAGCCAGGCTACCTCCTGACGGACCGGCTAATTTAAATTCGTGAACAGAACATATCACATCACTGACGCCACAGTTATACGCATCGCGGATATTGGAAGCTGTGGTGTACGCGACCAAGTCGGACGGAGTGGCCTCCTACTTATCCTCCATGATCAGTGACGTTGACTCGGTATATAGAGTCGGATAGGCCATGAAATGAGAAGACCGTCGTCATGCCCCACCAGAAAGACCACGAGAGTTTCACCGATTTCACATTCAAAGAGGAACTCACAATGCCAATTTCTGGAATCAGGATTGCCTTATTAGACCTGGCTATGCCGTCAAATTTCTGAATAATCTCACGAACCCAAGGCACCTCGCCAGTGCTGTCATCGTTAGCTAGGAAATCAACACGAAAGACAGATTTCAGGGAAGGGCCGCCTTACACATCAAGGTAGTGAGTACCGTTGGTAGCGCAAGCCTCTACAACTGGAGTGGAATATACATGATAAGGGCCGACTGTGTTCAGGAGGACTTTTGTCTTCTTGGCCAGAGTATCAAGCTCTGCTTTGTTCAGTTGGACTGTCAGGACATCCGGTTGGAGTCGGTCGCGATTCATGTCTCGAAGACGGTCGACCAATTTCCTAAGCTTTGTGGCGTTACGCCCTGCCGCTGCCCACTTCAAGTTGGTAGGGAGATGGGTGGTGATATGCTGTGCACAGAGCTTGCCAGTATATCTTCTCATCGCATATGGTTAGTGGGTTTGCCTCGGATTATTGGAATAGCATAAAATGGAAAGGAGCAGACCGTCATTTTGAGGCATTACTCGGAAGGATCAGTACATGGTGTATGGTGAACTCACCCTGTCGCTCCAAGGAGCACAACGTCATATTGTCGACTCGCAGCCATAGCAGAAACTACCGCTGCACAGATATATATCTCAGACGTGATAAGAAGGGACAAAGTATTAAAGTCGAAACGATGGTAGAAGCTCCCGCGCCTATCTACTCATTCATGAGCCATTGGCCCGGACAGAAACTCGGCACCTGGAGAATTTCCCACGTGGCTGTTGAAGGCTTCACGGAGGCTCATCCTCACGAGCGTTCAGGCGTTGCAAATATAGAGCCGGGGCAACTTTCGTCCAAAGTGGAGAGTTATGTTCCGCCGTGTAGAGATGGCAGGCCAATCTCAGTCTGGTGAGCCGCTGGAACAAGTGAGAGGGCCAAGCCCACGTTTTGAGCCTAGCGTAGCCCGAAACCCACATTCACAACTTCCCGCGCTCAATCCAAAACCGCAGCGCTGAACCTCGTCCTATCGAAGCTACAACCATTTTCATTCTCATCTCATTACCATGACGAAGCGAACGAAGAGTATGTTCATACATGATCTAGTGAATTCGAGAATTTGGAGCTGACGACAATGTACAGAGGTCGGTGTGACTGGCAAATATGGTACCAGGTTAGGCTTTTCTTCTCAAATCAGCTTCTTCTTTCCCAACGGCATCGCAAACATTCAGCAGTCACACTTTGGTAAAGTCCTCACTGTTGACACATTTATTCCACAGATATGGCGCCTCCCTACGAAAGCAGGTGAAGAAGATGGAGATCACCCAACACGCCCGCTACATCTGCACGTTTTGCGGCAAAAACACTGTTAAGCGTCACTCCGTCGGAATCTGGAACTGCAAAGCGTGCAAGAAGACTGTTGCTGGTGGAGCTTGGACCGTATCGTAAGTCAAGAGCTAGGCCGTGCTATATTTGTCATGAGGTGTTGGGAATTTTTGTCGAGAAATCCTAATACTTTGACTTAGGACACCTGCTGCCGCAGCCACACGATCAACAATACGACGACTGAGAGAGATTGCAGAGGTCTAAGAGACGATCATGGGCATGGAGTTCAAAATTACATTCTGCATAACCAGGGCTTCCAATTTTCGCAGCACAAGGCGACCGCCAGCCGCCGTGCGCATCAGCTGCTGCACGGATGGCTATACTCGATAGATACAATGAGATGGATGATACCCTGGGTCAACCGGTCCAACCCGGTTCCAAACCAGTGTTACGTCTTCTTCGCTGTGATTACCGTTTGCGAAAAACCCCCGCCGAACGCTAACTGATCATGTTGATACAATTTTCTTGTCAATCTCTAATACGATACTCTACCTCCTTGCACAAGAATACGGGGGCGAGAGATGGGTGTTTAAAAGTCGGTTGAAGCGAGATCCTCGTGTCACGCACCTTGTGCCGTTTCCAAGAAGACCTCATTTCGATCTTGCGGCGCGATATTCGAGCGTCGCAAACGATCGCTGGTTTCCTAGCCTCCGCTTCTCCAAAGCCTGAAAACGTAGACTCACATCATGCACGAAAGCCGTGGAAATGTCGGCCAAATGAATCTCTTGGGTTTCGTGGAACTTACCAAAGGGCAAGATTCGTTTTCTTGGGTTGTGTGCTGCATCTTATTTCTTTCGCCTCTGGCGTCTTACTAGGGCAGGGAAACAGGCACGTTTTTCTACGTGTCACTGGGTCTAAATTTCTGCCTTCATTTTCGTCCATTCACGGGGCCTGTTTCGCGATGCACGAACAGGGTCAGCAGCGCCCTCCTAAGCCTGTTTTTGCTTAGCGCAGCCGTGCCTTTAAAGCTGCGCGATGCGCACTTCCGTCTTCGTTCTTCCTCACATCCTCGAGCCATCAATTGCCCCATAAACTTTCCTTCATGCCCGCCCAACTTTTCCTTCGAGACAGAAAACTCTTGTTCACTTCTTCCCATGTCAGGCACTTGTATCGTCTGTCTCGGAGACCTTGGTGAAAGCTCTAGTGAAGTCCCCGCACTTTCCTCAGCTTTGGCCAAGTCTGCATCCGAAAATGGACTGGACCAACAGGCGTCACTTGAAGCCCCTACTGCAACAGTCAACCACAACGCCACCGAAGATATACCTGCCTTGATCGCTCACCTCCAGCCCTGTGGGCACAACCTGCATAATGATTGTCTAACGCCCTGGGTCGAACGTGCAAACAGTTGCCCCATATGTCGGCAAAGCTTCTACTCGGTCGAACTTAGCGACAAGGTCGGAGGTAAGTGACGGTCCTCGCTGTGGAACTGCATCATATCGCCATGTACTAATGTAAGACCCCAACAGGTGATGTTATCTCCTCCTACCCTGTACAAGACAAAGCCCAAGTCGCCGACCTTGACCCATCCATGTTCCTGGAAGTACCAGACGAAGACCTTGAGGCCCAAACATGCCAGGTCTGCGAAGAAGATGATAACGAAGATGTGTTGATGTACTGCGATGGGTGTCAAAAACTGTGGCATACTTATTGCGTGGGCCTGCAAGAGGTCCCTTACGGACATTGGTTTTGTGACCACTGCCGCGTCCAACGAGAATCCAATCCACGTGCCTTTCAAGCCCAGGGCAGCAACCGTGGTGGCCACCGCCCTTCAAACAGAAGAACTCGCGGCCAGCAGAGAAGAAACAGAACTCATCACCAAGCCAACGACTCCAGCTGGACACAGGTCTGGCAATCAGTATGGGATAGAATCCACTTGGATCTCGATTTCCCTTACGACGATGAAGAGAGTGCAGCAACATACATGCGGCGTCATAGGCAGAGGAACGAAGCCAATCGACGTGAGCAGTACGCTTGGCAACGTCGAATGGAAGTTGCGGAGCTTCATGGCGCCGGCGGCCGCTTTCGTGAGACGGAGTCGACTCTCCTTGATCATCGACCGGGCCAGCCATTGCCCGCCAGGCCACCAGCTCACCAGCCAGAGTCAGCCACGGAAGAGAGCACAGAAGAATTGATTGCGTGGCATGCGTATGATCAAGCGATTGCGGCCGAGTCTTCCACACCGCCATCACGAAAGAAAAGGAAATCGGCGACCGCCTCTCCCACTGAATCCGGAGCCACTCCGTCGGGTAGGCCCATCAAACGAGCCCGATCAAGTCGGCCTCAAGCTCCAACAGAAGTATCCACCTCGACTGCATCGACGAGGAGGCCACCTTCCCCACGACCTTCACCCCAACCAAGGAGACCCCAACAAACAACCACCGTTTCAGGACCTAGTTTCTTGCAGTCTCTACTGAAAGAAGTTGAAGACTCGTCTGTGCCCAACCAAGGAAGCCGGCCCTACCGACCATCGCCGCTGGCTGGGCAGAGCCCTCCAACGGAACAACACTCACCTCAGCCATCATCGCCTGCACTCTCACCACTACCCTCCAATCATTCCTCACCTCGTGCAATGTCTGCAACACCACCTCCCCCACACGCTTATAGTCGACCGAGTTCACCTACGGGGCTCTCGTCGAGTATACAACCAGTCTACCCGGCAACCGAAGGTTCCCTACAGATCTCACCAGAAGTGCAGCACGTTCATTCAGAAGCTCGAGCCCCTGCAACCAACGGACTCAAGCCTCGGGTCCCGGTAAAGCTAGTCCAACCAACACCTGTGAGTAGAGTACCACGGGCCTTGCAAAACACGTCGCCGCCACCAAGTCGTCCTCGTTCGAACGAGGCTTCGCCATCACGAGCAACTCTCTCCTTCAACGCTAAGTCTGACGTACAGAAGATGGTTTCAGCAGCATTGAAACCTTTCTACAACGAACAAATCATTTCGAGAGATGAATACACCAACGTCAATCGTGATACTTGTCACAAGCTATACGACAAGATTGGCGACTTTGAGGCTCTTGACGTCGAAGGGAAAGCGAGGTGGGAGAAAGTGGCAGGTGAAGAAGTCACAAAGGCAGTGGGTGCTCTGAAAGGAACCGCAATTGTTAGCAGTGGTTTGTGATTGCATTTAGCCAATCAATGTCAGCAACGTTATCATGAAGCGACGGCGTTCAGGGTGGCTTTTGTCCTGGGCTTTTTTTTTCCCGATGCGACCTTGGAACTGACGGTGAACGAAAGCGCTTTGAGCGAAGATACCCAACCTGAACGAATATGGCCAATGTTTGATGAAGCACGATGTTTTTAGCGTGCATTGTGAGCAAGTTAGAGTGCACGAATGGCATCAATATGAACGTTGGGATAGGTAGATTAGCGCTGAATGTTGATGAATGTCGGTGGGATGATGAACTCGTATCTCGTGACCCCGGAGATGCAGACAACTCGTGCCCCCTAATTTTGGGTCAGGTACGGCTGGCTCAGTGACCGTATCTTGTGTTTCAGGGGGATCGAGAAGATCTTCGCCATTTGCGGCACTTATTCTGATCATGTTCCTGCCTCTCACCCTCCTAGAGAGGCTTGACCAAGTCATTCTAACGCATTAGCTGCTTACCGGCCAATGGGCCCGCGTGCAAGAAAGGTCGATCTTATTGGGGCGCTTATTAACACTACAAAAGGGTCACGATATACACTACGTTTCCATTGCAAATGCACAAAGTGACTCTAGGGTAAAGTGGTTAGAGTTGTAATCTGGGGACCTGTGAATTACGCTGAAGGGTTTAGCGTGCCGACTTGGGCATGGTGCCCCCCCTCGCCGCCTGAAGGACTATATAGACCCCTCTCGCCCCGTTGACCATTCTCTCTTCCATCTTCCCTCAATCTCCCTCCATTTCTCATCACGATCGCCGATCGCAACCCCTCCCCCCCTGCACGACTACCGCACAACCGATGCGCGCCGTCGTTTTACTACCTCAGCACCTGCGGCCTGCCCAGCTGAACCTGTACGAACCGGCCAGTAGGAACTGAAATACGGCTTATAGCAGAAAGAGAGACCAAGACAGACTTCACCAAGATGTACGGCAAACTCCCAAAAAGGGCGAAAGGGCTGTACTATTCGTATTCCGTTTGACAAATTTTCCAATTTTGGGAAAAAACCCTTTTCCCACTAATAACGCCCACCATACATTGGCACTTTTTGCACTGAGAAAACAATGGTAAATCCTACATTTCCTTAACCGATCGCATAGTTGGGAAATGCTATATGGCAGGGACTGGCATAACATGGTCGAGGTCCGAAACCCTTGATTGAAGATTGCCAATAAACAACGACTGACCTCAGAGATTAGTTGCTGGTCTCGTGTTTCTAAGCGTCCACTATTTCACCCTCTCGATGGACTGACCAACAGTTTTTCCGCATTTCCATCGCCGCGGGCTCGTCGTCTTCGATTAGGTCCTCTGGAAGCAACCCATTCGCATTAGGAATGTCTCTTCTTGCGCCGTATTCCGAAAGAAGTATGATACTCTGCAGATGACAGCTCTTCGCTGCATAGTGGAGGGGTGTCATGCGGTCGTTATCGATCTGGTTGATGTTGGCACCATGATCGAGGAGTGCTCGCAGAACTGCAATGGAAGGATATCGTGTCATGAGAGCATGGTGAAGTGGTGTCCTGCCTTCTTCATCCTGGAGGTTGACGCCCGGGTTGCTTTTCAGAAGTTCGGCAACGATGATGTCGGCGGCCTTGCTGGCGGCAAGGTGGAGCGGCGTGAGACCGGAGCAGTCCGCCGCGTCGATGTAAGCTCCGGCAATGAGCAGCCTCGAGACGATGTTGCTGTTCCCCGACACCACTGCGTAGTGCAAGGCAGTCCGTTCAAGGGAATCCACTGCGTCCACGTCGATGTCACCTTGCTCCAGATTGAGCAGCATCGCTACGACTTCTTCGTGCCCTTTTTCAGCTGCCAAATGCAGCATCGTCTTGCCGTCATTGTCCGCCATCAATGTATCCGATCCTGCTTCGATCAGCAGTCTCAGCAGCTTATCATGCCCAATTTCAGCAGCATAATGAGCTGGCAGTCGCCCACTGTCATCCACCAAATTGACGCTGCTTCCGTTGTTAAGAAGGTGGGTGCAAGTGCGGATAAAGCCACAACGGCTGGCCACATGCAATGCAGTCCGCCCCTTGCTATCGGTCTGGTTGACCTTAGCTCCAGCGCTGAGCAGAAGCTGGACAATTTCGTCCACTCCAAGTCGGGCGGCAATGTGGATGGCATACAATCCTTCCTTGTCGGGGACATTGACATCGACCCCGCGTTCGATCAGCACCTGGACACTCTGCAACGACTGGCTCGTGACTGCATTGTGCAATTGTGAATGGCCAATGTCGGCATTGACCAGAGTTTGATCCTGGAGCAGCTCCCGCATCGCCTCCCCGCTGTCCAGACGCACGGCACATGCAAGGATGGTCTCTTTCTCGGTGGGTGTGGGTGGTATGGACGATGCATTGGATCTCATCCAGAGAGTGGCAAAGATATCTTCTTGGCCGTAGTCCGCGGCCAGTTGCATCAGTGAGCGCACGAGGCTTCCGTCGTCGCCAACAGAGTCGAGAAGCAAGTTGAGGATCTGTAGCCTGCCATGCTTGGTGGCCAGCTGGAGTGCCGTCACTTTCTCTTGCGAGGGCTTTGTGATGAGGCCCTTCAACCTGTCTGCACCAAGCTTTCCATATATGTCCAAAATCCATTTAGTGGATTGGACCGCATCATTGGCTGCTGCATAGTGCAACGGCAGACGGTCGGCAGAGTCACTTGCCTGGAACGACGAGATGGGAATGCAAAGGCGGTCTGCAAGGACATGGCAGAGATCCAATGCCGCTAGCACGAAAGCCGGATCATTGCGTGGCGGCAGGAGGCGGCCTGCAGACCCTTCCCGGGAACAGTTCACCTTCTCCACCATCCTCTGGTACAGGTCATGGCTTTCCTGAGATGGGTAGAGGAAATCAGCTACCAGTGTCACCAGCTCGTCTGAACAGTCCTGGCCGGCCTCCCGGGCATGTTCGCACCAGAAGGTAAAGCAATACTCTGACGCGCATTTGGGGTCGCTCCGTGCCTTGACAGCTGCGCTCATGTATTGAAGGCAGGCCTCAGCCATCACAGACTGGACGAACCCTTCCCTGGCAATGGCATTCTTGAACCTGCTGCCTCGGTCGTCCTCTCTGAGCGCCTCGACAAACAACAGCAACATCTTTGGTTTCAAAAGAAATCCTGTAAGCGCTCCATGCACGAGCGCCACTGTTTCGCCTGATACTTCCAGCAGCCCTCGCCGGAAGCTCTGCAGGACTGACTTTAAGCCCAGGATCTCTAACTCACAAATGTCTCGGAGGTCGGGCCGGTGTCCGTCCATTCCCGCGCTGGTGGTGGCAAGGAGCGTGGATAGCTCACGAACGGTGAGGATTCTTCTCGAGCACAACACAAAGTAATACGCCCGTATGAGGATGTTTCGACTGCTATCACGAGTCGTCTCCAGAAGTTCGGAGAACAGATCATCGAGCTTGACAACGTCTGGAAGTCTGCGCAGCACTTCCCGCATCGCGCGAATAGTGGGCTTCTTCTCCAAGAGAGCTAGAGACAGATGAGCAGCAAGCATACTAGGTGTCTTCTTTTGGAGAGTGTCAAAAATCTCCTTCGAGAATGCTTCCGGGAATTTCCGGTACAGAGCCAGGTCGGCAACGGCACGCCGCATCGCGATTCGCAGATCCTTCTCATGGTACTCGCTGCTGGTGTTCAGATTGATACACAGTGGCGGTCGAAGCTCTGGAACAGGCCTGGAGGTCAGAATTACCCTGACGGTCTGGACTGATTCAAAGGAAGTAAGAAAACCACACAGTGTACGGTGTGACCGCTCGTCGCACTCGTCGATGGCATCGATCACGATGTCTGTGGGTCCGTACTTCAGGTTATTCAAAATCATGTTGAACGCCTGCTGGAACTGCCAGAAGTTCCCCTCCGCGCTGCGGAAAATCTGAGTGCCGTAGATATAGCGGAAGAGGCTTGGATCGTGCGTGAGAATCTGGTAGAGAAAGGACTGGAGCACCACCACGTCCTCTTCCTGTGATGGCCGCCGTGCGTCGCAGAAGTAATACAGTACCAGGCGCGATGGGGGCGACGTGGGCGCGAGCGGTTCCCGCTCTGCTTGCGGTCCGAGGATCGAATTCGTTGTCTGGGCCGCGTCGCGGCGGAGCACTGTGACCAGAAGCTTGGCAAGGAATGTCTTTCCCATTCCTTGGTCCCCGATGATCCAGAGGATCTGGCCGCCGTGGAGCCACTGCTTCCACAGATCGGACTCCTGCAGCCATGCGGCGGCTCCGGACAACTCGCCGGGAATTGCCAGGTCGTCGGCCCAGCTGCACTTCATACGGCTGAGGAATATTCGCTCTCTCTCTGAACACTGCGTGTTAATCTGTGACAAGCGCGGATCGTGGGACGGACCATATAACAGACATACCTGGGACATCGAGATGCGTTTCGGAAGACAGGCTTGTCGCATCCGATTCGCTTTCCTTCGCTGACTCGATTGCGCTTCTGGCATCATTTGAGAGCTCGACTTCGATCGGGTTGCTCGAGATTTGCAGGATGCCGTGCATGAAAGCCAGGACCGCCTTATACGCTGGGGAATCTCGCGAGTTGAACTTAGCAAGATCATTGTGGTCGGCGGAAATGGGTACCAGTAGTTCACGATCTAGGCCAATGATGGCCGATTGCAGATCCACGATCTAGCAAGCGGTTTATTATCATGCAGCAATGGCCAGAGACATCTGCCACTCACTAGAGTCTTGCCCACGGCTGTGTGCGTGGGCCTCTTCTCGTAGAATGACAATATTTGTATTTTTCGGTAACGCACCAAATCGGCGAACATGATATTGATGCGGGCGCCAGTCGCGTCTTGGGCGGCGGACAGAGCTTTCGTCGCGAGTCGTGGCGCTTGCTCCGGTTGCGAGGCGAACGTCTTCCAGACCTGTGCCACGCTGGCGCTCCAGGATGTGCGGTTGATGTTGTTGTGAGGCGTTCCGAAAAAGCAAATGCCCTTCGTCGCAGGCACCACAAGGGCGGCACTGGGGTCGAGCTTGCCAGATACGTCGGCATGGACAAGAGCCTGCCATAGACAAGTCAGCCATAGTTCGGCCACAACAGCGTCGGCCTACCGCACGTATTTCACGATCAGGCCTCCGAGGCTGTGCGCAACGAAAATAATTGGCCGGGATGAGTCCATATGCAGCCGGTCTCGGACGATAGCACCGAGCAGCAGTTGTCCTAGGCCCATTATGGATGTGGTCTCACCTTCGAGAAGGGCTGCATAACCAAAAGTGAGGACACGGGTGTTCGGCACATCCTGCGCTAGAAGGTCCCTGGGCCAGAAGCAGTTCAATCCTGTCCACGTGTTCAATGGATGGCCCGACAGCCCATGTACCAAGATGACACTGGGAACGCGTTACGGTTAGCTTATCAGGACCAGATTGACTTTTCATGACTTACTCAACCGCGATGCCAGCGTCCGATTCAGGCTGATAGACCAAATGCAGGCCGACATCTCTCAGGGCACGAGCCTCATCATTCACGGAATCATGGCCGCGTTTCCGAAGAGAGGCATGCAGAGCAAGTCCAAGCAGGGTCGAGTCCACGCTGAGCGGATCCATGCTGGTTGGTCGTTCTGAGTCAAGGGAACATGAATATTCTCAGCAAGGAAGGCCAGTGCGATGCCCGCAAAACGATCGGTGCTGATCCGGTGATATTATAGATAGTCGCACGGCTTTGCAATCATCGGATATGTACCATTGAAACTTCACATCCGGCTGCCAAACGCATCTAACCATTCTGAGCAGCCTGGGCTATGCAAAAGGCGGTGCGCGTCGGGGGGGGAACAGCGCCACCGATGCCCGGGACGACAAGAGCCTGAGAAAAGAAAACAGCGAGCCTGTTGCGTTTTTGCCAAGTCAGCGCAGGGGAATTCGGGCGCTGGCACACGCAATTGGCTTGTCCCTGCAAGGCCAGCAGGGATGCAAAGCGAGCTTCAATCGAGAATGTCAACATCATTTGATTCAGCCCACACATTTCTCAGGATAGCTCCGCCGTCGGCGTGCATGATGGTCGGGGCCATGCCGTACGAGGGCTGGAGGTGTTGAGTGGACTGATAGTGAAACTCGTAAAGTGCGTGTATAGTATACCGGGATACCCCGATACGGGTGGCGTAGAGTGACACTGACTTTTGTCAGGATCTGGGACCTGGTGAGGCCGCCGGGCCCCGAATAGTAGTGTGAAGAGCCTACAGTAACGCCGTCTACAGTAGATGCTAGGTCTTGGAATAGTACAGAATAGTACGATCTGTAATTTTACCTCAGCTTTTAGGTCAGATTCACCACCGATCAAGGAAGGTTAGTGTGCGTCGGCGTAACCTGAGGGGGGCGCGTTTCCCGCCCACTTGGGCCCCCCCCGGCCAGGGCCCCTCGGATATGTCAGATAGCGTCTCGGCGTACCTCATCTCGAAACTTCACACAGCGCGCTCCAGTGGCTATGGATTCACAGCGCCCCAAACGTCAGACCAAAAACCGACCCGGTTTTCGCAATCGCCGTCATTTGTTTCCTTAGATTCCCAAGTATCAGGAATTCCCGAGGTTCATAGGCCCAAAAAAGACCACTGTAATGATAATCTGTGTTTCTGTACGCCAAGACGCTAATTTGTGTAGTTCGACCGGCGAAGCGATATTGCAAGCAGATCTAACTGCGTGACCGACGGGAAGTCGAGAAAATGGTGCAGATCAAGAAGCTGGATGGTGGCGTTGCAATCAACTGATAACCAGCGGCGAAGGTGCGTTCACTTGTTATGCATTCGTCTTGAGCAGACCACCTGCTCTTTGTCTCTTCGAGTATGCAAGGTGGCACCTGTCGATCAAGGCAGCCATGCCGGGACAGCGCAAATATGACCGTGGAGGCAAGAAGCATAAACGCCCTATCATCAATTATCCAGGAAGACAACTCAACGCCACCAGAACGCCAGGAAAATAGACGAATCAAGTGGTGCAACGCCTGTTGCTACAGCAGTCGTAGAGCAGAGTAGTCAGGGAGGATCCGAAGGGATGGTGACACGATTTAGCGGCTGAAGCAGACGAGCTGAAAGTACAGTGGGGGAGGAGAACGTGGCTTATTCCGATTCACCCTCCACCATGTCAGGCCACTCATGCAGCGCGACGCTAGGGTGATTTCCCTATCGGGAGCCGACTTGGGCCTGCCGTTTCAAATTATGGAATCGCTATACCATGCATGACAGAAATAAGACAACATGACCTTGAAACGCAGTTTTAAACGGCAGAGTACTATTTCCTTTGTTGCAAAACCCAAAAAGGGCCGTACGAGACGCTATGTAATGTGCGGGGTATGCGGCAGTTAAAACTTGGACATCTGGCCAGGCCGAGGTTTTCCCGCAAAAACTCGTAATTTTCCAACACACATCTTGACAAATTCGACCACCGCATCACCGTTGGGGAGAGTGGGAGATCTGAAGATTTTCCCCAAACCTTTCGGGCGTGCATCTCAAGGGCGTGTGTCTCAGGCGTGTATCTCATGGGGATACACTTCATGGGCATGCACCTCATAGTCATGCGTCTCATACATGTGTCTCATAAGGGTGCATCTAATGGACATGTGTCTTATGGGCGTTGCATGTTACGGGCGTGCATCTCATAGGCCTAGATGTCAACAGACATATGTCTCATGGGCGTGTACCTTAGGCGTCATCTCATGGGCGCATATCTCATGGGCATGCATCTCATAGGCGTGTACCTCCCAAACGTGCATCTCACAGGCGTGCACCTTATAGGCGTATATGTCATGGGTGTGTACCTCATAAATGCGCATCTCACAGGCGTGCACCTTATGGACATGCATCTCAAGAGCGTGCACCTCATGGGCGTGTACCTCACGAGCGTGCACCTCATGGGCGTGCACCACACGGGCGTGTACCTCACGGGCGTGTACCTCATGGGTGTGTACCTCATAAACGTGCATCTCACGGGCGTGCACCTCATTGGCGTGTAGCTCACGGGCGTGCACCTTATGGGCGTGCACCTCAGACGTATACTTTATGGACGTGTATATGATTTTCCAAATCTAAAAGGGCCTTGGAGATGTGCTCCAGGGTGCTGAGGGTGTCCATTTCCTGGCTGAGGACGACAAGTTATTCCTCAATACCGTCCACGAGCAGGGGCTCGCCGAGCTTGAGCCAGGCAATGTAGCTGTGCAGATCAGGGATTTTTTTGGGCCAGGAGGGCTTTCCTGCCGGTGCTGAAGGAGGCAGGTGCTGCTGAAGAGCCAGATCGGGGTGACAGGTGTAAAAGGTGAACTCCGCCGCCTAACTTATGGGCGCTTACAGGGGGCACGCGCCTAATTCCGTCTAACCACACCTAGGAAAGGCGGGTATCCCCTGTAAGCTCCCATAAGTTAGTTGGCGGGGGAAGGGTCGCATTTGCCGCCTAATAGGCTAAGCGAAAACAGTGCCTCAGCTTCAACCGGGCCGGGGCGAGAGCAGGCTGCATACTAATTGATCAGGGGACGAGAGCAATTTGCAAAGTATACAGAATCAGCGATAGCGAGGTCTAGGAACAGTGTGGTAGGTACAAATCGGGGCTCGGAAGTGATGAGGCACTTTAGCATTTTACCCCGCCCACCCCACCTTGCCACTCAGTTCCATCAATCATTCCTCAACATCTACTTATTCGATTCATACGATACCTAGAGTAAATAAAACCTCTAGGCGAGAGTGTTCTGAGCGCGAAATCTCTGCTATTCTCGTATTATACGCTAAAGGTTATAATACTCGAGAAATCGGTGACGAAATCGATGTTCCGAAGTCAACTATCAATACGATCATTCAGCGCGCGACAAAATCCTCACATGGGTGGTATCATCATAAAAAACGTCCTGGACGTCCTCCTGCCCTTGATGCTCGAGCCCATCGACGTTTAATCCGACACGTGGATCGGAATCCCAAGGAAACGCTCCTTGCGCTATGTACTAGTCATCATTCCCCGTGGGCAAAGAATGAACCAGCATCGGTACCTGAATGAGATTATGATCCCGCATGGTATTCCCTTCTTCGAGACTGTGTATGAGGCTGAGGGAGGAGCCTAATAGATGGACGATGGGGCAAAGTCGCATACGATACTGAAGGTCATTAATTATTGCGAAAGTCATGATTTCGTACGTATACCTTGGCCTGCACAATCTCCAGATCTGAATGCGATTGAGAATGTCTGGCGCATTATAAAGCTCAGAATCTCAAAGAGACGCCATCGGATTCGATCTGTACAAGAGATGGAACGCGTTCTACTAGAGGAATGGGACAAAATCACACCTGCAGACTATCGGAGGTGTATTTCGAGCATGCCGAAACGGATCGACCTTGTTGTAAGAATAAGGGTTCATCCATTAAGTATTGAGGATCAGATTGAATGAGACTGTACCTAGACCACGTACAAACAAGTATACGAGATTTTATCGTATTAGATTAAGTGGTTATTGAGAAATCGAATTTTGCGTCGATGGGATGGAAATCTTGGTGGAGTAGATTTGTGTGTCAGCTCATCACTTCCGAGCCCCGATTTGTACATTACCTCGAGGTGTCTCGCCACATTACAGGATCAAGTTACAGATTGTAACCGCCGGAAGGGTAAGGAGATATGACCTTTTAGCATTCATCCCACTTTATTCCGGGCATGTAGATCGTCACAAACTTCTCCAATCCTGCCTCGTCCTCGAGTAGCATGTCGAGATGATCGGAGTCGATCGCATTTTCACCATGCTTACCCTTTCTGCGGGTCAGAAGCGTGTCTGGGCGAAAATGCGACACTTGGGGACGACTGTTCCAAGACTTGAAGCCGCCGAACATTTGATGCACCCAATCGACTTCAAGCGAGACCTTGGTTGAGCAGTGAAAGCCGCCCTTCTCCCTGGTGAGGAGTAGGGCCAGTGAGGCATCTGTCGGGACTGCACTTTGTTGGCTGACGTTCTCCTTGAAAAGCCATTTCACATAGTTTGGCCTTTGCCCGCCGTCCCCGGATGGTCGAGCGAGGCCGTCGATGCTGGCACAGAAGATCATATCGGTGCTGTTTGTCTGCTTGCGGCTGGAACTAAATTTGATATTTGCGGCGGATATTTTGAGCCCCATCGAGCCCTCGGTTTGGGCTTCGTAGGTCTCTGGCTGCACGCTGTATGACAGATATATAGTGGGCCGACCAGGAGCGAGCGCTCTGACCTCCGGCGCTAGACCGACGTCGGCCTCGAACTCCATTTCAATCTTGATACATTTAATTCGCCGCTTTCGGCTCAGTGGCTCCGTTTGCAAGGCAACGTCAAATATGAGGAGACTTGCCGGCTGAGTTTTCCCGTCAAAGTTTCCACTTCCGTGCACTTCGACCGCCCGTGTGATGGAATACTGAAAAGGAGACTTGTAGGCGGCGTGGGCAACATACTCGCGACCCACCGAACTCCACATACGACCGAACTGTTTTTCATCAGGCTGAAAGTCCAAGACGACGGTGTCTGGCTCCATAGGAATAATGGGGTTTGGGTCGACGTTGGCCATGGCACAGGTAAGACAAGGAGACAGTATAGGGCGTAGAATGAGATGGCAAAGGCGAACAAGGACTAGATTCGGCGTTGCCAGCAATCTGAACCGGTGCCCAGCTCCCTCTTAAGGCGTCTCGGGCTGCCGAGAGGTCACACAATCTCCGCAGACCTTTTGGCGCCAGGTGGTGTTTCCGTTAAGTGGCACGGTTGGCGGTTCCGTGAAAGAACCTAACCATGCATGGTCTGATGAAACTTACGATATGTGGTCTGACGAACTCACAGTGGTCTGATGTGGTCATACGAATTAGAAAGGTTGTAAGGCTGTCGCTGTCCAAACGGAATAGTCGCTCGTCCAGTCTCAAATGTCACACAGAACGCGGATTTACCATACCGTACGTGGCACCAATAAATTTTCCCCCAGAGGAAAAACCGATAATCGGGCTATTACAAACACCGTTAACGATTCTGCCCGCTCTTTTTGTTAGCCATCGCTATAAGCAGAATGCCTCTGTCCTAGATTCGGTATGTGTAAACCCTTTCCTGGACGTGGACGCCAAGAAGGATGGGCTAAGATTTGTTATAATGATCCCCCTCCCCCCAATGAATTATTATCGAAACTGCCCCCAGGCGTACCGTTACAGCACAGTACTTACTTGTAGTTCAAACTACTCATCTTCGGCCGTTGGACATTCAACCCTCATCCTCCTCGACATTTCCACTCTCAATGTCCTCGAAAGTTCCCGCAATACAGTCAAGCAGCGACACGGGCACAATGGACGACTCCTCCCTCTTCGACGCAATCCAAAATGGAGATATGGCGCGGTTACAACAGTGCCTCAGCAGCTTGGGCTCGTCGACCACCTTGCAGGATCTTAGGGATAGACAAGGTTACACGCCGCTGGCCTCCGCCATCATCCACGGCAACCTCGAAGTGCTGCGCCGACTGCAGGAGTTTGCCGCGGGAAATGGCGAAGAGATTCGACAGCCTGTGGGTGAGAAGGATAATCTGCTCCTGCTTGCAATCATCAATGCCAGGACAAAGAGCGGCAAGGAGATTGTGCGCTTCGTCTTGGAGAAATGGGGAGCCAAACTCGCCTTCGCACGCACCGCCCGGCTAGGCCAATCGGCCTTACATCTGGCTGCCTCTCGGGGCCTCATCGAGGTGTTCAAATTTTTGCGGAAGGCTGACCCAACCACGCTCCGGGAAGAGCTTCTCGCAAGCCAGGATCGCACCGGCCAGAACCCCTTGCATCTCTCGGCAAGCAGCCATGCGGACGTGGTCAATGAGTTGCTCGATATAGCGCCGGCCCTAGCCATAGAGCAGGACAAGAGGGGCGAAACTCCACTCCACAAAGCTGTAGAAGCGGGCCAGAAGAGCGTCGTGGAGGCGATCTTGGAGAAGAGCCCAGGGGCGATTGAGCTGTCTGACAAAGATGGGCGGTCTGCTTACCAGCTTGCAAGAGACAAGCAGGAGATTCAACTCAGCTATGAGCAAGATGCGCCGCAAGCGGACGCCGATCTGGAGCCTTATCTCAAAGAATGGACTCTTCGGCGCCCAGGGCTCGAACCCGCGACCATCAGGCACCTGTTGTTCGGAAGTGAGTTTTCTGCTACCCGTAGCCAAACATGTCGCGCTTTCTACTGACTTCCGCAGATCGAGGTATGTGCTAGCTTTTCCTTCGCTTGGGCGAAGTTTCAGCCCTGAGCTGTACCTCACAGTGAATCTAGGCCACGAGTATTTCTTGGACCTACAGCTGTTTGAAAATTCCAGCTACCGCTTCTCCCCGTACTACCTCGACAACTTCCCCCGCACAAATTTTAAATGCGAAAGCTGGCTGCAGTATGTAAGACTTCCGGAGCTGCAGTGCGATTTTGAGGTGACCGAAGTTCCGCACAAAACCCTGGGCGACGCGATTCTCATTTTCGATTCTCTGCGCAAGAAGGGAGTGACCCATATCCTCAAGGTCATCGTTCCCGATTGTACGATTCATCCTCACGGGGACGATGCGGTTATCCGATGCCTCGAGGGACTTCACGTTAAAAAGCTTGACTGGCGTAAACAGGATCTCAGTGTTGCGACAATCCTCCAAGCTGCCCCGGAGGTGGAAGAAGTGCGTTTATACTCCAGCGGCAACCGGGACGTGCTAAGCCATTGGGCTAGCTACGAGGGCCTATACCGTTTGCCAAAGGTATCACCCCACCCCTAGAAGTGTTTGGCATCCGGCCATCCAAAGGAAAGTTTCTCTTTAGAATAGGCTGACACTCCAAAGCTTCAATCGGTGGAAATAATTATCATGATGGTAGGTTTAGGGTCATACCTAAATTACTATATAACGTAGTAATCAGTCACTAGGGAGAAACGTATGACAAGCGGCAGAAGAAAGATGAGGTTCAAGCCAATGGCATGCAGAAAAAGGCACATGAGGTTGACATCGAAGGCATGGAGCGGGAGAGAGTTGCGATCGAAAGCCATTTGAAGGCGCTGGTTCAGCACGACCACAAAATTCCGCTAGTCTACAATCCCGAGACTGGGGCGATTGATCAAGATCCCATGGGTCATTGCGACTGCAGGACGCCTCGATTCCAAAATGTCCTTGTCCGCGTACAACGCCTCACGCCAAGGCGGATATCAGGAACAGAAATCATCCCGCCAGCAAGGTAGAGCTTCTCCATGATTTTTCATATTTACGTCCTCAGACAAGCTGACGTGCAACTGGTAGGGACCAAGAAAATATTTTCACCAAGATGGAGCCCTTCCTGAGGTTTCTTTCTTCCTTCCAATCCCAGCAAGCCACCAACAAGGCCTGTGCATATGTGATCGAGCATCCCATTCGTGTCGCGATTATTGACAATGGCGCCGCCTCCTATCTCTTCAATGACATAGATGGAAAATCGTTCATCGAGAATGGCCTCGAATCCTTAAGCCAAAGTCACTGGCACATTGTTAGTAATACCCACGGCACACAGATGGCCAGCCTTGTCCACCAGATGAACAAATTCCGTCGTCTTTTCATCGCCAAAGCATGCCCGGGTCCTATTAATTTGGGTGTTACGGTGGATGCAGTTGTCGAGGTACGTCCCAGCTTGGCTACCCAACATGTAGTACTGACCACGCCAATACAACAGGCAATCGATTGGGCTTGCGGAGAGGAAGTAGATGCTGATATCATATCAATGAGCTGGACCATCTCTGACTTGCAGGCAACTGACACAACACTGCATGATAAACTCAACGATGCATGCGCAAGAGCCGCAGAGAAAAGGATCATATTCTGCGCAACCGGCGACAAAGGCGCCACCGCGCTCACTCGCTGCCCCGCTGAATTCTATAGTACGATCGCCATCGCAACCACCCCAATGACGGGCCCCGGAAATAACTCGGCCGATATGGGTCATGCACAATTTGCATTGCCCGGCGACGATCTGCAAGTTGACGCGCCCACGTACCTCGAACCCACGGGAGTTGAAAGAACCGCAGGAAGCTCGGCAGCCACCGCGCTCGCAGCTGGGTTGGCTTCCCTGATCCTCACTTGCGTCCGGTTTGCATACTATCGAGAACAACCCGGGGCTGTCATAGGTGGACAGAATCGAAAAGGTGACAATGAAGCCGCCGAGAAGGCCTTCACGCATTTCAGACACCAGGACAACATAAAGAAGGTCTTCAACAAATTATGCAAGGAGCAACCCAAGTTTGTGCAACCGTGGACCATGGTCGAAAATGTCGAAAATTTGACCCACAACGAGGTCAAGGACCGCCTATATCAGTTTTTCCGGTCATGTTAACACTGAAGAATTAGGGTGATGGCATGCGTCGGGCGGTCCGCGCTGAGGCATTCTTAAGAGGTTGGTTTTTAATCATTCTTCATCTTTATTGTTACGGGCCTTGCTAGGCTCGCTTAGTCAGGGCAGGCGTGACTAAGGGGTGGTGGACCTATGGGAGGTCCTGTGAAGGAGTAGGGGGGACGTGACTCTGGGTATAGCAAGTGTAACTAGACGTTGTTGCGAGGAGACCGCGTTTCGGTTGTCAGCCTAGCAGGGCGAGTCGGGCGTCGCCAACGGGGCGTACGGGCGTCGTCAACAAGGCGTCGCCAGCAAAGCAGGGCGAACGTCAGGAGTATATAGATCTCCTCTCTCTTAGACGGTCCCTACAGAATAAGCAGTGCTTCCACAACCAGTATATGCATACCTGTCTGCTGCGCGCAACAGATGTAGGGTGTACGATCTGTATTGGGCTGACCATGGCACCCGTTGCAGAAATATTGAATAGGGTATGTCTATATTTCGCAGGATAGCATTGGTGAGCCCTATGTGGTCAACATCCACAACTAGCAACAGTGCTCTCCATTATTGGGCCGCAGGCTCGAGCTTAATGGGTCTGGGCCCTAAAAGCACTCGTAAGTCAATTCAGCACTTGCCCCTCGTCTTTCGTTTCTGTCTCATTTTCTCTCTTCGTTGACGGATATCTTCCGGGGTATAACGTTCTGGAAGTGGATAATACCGCTCCTTTTTATCAGTCAGCTCTTTCACCAGATAACCATATTGTGGTGTTTCCAACATACAAGTGCTGGGTTTAATGGGACCCATGCCTCATCAGGCTGGCTGTCGTAGATAGAATATCTACCGTTTATTTCCACTATCAGCAGAACCTTGGCGCCGACCATGGCTACCTTATCGGCTCTGTTAACAAGGCTAAGTTTTCCCCTACGCATTTTCTCCTTTTCATTCTTTGTTTTGGATTGAGGTGAAGCCATCGTGGACTATTTAGAGCTGCACTCAAAGGACAGATGTTTCCCGCGAACGGCTGTACATTGAGATTTGAAGGGAGGTTAAATGAGATGTTCTGAATGACCGACAGGTGGTAGGAGGAAGGGGATGCCAATATGGTAGCTATGGCTGTCTTCGGGGCCTCTTTTAGCCCCATTTTGTACGTCTGGGTTCTATTTGCACGAATGACGGCCTCTTTGAGGACTCTCAAAATGGGTGTCATTTTGGGCTCTTTATGGGAAGCCCGTTTCGGACACCGTTTGGAGGGTCCAATTTTGGGCTGTTTGCGGATCCAGTTTTGGAAACCAATGCCAGGAGCCTCTATCGGAGACAGCCCGGACACAGAGAGCGCAGACCGTTCCTGTCAGCGCTACATGATGGACAGTACTGAGAAAGGGATGGAATATCTTAATTCCGTTTCTGTCCAGTTCGAAACACCTTCTATAGGACTCGGTATACATGTGAGGAAATTTAAGCCTGGGAGATGGCTTGCTAGGGAATAGATGGTGTATGGAGGAAATGTATATATCACAGCGCGAGGCTGCGTAACCATGGAACGAATTCTAAAGCACTGGAACAGGTATAGATATATTCTGGAGATACTATATATCTTACAAACTGCACTCAAGAAAAGAAACGTCAAGCCCAAAAAATTCTGCGGATCAGCAGTCCTGTTCTCTTTTGGCAGTGATGACATGGAGTCGCAGCGTTCATCGGTCCTCAGGGACCTTTTCCGTTGTTTGAGCGCCAGAAGGCCCAAGCAGTGGGACAATCTCGGTACGGACAGTAAGACAGGTACTAAGGCGTGCCTCATTCTCCATCTCCACCTGATCGGTCAACACAGCCGAGGGTCAATATTCAGAAGAGCATCAGAGTCTACTGAGGAGGCTGGCGTTTGGGTGCCTGACATTGTTGCATCTGTCGTCGAATCCGCCGTCGAGCCTGTTGTTGAATCTGATGCGGAATCTGTCGTCATCTCCATCTGCAGGTCCTTCATCGACGGAAAATTTGTAGAGCCGGGAGGTCGACATCGCTGGAGACGACATGGCCGTATTTTGAGATCGTAATCATGAACTGTTGCTGCATGATGTAGGAAGGCTCCCGTGTCGGTAAAACCGCCCTCAATCTTACAAGAGTGGAGGGTACAGTTAACAGTGGCACCTTTAGCCATGTGGTTGAAGTGAACGCCTATCAAATGACGCCTTAAAGAGTCGATGCGGCGATACTTACGTGGACGACGACCAGAGCGGTTACCCAGACAAATGATACACACATCAATCGGACATTTGACGACCTCCGGGCCAAGTAAATCATGTTCTTGCTTGGCTTAATCGTCGCTGTTCCAGTTGAATCTCTTTCCTCGACGATTAGGCCCCGAAAGCCCACAAAGAGCCGTCAGGTCCTTTGTAACCTGGATTCTCCTCGTTAATGCCAGGTCATCGTCCAGCGTTTCGGCCTCTGGCCCATAGAACGCCTCCACAATCCGCACTCGCTCCGGAAACTCATATTGAGGAATGGGAGGATTCCAATCTTCATCTTCATCTTCCACGTCTGACAGGTCCTTGTTCTGATTGTTCAGAAGCTGATCGATCTGCTTGTCAACTTCGATCACTGGCATAGTATCGTAATACTCCTCCCTCTTCTTCTTCTTCTTCTTCTTGGCTTCACTACGGAGGGCTTTCCTTACTCTCGTGAGCTCCTTGCAGACTTCTTCGTGCTGCTGATAGAGCTCGGGAAATGATTCTGCAGCCGCTTTGACAGTTCCCGCCAGCGACCGCATCTCGTCCCTCAGCCTCAGTCGCTCGCTCTTTAATTGGATGATGCGCGGCATACGACGGATATCCTCCAGCTGCTCGTCCGTATGGCCGGTTGGTGCTCGAGGATCTCGGTTCTTGCTCATTCGTGCAGCCTCACGGCACAGCCTCTCCTGCGATGGTCGCAGTAAGACAACATGTTGGAGGTTGCCGATGAAATCGGACTGGTAGTGTTTCTCAAAGACCCGATTCCCCGATTGACCGAGAACTCTCTTTCGTTCAGCCTCAGTAAAGTGGCCTGCGTGAGACGGATAATATTAGTGTACCGCAGTCAGAGCACACAGTGGCGGTGATTGGTAAGGCAAAAAGCCGGAAAGGGACGCTTACGATTGACTTCGTTTGCAGCCCAGCGTCTAAAATTTGTAGTGCTGAACTGGCTCTTCATATCCCAACCCTTCCCCCAGATCCTTCAGTGCTGAGTTGCTCGAGTCATACGTCATCGATAAAATTGGATCCACTTCAACACCAGACGGAGTCTGGCGCATGCGCCGGAGAACTGGAATGTCCAATTTGTCCTTCTTCCATTTGAGTGGTAGGACATGCAAACGCTTAGGAACTCGGAGGCTCCAGACAAGCTCTGGTGTTAACCGCTCGTTTTCAAAGGCGTTGTCACGGAATGCCAGGGCCACGATATACGTGATCGGGCAGTACGCCAGCTGGTAATCGCAATGCATGAAAAATCTTGTCCTGTTGCAAGATACGTGAGCGGGATACCATGCTCTAATTGTATTTGGGCAGGAAAAGCAGTGTCTTACCCATCCGCTCCTTCTGGCCTCCCCTTTAAATTGGTGAAATTGATGATCGCGCAAAGGACGTCTCTACCTCCATCGGGATTTCGGATGTAGAAGAGCTCAATGTCTCGCCAGCAAACCGTCTTCGGCGCGTCGCTGATGGGGACATACTTTGGGAGGTCACTCTCAAAGCTCTTGTCCCGCTTCCGTCCGCTATGTGGTGCGGACACGGCCGGCTGATCTTGGCCTTCAGCCAGAAGCACGCCAGGCCGGGTCCCGGTGATGGAAGACCAGAGCATGATCACAGACTGCTGGACGTGCAGGTTGCCGTGACGAAAGTAAAATGAATATATCCAATGGTATCGGTGGAAAATGCTGTACTCTTCGACGCTCAAAGTCTCCTTTCTCTTAGCATGCCTAGAGATCTTGCGTTCGGCGACGAATACCTGTCCGAGGAACTGCCGTACCCGTCAGTCCAATGTTCCACGGAGATCGTTGCTCAGAGCCATGACCGCGAAGGAAGAAGGCATACCCGTCTCATTTGGTCGAGGACTTGATTGCTAATTGGACGGCGAGCGAGCAGGGAGAAGTACTCGGTTAGCCGTCTCCAGTAATCATCGTACGACTGAAGAAGTTTCTCTTTGGACGTCTTCGACATCCAGTCAAAGAAATTCATATAGATCGGGGGATCCTCTGATAATAGATGTGTAACGTAGTCGACGCCTAAATGAATACAGTATTTGCTGGCCCCTCAGACAGGTCAGTAACTATTTGCATGACCATGAGAAGCTGACCTGCCTTCGCCAGTATCTCTCCACTACTCCAATTCCCTTGAGAGTCAACGGCTTATAATTTGGCGGAAGCCATCCAAGCTCTCTAAAGTTCACCAATCTCGCACGGGTCTCCTCAGAGAGGATAGGCTCTGTGCAGTACTGGCGTTCGCTGGGGTCGGTAGCTGGTGAGGCCATGATTATATGTCGCGATAATAGTTGGTGAGAAGAGGACGTCCTGGTTATAGGTAGTAGAGGCGAACGAAGCGGCAACCGAGGTAATTGTGGTCGCTATAGGAGGAGGAAGAGGGAGAGGACGAGGACGAGGAGAGGTGACGAGGAAGGGGAAGGGGAGAGGCAACGAGGAAGGGAAGGGGGAGAGGGATCGTGGAAAAGGCCCCATGTTTGCATTGAATGCCCCTATGTTGCAGAGCAAAGGTTATTGGTTCTGAAGGTAGCAGGGACGAGTGACTGGAAAAGTAAGAGAGCATGGTGGTGGGGGTGGGAGAGTTGAGGGTACCATGATGGACCAGAAAGAGGCCTCCCCGAGAACCGAAAGTGGACCCAGACTAAGTCACGTGAATATCGTAGACCGTTAGGGCGGCGAGCGGCTGCTTCGGCTGAGTGTGGGAAAGCCGCACAAAACAGAGGCAAAAGCCTTCCATTCTTCGTGGCCGGTGCAACAGGTACTCAGATTTGACTTGTGACTAGGACAGGCCTGCAGAGACTCCACAAGTATCCGGCAAATCCCGACGCTTGGCAAACTAGCCCTTACAACGTCACTTACGAGCCATCAAGGCGGGTTTTGGGCATGAGGGGGGACCGGGACTTTGGCACATTTTAGCCCATGCTTTCGGTAGGTGGCATTGTGAAACGCAGGATTAAAGTTGGACTAACGTGGGCACAGGGATACAGATGTGGGGTGTTGCAGTTGGCCCACTCATTTTCGCAGTTGCCGGCCAGTTTTCGGGCGGGGGTTGCAAAACAGCATCATGCCTGCTAAGACAAAACCCCAAAGTATCTTTCGCGCGGGCTACCATCAAATGACCAGCGCATCTCTGAAGTTGGTGCAGTCGTCCGTGGTCTGATCCTTGATGTCACACCCCCGGGGTTCCGTAAGCGGAGCTTATGCGTTACCCACTTTGACGTTCATTCAACGAGATTACGTTGGAGGAGTTGAAAAAGTCATAGGCATAGCCAGTACGTGACTGTAACCCTTTCCGGAGATTCAATCTATCTAAAACCTGAATTGGGGAAAGGCAAACCCATGGCAGTGGGTTTCCGCAACGGCTTTATCGTTACGCGTGGCTCCTTAACCAGGTTCCCGGGTTCTGGGCAGGGCTGCTGGAAGCGAGGGAGCCATGGGGCCCACCCCACTTTGTTTTCATGGTGTCAATCGCCCCTTCATACACATTAGCTTAATCCGGCTTGACGGAATCCATTTTCCTTCAATCTTTTCAGTGATTCGTGAACGAAGGTAGTTCGCCGGATCATCCGCTAGGCAAATGCAATGACTGCTAAAGTAATGGCTCCCGCCGATTCTTGTCGCGACCACTTTCATTGCTTCCAAAAATCGCACTTGGAGGCACTGCCTCTGAACTTCACAACCCCGCTGATCTGCATGCTTAGGTCGAGGCTACATGCTTTGAAAAGCAAGCCACCTCGTTTCAAAGCTCGCGTCTTTCTCATGGTCCCACTTGTCTGTCGAATTCCTCAAAACCGTGTGCCTGTCCGGCGTTTTCGAGTTACCCAGCATATCGACGGAGGATGATTATTACAGGACATCCTACTGAACCACGGTAGTCGTCCAGTCCCCCTCCTCAGCATCATCTTGTTGGGGTTACCCCTGGGTGCACATCAAAAATGTCATCAAATTCCTCGCACATACCCGTCGGAGACGACGACGACGCCGCCGCCTACGATTCCGACGATGATACGCTGAGAACGTTGGCGTCCACAGTGCGTGCTTACCGGTACCAGCACAATAGGCGGTACCATGAAGGCCGGACGGGCAGTCAGTTCCTTCCTGCTAGGCATACTTGCTGCGTCTAATGCTTACCATCTCAACCAGCCTATCCATTCCCTAATGACAAGAGAAGCGCCGACAGTGAAGAGATGTCACACATCCTGTTCCTTAGACTTTTCGATGACAAGCCTTACATTGCACCAATTGAAGCACCCAGAAACATTATAGATCTCGGCACAGGTACTGGACTATGGGCCAGCCTCGTCGCAGACTGGTTTGATGGAACGGACCGTCCTCTCGCGAGTGTATTAGGCGTCGATTTGGCACCTCAACAGGAAAGCAGTGTACAGACAAATTTGACCTTTGAGGTGGATGATATCACGAATGACTGGACTACGGAGACGCTATTCGATCTTGTCCACATCAGAATGCTGTGGGGAGTCATTAATGACTGGCCAAAGGTGTATGCAGAGAGCTTCAAGTATGCCTCAGTCGTTGCGGCTTGGACCCTTGCTAACGTTAATTCAGGCATATGAACTCAGGAGGCTACCTTCAAGTCGCCGACATCGAACTTACCTCTCGTTGCGATGATGGAACGATGCCTGATGACACCATTTTCAAGATATGGGAGACGACTGCACGTGAATTTGCGAAAATATCACGGAGGCGCTTTTTCGATGCAAAGGCGACCAAGAAGGAAATCGAAGATGCTGGCTTTGTCGAGATCGAGGAGAAAAGGTACAAGATCCCACTCGGCGCTTGGAGCAGCGACCCAAGATATCGCGAGATAGGAAGGGTGAGTTCAATCTTCCCGGTTCCCCCTAAAAGGAACTGGAGCTGATTACTTTCCGGTGTAGTTGTATGAAAAATGTTGGGAGACAGGCATGGAAGGATGGATTTTGGCTCCTGCGGTGGAGTATCTTCACGTGAGACATCCTTTCAGAGCCATTGCGACGCTTCTCTTAGGGTTGCTGATAGCTTCTAGTGGTCTGTTGACCAGGTGAGAAAAGTCCTCGAGGAAACCCAGGACGCTATCACGCAGCGCAAGCAGCACATATATCACTACTTGTATGTAGACGAAATCTCCTTTAGCTCTGAACATGGCTTACCAGTTGTATAGGTTTGTCTTCTATGCGAAAAAGCCATAGCCTCTTTCGCTTGGAATGTCCAATCCCCAGGCATCTTTGTTACAGCTTGCGACTATCATTGGCTAAACCTGCTCGGAGTTTTCTCAAAGAACTGCGGCGGCCGCCATTTCACCGCGCAATATGGTCCTTGTTCACGCCTAACGGCCCCAGGCCTGCACCGGAGGAAATTTAAAGCTTCAGAGCTTTCCGAAAGCCAAAAACCCCGGCGACAGGCTATCGCGCCACACGTGAATAGTCAATCTGTCCTGGAAACCTGAAAAACAGAAATAGGCGCCATGCTGACCTAGCCAGGACCAAGTTCTGGCTGCTTAGATTGTGCTATTGAGAATCTTGGTAGGATCAAACCGGGGATTTGGCGGCCTGATTAGCACCATTTGCGAGATGATCTAAATCTAGCTATTCAAAAGTGGACATTACTTGTTATTGACGAACGTTGTCTGATAGATTTACGACTTTATCGCGATTTTGAATGCCTACTCTAGTTGTACTTCAATCTCAAGTCGAGCGAACGAGTGTAATGCCCCAGTCCCCTCTACATACCAGAGCTTAGACAATGGCCTAGTTAAGCTAGCAGCGTACCTTGCAAAAAGTGTTGTTCTTCAAATGGAATTTCATCAATAGACCTCAAAGGTCGAGCGTATATGACAGGACGACTTCAATCTTTAGTGAAACGTCCCGTTGTTGGATGTCATGCGCATCCACAACTGGCATGGTGACCTAGGCATTGGCGGAAGATGACCCACCAACTTCATACCTATTTCCAGTGCAGGTAAACTGACGTTCTGGACATCTGGAAGCCAAGTGTAAAGGAACCCCCTTTTCTGTCAAGTCTCGCAATTCCGTTATTTTCAGATCCGGTTTGCGATATCGCCAGCTGATCGTGGAGGCCCAGAAAAAGGCCATACGAGTAACGACAGACACGGAACTGGTCCCACAACAATCGCGGCAAAGGGATAACCGCTTAAACAGTACCGTCAAGGGTATTTGGAATAGGTAACAGTTTATTGCGTCAGAAATCTTTTGTTCCAGAGCATTAATGCATTTCGAGGAGGTGGACGCTCGATACATTCCCGTCCAGCCCGTGCTTACCTCCCCAACAAAGGCTGAATGCCTCCCCCGCTTCTGTGGAAGATCTTGTTATGGAAAGTCTCTTCATAGTGGTAAGGCTTTGTGGAGAGTCGAAATTTGACAGTGGCGGGATGCAGAGCAGTGCAGGTTGCAAAGCATTGAACCCCCATGACGACCTACAACGGACGCTGCCATTGTGGCCAAACGAATTGGATTGTGAAGCTTGAAAAGGAGCAACAGGGTCACGTCCTCTGGTATGTGTAAGAGGGGGCCCATGGACTCCGCGAGATGCGTTACGTGCTTGCAGTGCTTCTTGGTGGAGGCGCGTACTCTCTCAGCCAGATTGTGCCAAGGTCGGCTTTGAATGTCACAAAGGGAAACCTGAAGGAATACACGTATTATGGTGACTCTGGTAAGGACTTCTACAGCTGCAAGGAGCATGACGTGTTGCTACTGCGAAGATGAAGCGAAAGCAGGAAAGAAGCTTAACTCTTACCTCCCAACTACAGGCAACGCCGTCCACTGCCACTACTACCCCAATTGCACCGTGAGTCCAAGTCGCATGATTTTAGCTAGGGGTGGGTGTCGCCATGATATCGATCTGAGATATACGCTGTTCGACCCATGATATTCCGTGCTAACCATACGGTTGTGGAATAGACTCACGCCTACCACTACCAAGAGATGATGGGACCTGACACGATCATCGCAAGGACCATCTTGCGTGACGGAGAGTAAGAACTTCAAGCCTGCTGCTGAGATCTACGACAAGGCCAAGATGGGTGTGGGAGCCGGAGTCCACGCGGACCTTTTGATACCACACCTCCGTCTTAAGTCCAAGTCTGTTGTACTGCGCAAAAGGGACTCGAGGCCCTGACGCCAAGGAAGATGAGCAACGGGTGGGGCGGAAGAGACGGTTATTCTATGTTGCTTGGAAAGTAAAAGAGCAGGTATAGAATATGGAAAGATTCTATGAGTAACAGGCCTTGTGCCACGCCGTTGATTCCTGTTCTAGCAAAATGTGAGCGCTCTGGATCCTCGTTGCTAAGATTCGGGTTGGCGGCACGATTCTTCAGGCGCTTGCCCAACTCGCATTGAAGTTACCCTTGGACGGTGCGAGATACGTAAGAATTCGAAGTCGGCCGGAGTCGCGACCGGCTGGCATCAAATCAGATTCCAGAGCGGGGAAACTTGCGCCCCTTCACTGCATGCAATACCGGGTGTCTCATTTGTCGCTATTACTTTCGCTGCGGGCAATTTCGACCTGGAGGTTTGAAATCGGGGCCATGCTTGCGGAACCTCTGCCTAGGGCAAACAAACCTGCGAGCGTGGACAGAGGCAAGATGCGGGAGGGAGTGAGGCAAGTCTCGAGGATTGTGAGTTGCCTAGCGGACATGGAGCTGTCCTCAGCCAAGGGGAAGAGGATATGGCACAGCAATGCGAGAGTCTGGATGATCAAGTAAACAGGGAAGAGGAAAGTCAAGTAATTAGTCTTTGACTTCCCAACTGCACAGTTGTCTGGTCTTTGAAGAAGAGTTGCATTGCTCGTTCACGGCTCGAGCTCCACTATACTGGTACATTTCGTCTAATCCTGTTCCCGTATCGTACAAATACCGCATTTTTGAATATTGCTGACCTGATGATATGCTCCTGCTAACGCCGAATCGATTGCAGGACCTTCCATGCTCGTGTAAAAGTTCTGTAGACACAATTGCCATATCGGCATTCTGAAACCGTCGGCTTGTGACTGCGTTTGTCGTTCAACAGGGAGCCGAAGCCGCAACTCCATGCGGTTACCGAACAGTGAAGAGATTGTGTGATTTCTAATTTGGTAGAAGTGGGATCAAAAACCCGGTAGGAGGACATCAGACCATTCTGAGGCGAAGAACGTGACAGCGGTCTACAAAAGTGGGATTATTAGTCATTGGCATATTGGCAGTTGAGAAACAGTTTGTGGAAAGGTTGGAAGGGGTGGAGTAAATAGCACATAATATTTCCAGAGGTGCGTCGTAATGATGTTGGGTGCTCAGGACTTACAGCGAACATTGCGATGCTGATGACGACGCTGCGGTTATCTTCTGACGTTAATGTCTGGTATGTAGCTGTGAGGTAGTTTGAAGGTGGAGATGCATTGCGCCGCGAGGCAGGCTGGACGGTGATGCGCTGCTTTGGTGGCATTGTTCGCTAGATTGAGGACTATGGATTGGAGGACGTGAGGCAGAGGAGGGAGCGGATTGAAGACACTGATCGAGGTATTACGATGCGGAACCAGGCCGACAGAGCGAGATGGGGTGGCGAATTGGTTGAGAGTGAACAGGCAGCTCTCGAGTTGGCGCGATCGAGGCAGATGTGGTCCGCAGTGGATGTTGCGGATTCAAATGTGTTTGTGCAGATATTATTGAATTGTAGATGGAAAAAGCCCGCTGCGAATTGAACCTGAACAACGGCCCGGCAAAAAAGTCACGCTTGGCAAACCGCAATCGAGTTGATTAAAGCCATTCTTTCCTTCCATAACTACACTTCATCACCCTCACACAAATCACATGGCTAAGATCTTTACGGGCTACTTTCATTGTAATGGGCTGCCAATGTGACCTAGCCACCAAAAATTCTCTTTTGTGCCAGTTCGAAATAGAACACATCTTCCGAAACTCTGGAGCCGATTCGCGATAGTGCCAAGTTACACCAATTACTGAGATGAAAGGAATGCAATACTCACATTTCTTAATCGTCACATTAACGGTGGTACCCATTTTCTAGAGCACTAGCAAGTCTAACCCAACGAATGAGCCATGCACCCTGAATCCAAAGTCTCTCATTTCGCGTCTAGGGGCTTCCAATCCCATGAGAGTGAGAGCAGTACTGAATCGAGGACTCCGAGCACAGTTGCAAGTTCCGCAGCCGAACGTGAAAGAAAATCACTGCAAAGCGCCATGCTAAGAACTTTACACAACAGCATCGTGGCCTTCCAGTAACGCCAGCATACCGCCAATGAGGTGCGTGCTTCCGGTTACAAAGATCTGAACCATACCACAAGGGTCTTGGAGCTTCTGTACGTACTCAAGAGCGTCCTCAATGGAAGGTAGTACAGTCACTTCTGCGGTGCTGTCTAGTTTCATCCACGCTTCTGCGAAAGCCTTCTGCACAGACATCGTTTTTATTGCCGTTTCATCGTGATTGCGATTAACCATGTCTAAGGCGTACACATTAGTAGGTGACGCCATCACAGTTTCGAAGCGATGACCTTGGCTGCCTGACGAACCTTTCTTGTACCCAGATTTCCTTGTCATGTTTGTACAAAAGATAACATGTTCAAATCTAACCTCATAGTCCTCGTACACGCAGCGGTGCAAGACCTCGAGGAAAGCATACGCTTCTGGCCGAGCTTGTTGATTGAAGATGAGTATGCGTTGTCCCTGTCTTTCCAAATTCCCAGGTCAGCAATATACCACTGACCAAAAAGAAACCGTACCTTCTCCGAGACTCGCCTCCAAACCAAGCCGCAGCTACCCTTATGCTGTCAACCGTATGTGCGCCGTCAAGGTACCAAGCGCGGCCTTGTTCAAATTTCAGTTCACAACGCCCTCGCCAGATGACAGTCTCAAGACCTCTGACGAATTCCGGAGTTAGTGAGTCGTTCCGCGGGTTGAAATCCTTGTCAAACTTGGAAAGAGCAGTCTTAGCAAGCTCAACCGCGATGGAAGCGTTACTTCTTTGAAAGTCGGCATCAGGTGTGATGCGGACCGCATGGAGAGCAGGATTGATGTCCACTTCTACGATGTTGACGTTCTTCTCGCGCGCTCGTTTCTCAATTACTGCCATTGCGTCTGGCTCTTGCGTTACCGTGAATGCAGGGCACCCGGCTTTAATGATTCCGGCTTTGTGCCAGGCGATCTCACCGATGGCCTCTCCAAGAACTCTCACGTGGTCGATCCCAAGAGCTGTGATCCCAGCTACAATAGGTTTTTCGACCACATTTGTCGAGTCATACTCACCACCCACCCCGACCTCATAGATGGCAATATCGACCTCTTCCCTCAAGAATACGTGAAAAGACATCAAGGTGAGGAAACGAAAGTATACAGGCTTGTGAAGTGGATCTCGATTTTCAGAGACTGCGCACTGCTCCAGCGCATCCCATACCTCCCAAAAGTATTTTGTGAAAAGTTCTTCTGACAGTGGTATTGTGTTGATGCGTATGCGCTCGCGTACGTCAATCAAATGGGGCGACGTATAAAGCCCAATTTTCTGTGGAACGCCGTGAGTTTCGCGATGTGCTCGGAGTACCGAATCAACGTAGGCACAGGTCGAGCCTTTACCTTTCGTGCCGGCGACATGGACAATGTTCAACCGATCGAGCTCTTTCGTCTAACGCCCACGATTAGTGGCCAGCTTCTCCAATGATAGTGGATGTATTAACCGAGTACCCGATCATGCGCAGCCATTCTCTCATTTCTTGAATGCCAGTGGATTCTTTCCGGAAGCCTGCAGCATCGATTTCCTGCCGGCGCTGCTCTAGGACGGCGAAGGGGGTCTGGAGACTGTTGAGTGAGTCGATGGCGTCCTTGAGTAATTAGCTAACGTGATCAGACGGACTTCCTGCCTTACATTGTACTGTCGGTTTCCTAGAAATCGCGATGAAGAAAAGTCCATTCTGGGGTTCGCAAACTGTATTCGTTCTCGTGAAGTGGATTGAAGGTGAAGAATTATAGATGAAAGACGGAGGTGGCGACTTAGCATATTCAGCCAAACACTCCGTCTGCATACTAGAGGCTGTCTGAAGAGAAGGACAAGAAGGTCCACCACAGCAGCGACACTCGATGCCAGATTTTGGATAACAGAATCCCCTGCTTTGCGATAGTACGCTAATGCAGGCAGGAGAAACTCAGATCGCAAAGTACAAGGTGAGCCCCCTGATTCGCTTATCTGCCGTGAAGAACGACCAACAAATAATATGCTCACACCCTAAACGCTGCAGCATTGCTAACTCAGGCGGGAATGAATCCCCCGGAGATCCGGGCCTTACCATTGAATCTCTAAGGACGCTGGCCAGCAGTACAAAATTGAAAGTGGGGCACTCATTCACAGAATGTCCTAAATATACAAAGGCCCTTCACAATGGCGTTAGCGTTGGGATGAAAGACAAGCGTGCATTTCGTTTTCTCGACCCAGCTGCGGACAACCAAAAAGGTTGGGCATTGTGGAGTTCCAAACCCGGTCAGCTCGCTTCAGGCCAAGGTTAAGCCAATAGATCCAATGCGCGCCGTCGCGTCAAACAACCCTGGGTGGCGCACCAAAAAGCCTGCTTCAATTCAGATACGATTGGACCGATTCTCGGCGCTTGCCTGTGGGCCTAGCTGCGCCTATGGCATTATGATTGTTGTCTTATTGTACAACAGTCCAGAGAGATCTACCTGGATGTCCAGGTTGAGCTGCGACAAATGCGTGGTGTTGGCGAGGAGATCGTTTTCTGTACGATAAAGCCTTCCACCATTTCTATGCGCAGATAATTGGCAATGCGTGAAGATACTTCTTTTGGAATTACTATCTTGCATTCGCCAGTTGGCCGTGATGGAGCATCAGCTCAACACACCGTTTTCGAGCAAGTCATCCCATGAAAGCACACCTGAGCTGTTCTGACATTGAATCCAGTCTTGTCGCGGTTCATGGCCTTAACGGCCATGCCTTTGACACATGGACTCACAAGCAGTCCCAGGTCATGTGGCTTCGAGACCTCCTCCCTCAAAGCCTTCCAAACGTTCGGATCATGACCTACGGGTACAACGCCAAGTTCAAGAATTTCACGGCCCATCAAGACCTGTCCGAAATCTCTGCGAAGCTGTTGACCGAGCTGTCTGATCTTCGCAAGACTGCAGAGGTAGTCTCCAGGCATCAACCCGAAATAAAACAACATATTGAATCATGTTAGGAAAAAGCACGACCCCTAGTATTCGTTTGTCACAGCCTTGGTGGTATTGTGACGAAGAAGGTGGCGATTTCTCATATTGGGCATAAATTCCATGCTGACGAGATTTTGGTCGAGCAGGCACTTCTGATACAAGGCCCAAGAGAGCATGAGCAAATCCAAGCGGCGGTCTATGGCATAATTTTCCTCGGTATTGATGTCTTCCTTGATCTCTCGCGTCCACAAGGGCGACTCGAAGATATTCAAACTGACACATTATTAGCTACTCCTCACAATGGCAGTTCCCTTGCGAACATCGGGAAGATTGTCGCAAACATCGCCTCAGCCTGCTCATGGATGAATCCTGCCAAGCGCCTGCTCGGTACGCTACAAAAAGATTCAAAGGCCCTTTTCGAGATCACGCAAGAGTTTGTGTACAAAACACCGAAGCTGCACTTGGTCTCATTCTACGAAATGGAAATGACGAACCTGGTGCTCTTTAGAAGGATGGTAAGTATACAGCCTAAGCTGGGTCTTTGACCTTTTTCCTAACCTGAGCAAAAGATTGTGGAACACAGATCAGCCATCCTAAATCTCCCCAATGAGGTCCCTATAGGGCAGAACGCGGACCATCGCGACATAGCCAGATTTGAGTCACCAACTGACAGAAATTACCGTCCGGTTGCCTCTCGGTTACAGAAGTTCCATGATGACATTGCTAACAAAGAAGTTAATTCCAACTTTCGACAGGTCACGGTAGACCTGGCTCAGTCCGGGCGTAGGACAAAGCATATCTTCGGATTACTGGTAACGAAGGCTGACTTCTTCGCAGAGACTACTTCCATCTTCGAGATTCCCGTCTCCCTTGGTCGGATATTCCATGGAAGGGATAGCTTACTGAAAGAGATTGATGACTTTTTCGTCACGTCATCTTTCAGAAAGCAACAACTGTCCTTTGCAATATGTGGTTTGGGTATGTCCATCCGTCCAACAGTCGCCCTCCGCACCTTATGCCCTTCTCATTTCGCTGACCCTGCAAAGGTGGCAGCGGCAAGACGCAGGCTGCAATTCAATTCGCTCGCCGCTATCGCGCACGGTACAAATCCGCGGTACTTTTGCTCAACGCGACGTCTTCGACTACCCTAGTGGCTGATTTTGAGCGAATAAATGATCTGATGAAGCTCGGCAAAGGCTCAAATAAGGTGGATGCTGTCAAAAGCTGGCTTTCCATCGAGACAAACTCAGACTGGCTTCTCATATTCGATAATGCGGACGCTCTCAACGAGGTGGACATAACCAAGTTCATACCGTCAGTTTCATGGGGACATATCATCGTCACGAGCCGTGACGAAGCAGCCATTGGATCGGTCGCGCTACAAGGTCGCGTCATCGGAAACCTCACAGTCGAAGAAGCCGTTCATATCCTCATCGCAAGATCGCTTGCTCCTATGGTAACTCCGGAAGACATGTTGAATGCAGAAGCAATAGTTGAATTGCTTGGATGCTTGCCGCTCGCTGTGGATCAAGCTGGTGCTTATATCAGAGCCCGGCAGAAAACACTAACAGAGTATCTTCGACTACTCAGGCATAAGCAAGAAGACCTCTTGATGTGGCGACCACGAGTTGGTGACTACGATAAGACAGTCCTGACAGCATGGGAACTCAATTTTCGACAAGTGGAACTGGAATCAGATGTTGCGAAGCGTCTGCTTCTGCTATGCTGCTTCATCGATCCAGCAGATATTTCGGAACTACTCCTCCTACGCGGTTGTACTGCGCAACGGCGATGGAGTCTAGAAGGAGAGAAAGTTGATGTCCAGCCGGACGACTCACTAAGAGACAAGGTCTTAGTCGAGACAATCAGCAATGAGATAGCATTTGATGCCGCTGTAGAGAAGCTACTGTCATTTTCACTACTTCGACGGAACAACGACATCAACGAAACTAGGAGTTTCTCGGTCCATCCTCTTGTTCAGTTTGCTGCAGCACAACGACTTACAGTTGAGGAACAGGATACTTGGCGATTACAAGCTATTCTTCTTGTCTCCCACGCATTTCCTCGTAGCGAGGATCTCGAACCCGGGTAAGATTTTCATTGGACGCTATTGTCAATTGACTGACGAATACCAGCTACGGCGTTACAGGCCGTCCGTTGATCCCTCATGTCAGACGCGTACTGAATGAACTGGACGACTACTGCAAGAGAAATACTCTAACCAGGCCCATGAAGCATGCAGTGATCGAGCTACTCAGAACCGCATCGGTCTTCAGTGACACCCCTTGGAAGAGGGAGACCATCAATCGTGCAAAGAAGCTTCTAGAGGGCGAGGATGATCAGTGTCTCCTCGCGCTAGTTGCTCAGCGTGAGAGTGCTCTGCTCAGGATGTATGGTGATCCGAAAGGATCAAACCAGGCATTGGAACGATTTCTTCAAAGCGCCATGTTGACCGAGAGTGGGCGTTACGGTGTATCACCGATGTGGAATGCGCACCGCGGTGGTCTCCTTTTGTCCTACGCACGTAATCTGACTTTTGATGGGGAGACGTCAAAAGCCGCAGCAGAACTTCAGTCTTGGAATCCCCTCGATCCGGATAAGCCATCGACGATGGAGCGAATGACCATATTCAGGCGGGACACAGCACTTGCGCGGATCTTACGAGAGCAAGGTGTATTCGACGAAGCATTACATTGCCTGCAAAGAATTTTGAAGCAGAACCAGGACGACGAGCATCTATACGAAAACGAGGGTTGGCGACGAGGCATCCTGGCGAGTGTTGCAGATCTCCATTGCGAGCTTGGTCAGTCCACGGAAGCAGATGCAGCTCTTCGGCCTGAGCTTGAGTACCTCACGGGACGAGAAGAGCTCAACATCAGCAATGGCAGGCTTCTGCAGCTTTCCCTCGCTGAAAGCTATATCTTGAGAGAGATGTGGGCTAGGGCAGAGGAACTCTTGCAGAACCTGGAGGCCATCTTCACGGTCAAGGTCGATCCAGATCTAATATCACAGACGGCCTTATTTCGAGTTTGGTTTGCCTTTGCGCGAATATCGCACACGCAGGGGCAATGGAAAGAAGCTTATAGATATTGGCACAAAGCGCTCATGGTGGGACAGGGCTGCAAATGGAAGGACTACCCTTTGAATATTGTGTGGCTTTCATTAGCACACGTCTGTCGCGAGATGAACAATTTGGATGAAAGCTATGAGCTCGAGCAAAAGGGCCGAGAGTCACTTGCGAGGTGTGAAATGAAGTACTGGATTGTCGGCATTGGGACTTACTGGCTCAAATACGTCAACCAGAGAATGGCTGCCCGACAGTTCACGGTTGTAAATAGGGCGCTTTCTAGCAAAGAAACTGGATCGTCAGAGGCCAATGATTTATTATGGGACCATACCAAGGCGATTGCCACCCAGAGGCGGATTTCTGGAGGTGTACAGACGCAAGAGGAGGGCAAGAGGCGGAAAAGGGTACCCACTCTTTAGGGCCTGGGTGTGCGCATGTTCGTTGTATACATAGACGACTCCATCTTTGGATCGGAAGCCGATTGAAGCATCCCCTTGTTCGTCCGCGAAGACATGCTCAAGATTCTTGCACTCAACACTAGAAACAGAGGGCATTCTGCCTGTTTACGCTGGATGGGTTCGAAATCACGGTGTCTTGTAGCAGTAAAAGTCTTGTTGATCTACTTTGGCTTGAGTGTGAGATTCGAAATAGGCATAACACATATCTCGAGGAAAATGCCATCACGTTCATGGCCTAATTTGAATTTCTGCAGCAGTTCAGCGTAGAGCATCAGATAGGGAAAGAGTTTGTGGAAATGGAAAGGGTTCATCTCCCGCGGCCGCACTTGTTACGATAGGGGGGGCATATGACGTAATGGTCCGCCGAAGCTTCGGCCAACAGTTTGCACGATCGCCCTGGGGTTAATCTAATAGCTTCGCCTATTCGGCACCTGAAAAAGGCGTTTCGTTGCTTGAGTCACTCAGACGCATATGGATATTTTCTCCGCCGTATCTTACATTCCAGCCCGTATGGTAGGCTGCCCGTCATGCCTGGTGAACGCACGCCTCTTATACAAACCGTTCGTGTTGCTCGAGTCAGAGCTCGCTACCCTCATTCGACCTTGCGCAGATTTTGTACCTTGGCACTCTCCAGCACTCTCATCATCATCGTGATATGTTTCCTGGTACCATTTGCGATCCTTCCTCGAGATCATGACTCTATTTCGTCCTACCTCCCATGGGCGCAGCCATATCCAAGTAAGGCATGGCCGGAAAGTGAGGGTATTTCATATCGAGCGCTACAAAACATCCTATTGAATACACCAAAAGAAAGCAAAGCAAAGGAATGGAGCAAATACTACACAGCAGGACCACACCTTGCTGGCAAGAATCTGAGTCAAGCAATATGGACGAAAGAATTATGGGAAATGTTCGGCGTCAAATCATCAATTGTAGCTTACGACGTCTACATTAACTATCCTGTGGGTCATCGACTGGCGCTGTTGAAAATGAGGAACGGAGGACACAATAAGGTCGAGTACGAGTGCAGTCTTGAGGAAGACGTGCTTAAGGAGGACAAGACGACCGGCCTCGAAGATCGGATACCCACGTTTCATGGTTACTCGGCCAGTGGAAATGTTACTGCGCCTTACGTGTACGTCAACTTCGGGACTTTCCAAGACTTTGAGGATCTTATTGCGGCCAACGTGTCGCTCAAGGGCAAGATTGCTCTTGCAAAATATGGTAGAATCTTCCGGGGTCTCAAGGTTAAGAGAGCGCAGGAACTCGGCATGGTTGGTGTGGTCATGTATTCTGACCCACAAGAGGACGGAGAAGTTACCGAAGAGAATGGCTACAAGACCTATCCTGATGGTCCGGCAAGAAATCCGAGCAGTGTGCAGCGCGGCAGTACGCAGTATATCAGTACGTCTTTTCGAGTTGATGGCTGACATTTACTGAAAGGTTGTGCAGGCGTACTTCCAGGGGATCCAACGACACCAGGATATCCTTCCAAACCAGGTGCTCCACGTGTAGATCCCCACGGATCCACCCCTTACATCCCCTCTCTTCCCATATCATACCGGGACGCCCTCCCTATTCTAAAGGCGCTCAACGGCCACGGACCGAACGCATCAAGTTTTAACGAGTACTGGCAAGGAGGTGGACTGGGCTACAAAGGCGTGGACTATAATATAGGCCCTTCTCCCGACTCACTTGTTCTCAACCTAGTGAACGAGGTGGAGTATGTTACCACTCCTCTGTGGAACGTCATTGGAATTATCAACGGTACGATTCCAGACGAAATCGTCGTCTTGGGCAATCACCGCGACGCTTGGATTGCTGGCGGAGCTGGAGATCCTAATTCTGGCTCTGCCGCCATGAATGAAGTCATTCGATCTTTTGGCAAAGCGCTTGAAGTGGGCTGGAAACCTCTTCGCACCATTGTTTTCGCAAGCTGGGATGGTGAAGAGTACGGTCTGGTTGGATCTACAGAATGGGTTGAAGAATATCTGCCTTGGCTATCCGCGGGAAGCATTGCATACTTGAACGTTGATGTAGGTGCACGAGGTCCCAATTTCAAGGCTGCCGCCTCGCCTTTGCTCAATATGGCCCTGTACGAAGCGACTGGATTAGTTCAGTCTCCCAATCAGACCACGAAGGGTCAGTCAGTCCGAGATACGTGGGATGGCAATATCCGTACGATGGGCTCTGGAAGCGATTTCACCGCTTTTCAAGACTTCGCTGGGATTCCATCTTTAGATGTTGGATTCGCCGCAGGCCCGAAGGATCCTGTTTACCACTACCATTCGAATTACGATAGTTTCCACTGGATGGTAAGTCTGCCGAAAATGATTTTGAACCTTACTGACCTCCCCAGGACAAGTTTGGCGACTCTGGTTGGAACTACCACACCACCATCGCCAAGATACTGGCGCTCATGGCGGCCAAACTTGCAGAGACCCCTCTCCTTGGGCTCAATGCGACTGACTATGCCAATGGCCTCGTAGGTTATCTTGACAAAGTGAAGGAAAGGACAGAAAATCTCACGACGTCGTCAATTTCATTCAAACCGCTTGACCGCGCCACCATGGAGTTGCGGAAAGCTGCAATTGAATTTGACGCTCATACTACGTCTCTAGCGGATGAAGTTCGTAAAGATATTCCCTGGTGGAAATGGTGGAAGAAGGTGATGCTCTATTATGAGATCCGCAAAGCAAACGCGAAGTACAAGCTCCTCGATCGACAGTTCTTGTATCCAGGCGGATTGGACAACAGGCCATGGTTCAAGCATGTTGTATTTGCGCCTGGTCGTTGGACCGGCTATGCTGGCGCAACATATCCAGGACTGGTTGAGAGTTTCGAGGACAGGAACGTGACTAATGCGCAACGCTGGAGCGACATCATTGAGGAAAGGCTGAAGGCAGCAACAGAATTTTTGAGGTAGCCGGCACTCGCCCTATCAATCCGTTCGTTGAATGGAAAAGGCGGTGTACTATATGCAAAATTAGACAACTACAAGTACTAGTTGTCTATTCCACCACGTGGCTTTTCATTCCGAGAGCAAAAAATCCTGACGACGATGCACTCTATGCGACTCGCGTTTGGACAGAAAGATTTCACAGTTCAAAAGCCAACTTCCATCTCTGGGCAAGTGTTTTACCAGCTAGGTTAGTTCGAAAACCTCAGGCACCCACTTGGAGGGCGCAGCCCAAGGGTTACTTTTGTGGGGGGTATCGCTCGAGCCACGGCCAATCGATATGGCCCATTTCCCCAAGGCGAGCGGGGGCATCCCGTCCGGACTTGAGCGGTGCAGGACCTTAAAGTGCGGGCGACTGACTCACTCTTCCCAACAGGCTGTGGAACTCATTCTGATCCATTCCCTCTTGACGTCTGTCCTTTCCGTTCAAGTCACCATCGTGTGCTTAATGCGCCAGACGGGTAGACAGAGAGTCTTTCCCATGGAATGTGTCGTATCTAATCGTCATACTACGGTGCGGAGAAAAAGCTACCCACAATCATGGCGAAGGGAATCAAGAGGAAGGCTACCCTGCCAACTAGGCAATTGACAATTTTGGGTTTGTTGCACGCCCAAATCATGCTATGGTAGGCTGACCGAAATTCGCAGCGATATGTCGTTTCGCAGAGCCGGTAGCCTTGACTTCCGTTTTTCCATATCTACCGGAGATGATCGAGTCATTCAACGTACCACCAGATCAAATTGCAAAATGGGCTGGTCTTACGTCTGCTGCCTTCTCTTTAAGCCAGTGCCTCACTGCCATAGCATGGGGTCGTGGCTCCGATCGATTCGGCCGCAAACCTGCCATACTAGTCGGTCTTACCTGCACCATGATTACGAGCGTCCTGTTTGGCCTGGCACAGTCTCTACCATGGGCTCTGGCCGTGAGGTCATTACAAGGAGCATGTAATGGCAATGTTGGGATTATCAGGACCATGGTGGCTGAGCTGGTGCCCCAGAAAGAACTACAACCTAGGGCCTTCAGTGTGATGCCTCTTGTCTGGACGATTGGAAGCATTCTGGGACCTACATTTGGAGGAGCTACTGTTCACCCTGCCGAGAGATACCCATCAGTATTCGGGAGGAGCTCATTTCTTCGCAAGTTTCCATTCTCGCCACCGAACCTGCTAAGCGCCGTATTCTTTCTGATTGGCATTGTCGTCGGGTTCTTGTTTTTGAAGGAGTCGTTGGAGACAAAGAAGTACAATCGGGACTATGGGCGAATGCTCGGATCTGCGCTTGCCGGGTCTTGTTCGAGCCGAAAGAGCAACAAGCTAAGATGGGGTGCTGAGAACGATGAAGCCGAAGCCTTTCTTCCACACCATGATGGCTCAAGAAGCGAATTATCCACTCCAATTGGTATGGGCAAGCCTAAAATTCCATACAAACCAGTAGGTTATCGAGAGGTCTTCTCACCCCAGTCGAACATTAATCTCGTGGCTTACACGTTGCTCGCGATGCATGCTGTTGCTTTCGATCAGATCCTCCCAGTCTTCATGCATCACCCCACTCAAGACATTCATAGTCCTGACGTGCATCTACCTTTCAAATTTGCTGGAGGTTTCGGCATAGATTCTGGTCGCATTGGAGCTCTTTTCACTATTTACGGCGTTTACGGCGTGTTCATTCAATTCCTCGCATTTCCGCCTTTGGCGCGCAGATACGGAGTTCTCAATTGTCTGAAAGCATGTTCGTTAACATTCCCGTTGGTGTATATTGCGGCGCCTTTCACGTCCCTGCTACCTACACCAGGATTGAGGCAGGCGGCAATGGTTGGATTGATGCTCATGAAGGGTTGGTGTGCTACCTTCGCTTTCCCATGTACAACCATTCTCCTCACGAACTCGGCCGTTAGCTTGAGGATTCTGGGAACGCTTAACGGAGTTGCCACGAGCATATCTGCCGTTGGCCGAGCTGCCGGGCCTGCTCTTGCTGGGTTGACTTTCACCTTGGGCGTGGACATCGGATATGTTGTCATTAGCTTCTGGATGCTTGCTACGGTTGCACTTCTTGGCGCAATACCAGTCTTTTGGCTAGTCGAAATGGAAGGCTTCGGTGGAGATGACGAAGATAGCGATGAATCAGATGCCGATGACGAGGACGAAGATGACACTGTAGCAGAATCTTCTGCAACATTCACGCAGGCCGCCACGAAGACTGCGTCCGCAGCCTTTATCGACGAAGACGCTATTGTGGACGAGCCTGACGAGGTCCCCGACGACTTACTGACGACGCGTACCACATCCCATAGTCTACAACGCAGACAGTCCAGAGTGAGCCTTGACCTTCGAAGAATCCCAAGTCCGATAGGACTTGGTGCGCAAGGCGTTGTGCCAGCTGGTGCAAGGAGATATTCTAGTGATCTGGGTGCAACTCGAAGTGGCTTTGGGTCGATAGGAACGAGCTACAACTGAGATTGTGTCATATGTAGGAGTCATATTTGACTCCGCTCATGGTTAAAAAGGCTACGAATGGATTGCGCACATGATTGAATGGCGTACACGATACCATATACCCACGAGAAGCGCGGGAACCTTCATAAGCTGGATTCTGAGGCGTACATAATTTGTGAGTAGAAAATTTAATGGCTGAAATCTTCTGAATATTGCGGAACCTGAAAGCGTCGGTCCTGCCCAAATGCCCAGCCCGCCATGACTTCTTCCTCCAGTCCTCCACGAACCGCAACTTCCTCATCCTCAGTTATCCTAATACGAAGCAAGGACCTTTCCCTACCGCGACTGCAGCTCTCTCCACAGCTTCGGCGCTTCCTTCTTCCGAGCTTTTGCAAGTTCCTGCGCCTGTCGACGCCCAGCCAGAAAAGACGGGACACCGACCTTCGTCTTCGTTCCCAGCACAATCCTCATTACTCTCTCTGGTGCTCTATCGGCATTGCGGATCCATTCCTCGCCTCCACCAACTGCTGCTTTGTGCATCGGTTGTTCTAGGCTTACGCCACATTCCTCCCGAAGGGGTCGATGGGTTTGCCGAGAGCGTTTCTATGTCCCTAATGCGCCTTTCGTACACCTGGATCCTGTGCTCTTGATCTCGGAGTAGCACCGTTTACTCTGATTGTGTCTCGGAGCGCCCTAATCGTTGCCTCAACCGGGGATTGGGATGCTGAACCTGCGAGATTATGAAGTGTCATTTTCGAGGCTGACCAGTTCGGAACAACTCAGGCAAAGATAATTAGGTCGCTGGCTTTCTTGGAATTATGTCAATCAAACGGAGATGGGGCTGTTATGTGCATGGCAGTCCTTCCGTTCACTCTTCCTTGTCGTCTCGAATATGAAAGCTAAGTCTTGTCTTTTCCTGCTCAAACAATCTAGACACGCTCGCAAGCTTCGCTGCTACTCTCTGACCTGTCTTCTGCAGCCGTTCCAACCTGCCTCAGTCCCGTCCGCCTCACCCACCCTCGATTTCAAACTCTAGCCACAAGAGATATTTCTCCAGTTCGAATCAGTGCCTTCCCTGTCCTAGCCAATATTCTTTCCAGCGTCGCGTGGTTAAAGGCATTCCTATCACTAGCTCTGATTCCCAGACCTATGATATCGATAACGGTCACCTAACGAGGGTACCAAGTCTATGCTCTCTATCCCATCAAGATAAAAGGCTGACTGTCTCGAGCTGGAGAACTGACTACTAATCCCTAAGAAACAACCTCCCCAACCTCCTCTCCATCTTCATCCTGATACTCGATCCCATCAACACCCCTCCGACCCAGAATATCCTCAAATATCCCCAACAGCTGTCCTATCTTCAACCCCAGGAACTTCGCCCAAGCCGCTCGCCTCTTCCGCTGCGCCTTGAGATGAATATGCTCAACCCGCGCCTCATACTCGCGACGCCGTTGGATCATGATACCAAGCTCTTCTCGCTGCTCTTTGACCGTCACCTGCAGCGGTGAGTTGGCAGCCTTTAGCGCTAAGATGGAACTTTACTGGAGGCATGAGAAATCAGCCCTTTTCGACCGGGTATGAACGACTTGAATGTGCCAAGTAGAATTGCCTTGGGTTGTGTTTAAAGTGAGTGTGCTGACAAGTTACCTGACCGCCCATCGAGGCCCTTTATCATTTCTACGTCCAAAGGCCTAGAACTTATTGCGCAATTCCTGCCAGCCCTTTCTTGTCCAACTTTGAGGTTCATCTTGTCAGAACCTTCACCCACATATTGTAGAATTCCACCGAAGGGAACTTACCTGGTCCAATGGCATGAATGATGTCGAAGGACTTAAACGGGGCACAATTGTTGAAACTGCAAAATGGGGAAAACTAACCTAACTTACCTTCGAGGACCTACCACTCGTCTTGAATGTCTTCTCCTTCCCTCATTCTATCCAACGTACCATTCCTCCCCTCTGCCCTAACACCCCTAAGCCTCATCGCAAACCCCAATACCGAATCACTCGCCCAAGCCTCCTCTCCACCAAGACAGCTCGCTGATCCTTCTCAGCCTTCCTCTCCACACTCATCTTACATATCACATTGGCAATCTCACCAATCTGCGCCGCCAGCAACTCAATCAGCGCTAAATCGCCATCCCGCATCGCGACGGTCAGCTCGTCGACCAACTCCTCGGCCTCTTCTTCCGCTAGCCGCTGCTCCGCGAGCAGTCCGACGCGGTTCCGCCACAGCCGCGTGGGCTTTGAGAGTCGGAGTCGTCGTGTCGAGTCGCCGACCCGGGCGCGCTGAGCTAGCCGGGAAAGGGTTCGGAGGGAGGCTCGGTTGGGGTATGACCGTTGCAGAGCAGTTAGGGGCTGGGCATGGGAGATGTGGTAGCTGCAGCGATCGGTGCGACCGTAGAGCCATGGGGAGCGCGGGTCGGTGGTCTGTTGCATCAGGAGGGCGCGACGGGCGCTGATAAGGGACTGTGAAAGGTTAGTTGAGGGAGTTTGCATTGGGGTGGTTGTGGTGGCGGACTCGCCGCTGTTTCTTGCTTTGGTCATCGGAGTTTTGTGATGTCGTGATGCCTTAATACCAGATTGATAGGATGAAGGAATGGCTGCACGGTTGTGTGTCTTAATAGGTATATATGGGGTTTGGATCAAAGGTTGTTCCAAACAAAGACAGTCTGGAAAGGGACAAAGAAGAACCCGAGTGAAGCCGTTGTTCAAAGGAAATTGTTGCTTTAAGCAAGACATTGGCTGATAGCACGAAGGAGAACAGCATATTGGCAGATTCATTTGGGGAACGAGGAGCTCTCGAAGGATTTTCGAAGTTAAGGCATTGTGGGATGCGTGAGATCAAGAAATGGAACATGGAATGCAGAGGATGTCTTCACCATCTGAATTTTCAGCATTGGGTAGTAGAATGAATGGTTTTACTGACCAATTTTAACACTTGATGGGCGCCATCCTAGTCAACTCTTGGGCGGCATTAATAATCCGTAGCGAGTGGGTAAATCAGTTCAAATAACCTTCCTCTCGCTGCTTTCCTGGGTATCTTGCTTTTTCGCTTGCTCCTCTCCCTCCAGTCTCTGGAAATACTCGGCCTCTGCCTGCTTGTTGCCTTTGAGCATGAGCGCACGAAGAGTGTTCATCGCACGTCTCGGTCGACCTTTTCCTTCCTCCGCTTGTCGCTGTAGCCGGCGCCGTTCGATGACTTGCTCCCTCAGCTTCTTCCTCAAGAGTTCCACGGGCTCTGAGCCGAGGAGGTGGATGTTCCGGCGCTCTTTGCCGACGCGTTTGCGTTGCCGGTTGCAAGAGAGGCTGCGGAGGAAGTACACTGAGTCGAGCTCTCTGTGGTATCCCACGGCGATGCTTGAAGGGACAGCCGGGAGAAGCTTGCCGCTACTCTCGTCCATGCGATTGCGTACCTCTAGAGATCGGGGGTCCCCCGAAATTTCTTCTAACAGGGCGCGGCGAGCAAGAACGAGGTTGTTCGTGTCGTCACACCAACATTGGGGCGATTTTGAGGAAGCCGTGATGCATTTGGGGTTAGGTGGATTGGACCTCGACGGATTTTGGTGAGGCTGTACGCTGTCAATGGATATAGTCGAGAGCTCTAAACAAAAAGGCAGAGAAAAGTTGGGAACTTGCTTGAGTGGGGATGACATACCTGTGTCGTCAGTCCAAAGTTTCTCAAAGTAGTCAATAAGTTGATTGATGATGGGGCTGATAGTTATCTGCTGCTTTGGTAGTGTGACGCAAATGCGTTTGGTAACCTGATCCCCCAGGAGGAGGGCCTATCTTTATGAAGGCTCGCGGCTCGTTGAGCTTTAGCTAACAAAGAGCCCGCGGATTTTCGGTAGAAAAAACAAAAGAGGGCTCAGAGACCGGCGAACGGCGGAAAAGCATCGCGTGAAGAGTTCATTGTTTAGGTTAAGAGACAACGACAAAGCAGTGAGGGAAGCTAGCTTGCTCCCACCTTGACTGATCGGCATCTGTTCGAATCGGTCAACCTGAGTAATCGCCATGGCCTTCAGGTCAGCTCAGACTCCTCTCCAGTTAAGATTTCTCAACTTACGACTAGAGCTGCGTAGGTAATGCAGTCGCCTTATTCCTTTTTGCTGCATTCTTCTGTTCCTGCTGCCTCGCCGTCGTCCGATAACTGCGTCTGCTCCAGATCTGTCGCTTTGTAAGTCAGATCCATGCTGTGTAGATTATCCTCTCTGTGTATCCATACCATGACCTAGTTCTGCCATCCAGTCTCTCCCCGAGGCTTGCGTTTCTCTTTTCTTCCCTCTTCTATGCACCGCCCGTCGGAGTCTTCGTTTTGCAGCGGCCGTATCTGCTCTTGCCTTGACTTCTGCTTGATGGCATTTTGTCTTCAATTGGGCTTGCAATCGCTTTGTCGGAGAATAGTACAATTGCAATGCCTTTTGCTTGTGCTTGTTCACACTGTAGATAGTTTCGATTTTGCCCGTGTAGTGTCTTGGTGCGATCTCTTTGCGTAGAAAGCTCTCGCCTTCGGGCCAGATCTTCTTTGTTGGCTCTAACAACAGTCGACGCGGTATGGGATACTTTTCTCGGATGTGCCTTCGTAGTAGTAGCGACCTGGCGTTTTCTAGGTATTTCTGGGCTGATTCAGGAGGGCTTTTATAAACTTCGCGGCAAGTCATTGTTGAAGCGGACGCTAGTCTGTCGAGGAACAGTTGGATGAGGACGAGCTTGACTGTGTGTTGTCTTCAATAAGATTGAGCCAAATCCACAAGCTCATGATACGATCTGTCGGTGTTTTGATGTTGATGGAGGACTGACGCTTTTTCATACTCGCGTCTTGGTCATGAAGGCAGATACTTTCTGCAATGTTCGCGAGCTTTCATGGTACCCGCAGAACGAACACGAAATATTGCTCCCCAGCAGAGCCGAGAAGCTGCTTGAATGAATTGCATCCATCCAACGCTGGCATAGTCAGTTTCTCCTATTCACGAAAACATTCTCTTCATCGAGTACAGTAACTTAAAACCATTCACTTTCCACTTCCTGCCACAATTCTCCCTAAACTCGTCATTTGTCTTTCATGTTATGTGCGACGCACTGAGACAAGTCTCTTCTCCTACAAGCGCTCTAGGCCACCTCCAGCATGCCCGCCAGATCCTGGTCAATGAACTGCCGCTCGAACACGATTTGCGCAAACGAGTTCAAGTGGACGGGAAAGGGGAGCTTCTTCCAGACCAGCCAGCTGGACGACCGCGAGCTCCGCTCAAAGTACCACCAGCTCGAAAGAGAGTCAGAGAGTCTAATGATCCAACTAGGGTACTCGAGCGGCGTCTTCTGACCATAATGTGGAATGAAAAATATCACCTTCAGGAAGAATGGAACAGGGTTCATGCCAAGATGTCAGAAAATGGTAAGAAGCTGGGCATAAGAGAGCAATGTTATAAAGAGAGCGATAGCCGCAAGAAAAGCGGGAGGAAAAGCTCGGACAGTTCAAGTGAACAACGAAGCGAACCCGCAACGAAGCGACCTACCAAAAAGAGACGGAAGAGCTTTGCTGATTGGCCTGTTGCGGGAGACAAGGACTTAGGCGACGAACCGAATCAAAAGAAGAGACATCAAGTAGACTCTGAGCGTCGAGACAGAGAAGTCCGTGAACATCCATCAGCATCTGGGGGAGACCGAGAGGCACTGCAGAAATCCGACCATTCTCTGATAAGCTCTGACAGATCTGATGAGGAGCAGCCTGCAAAGAAGAGGTACCGTTTGAAATCACTTCGGACACAAACAAGCTGGAATCCGCCCCCGTCTCCGTTGAGGACGTCGAGTCAGATAGCAGACGTCCCAGACAGCTCCCTTCTCAGCAATGGTACTTTGCCACCTCCAAGTTTCCCGACAGTGGCAGAGGTCTTGGATGCCATTCCCGCTTCGGGAATAAGCATGCTAAGGATAAGAGAGGTATTCTGGGACCGCGTGAATAAGGACATGGATAAGTTCTACATACTTCTGCACGACAACACGGACATAGAAGCGGACAAACGGTTGATACGGAGAAGGAAGATGCAACACGAAGACGGAAATTTAGTAATACCTGTGGCGGAATGTGGTGGTGCGGATGGCCATGAAAGCCTTCCGAAATTGGGTACATCGGACGAGGCCCGTATGGCTGGTGGAGACGTGTATTCTGGGCATGGAATTGCAATCAAGACACGCACAGTGCATCCATGTAGCCGACTGCTCGCACGGCGAGGAGGTCTGGATACCATGAGAAACAGGGAGTGTAGCAAATCAACAAGAAGAAGGCAGAGGAGGTATGCTGATGACGTTGATCTTTAAGCAAAGAGCTTTTCGTTTTGCGTTGCTAGTCGAACATTGCAAGCTGGCCTTCGGAAATTGCTAGCATCTATTAAAGGCTCAAACAGCCACAATTTCTGATGCTCGAGCAGATATTCTTTGGCTACTGTGGTTCTGCATTGGATGCCTGGGGATGATGGTTCAGGTTGAAGTTGGAAGCTACTCCAATTGCGGGATCGTGCACCTCGCCTCGTCTTAACTGGCGGGGTCATTTGTACTTTGGTAATTCACTGAGGAGAATCATTGTTTGGTGTAAAGTGCTTCGTTTTCGGTCAAATATTTCTAGGAAGAAGGGATTGGGAGGCCCGATTAATGGGCGTCTATACATTGCGGAGCAACCGTAAAGACTATTAGCAATCTCAACAAAGGCTAGCCACAACAGTCGGCTGAGGCCTGCTGAAGCGCGGTCTGAAGCGCAAAGGTACCGCAAATTACATTCCTTCTACGGTTAATACTTGAAACTTCGTGCCCATGGCGTCGTTGTAGGATTCTGTGGCTGGCTATCGGATGTGGTGGACCGCTCGCGCTTGGCCTAGCAACTGGACTAGGATTGGTTCCAGCAGAGACAGCTTGAGAGAGGTCAAATTGGGCCATGTTGATTGAATGTACAGGCACACCCCACGGAAAACCTGAAGCGTTTCCAGAGATGCCGGGCAAAGTTACCAATCGTAGCAGGAGCCACCACAGCCTGACTGCCCGGTTAACTGAAGTCTGTCAAATGAGCCGACGTCTGGGCAGAAAAGCATCAGCATATATGTGGAGGACGTTTCAAAAGTAGTGGAGGTACCAAGATAGTGTCATCGACAGCGCTGTACGTTGTGTCGAGGTTGATCGTCAGAGGAATACTACTCCGTTCTTAGCATCATCAATTGTCGCAACCCACCATAGAGGACCGAACGATCCTCCAACCGTGGTCACTGGCAGAATCTCCGTTCCTTGGTGATGAGCGAATATCTGCTGACTATAGTAGCTCACGCTCAACACAGTCTGGTCGTCGTCGGCGGTGAATGCAACTAAGTCCGGATCCCAATTAAGCCAATTAAGATTGTGGAAGCTTGGAGCATAGGCAGTCATCTTTACCACGTTGGGATTGCGCTCAGCACGAATGGAGTAGACTGACTCTGCAATGACCTCCAGCAAGTTCGGGTGTGCAATGTGGTATGGGTTCGAGAACGTGTAGTTAACGAACCCGTTGAAGGTGTTGGGTTAGAATGCGGAATGCTCTCCAACAAAGATTGTAACGTTTCGTTGTCTGTCACTTCTTGCCAATTGTCCCAGTAGTCGAATTGCTCCAAGAAGAACGAAGGTGTCTCGTAGTGATGTGTGTCCCACATACCACCAGGCGGAATTGAAATAGTGTAATTGTACGTGGTATTGGCTTCGTTGTAGGCGGTTAAGATAAGTGTGATTTCAGGATATGCCTGCTTGGTGCCTGGGTAGAGAATTGGGAATCGATGAAGGTAGGTCAAGCTGAACCAGTCCTCGTTGCCGACCTCGATGTATTTTGACCTTGAATGGTTTGAGGTGCCGGTGCTCAGCTCTCAAAGCACCATAATGTGTGCTGGTATCGCCCATGCAATATTCCAGCTCGTTCAAGATGTCGGCCGGGACAGTGCCCATTTGACTCTCAGGAATGAAGTTCCCTCTTGGCCTCAGATGCTCAAAGAGAAGGCGTAGACAGCAAGTAGAGGTTCGATTTCTAGATCTTTGCACTATTCCAGAAATTCGAGCAAGCTAAGATGACTGAAATTCGCCCCGAGCTCACCTTCACACTCACCCGCACTATGCCGCTCGCGAGCAGGATGAGCCAGGGTGAGCCAGGGTGAGCCAGGGTGAGCGACGGGCGAATGAAGGGTGAGCGCTTCGTGGCTCGCGTCCACGCTTACTCTCGATCGACGGGTCCTAAAATAGACCCTCTTCTGAAGCCCCGTTCCGTCATGCCCGTGATTTAATCAACAACTCGCCCTTCGCGAGCACGCGAAGGGCTGGCTGCTCGCAGCCAGTGGGATGATAGACTTACGCCTTCACGCGGTGTCCGAGGTCGGTAGCTACTTATAGCGAAGCTCAGATGAGTACAGGAGCGAGCTGGAGGATTACAGCGCAGCGCAGTGTGACGCGTCAGATAGTAGACTCAAACAATATGATTTTAGGCGTTGCTTGGGGAAGGCAAGCTTAGAGCAAGGCGTAGAAAATGATTGCCGGCCTCTAATTTTCAGGCTTGTTGTTATCTCTAGCTACCCCTGAAAAGGTGGTAGAAAACGGCGGCCTTGGGGGGCCAGTTTTCGGCACCCTTTCCACCAGAGCCCAACCCGCGCCCAGGGAGCCTCCAACGCACCCGTTGCTCACATTTCGACATTCACTCTCGCTCACCCTCCCCCCCTTCCTCAGAGGCTCCTATTTTGGCTCCACAAGCTCTGTCCCACAAAATGGACTTCTCTCTATCTACCCTGCGCATTATGGCTCGCGGTATACATAACCAGACGCGCTATTCGTTCATCCGCGTCGCGGTTTTCGTGAAAGTCTTTGCTTGCTAGAGGGTAGCTTGGCGATGCGTCCGGATCTGATTTTGTTTGTGGACGATTTAGGAGGTTTACCCGTGAGAGTGGTGGTGGTGTGCAGGGCTTTATCAGCAGACTGGTTGGAGGCATGTATCGTGGTGGCTGATTTTGGGTCATCTAGAGGTAGTCCCACCTTTCTCTTAATCTCTCGAATGGCCTGTTCCATTCCTTGGTCCGTCTCAGGTCTGGGTATGCGAGGGTCGCACTCTAGAAAGTTCATGAAGGAGGAAATCTCGAGAACTACGTGACTGATTAGCCCTTGCTCGATTTCGTACACGTTTAAATACTCACCATTCCAACCTCGAACCTCATGGAACGTCTTTGGGAAGTTCGGATATTGTTCTCCGCTGGAAGGGTTCACAATCTCGTCTAGAACGTCTTTCTCGCTTAAATGCATGTTGTAAGATATCGCGAGTAAATTTTGGTTTCTGTGACGCTAAAATATCAGCCCTCTTATTCATCCTTCGCTGTCGCAGTAGCCTACCTTGCGTTCAGCCCAATGCAAAACAATTTTGACTGCGATGCAAAGTCTTCTAGAATATGACGCATCTGATCTACCAAGTCCTCATTTGTTGGTTCTTCTACCCCTATTTTCTCCATTGTTGCGGCTTTCGTTATGAGTTCTCCGGTTAGGCACTGTAGTTCGTTCTTTCTCGTCGCAGGACACGTCTCGTGATTTGCTTGTGATCCAGCGATTGTAAAGGTCGAAACCTAGCTGTTTTAGAAAGACGGTTGTCTGAATACGCCTGAGATAGTGCAAAATGTCAGCCAGAGACCCGCATAATTATAAGGTGGCAACAGGGCCGCAGCTAACGAGGATAACCAAGATGACTTCCACCCTGTCACTGGTCAAAACTATGGCCAATGGCTTGCAGCACCCCCCAACCCTCAACCGAACTGGGCAGCAAACTGGCAGAATTGGCTTTTTCCACCAGACATGGCAGCTGTATATGCAATACAGAGAAGTAAGAAGGGGATCTCGTCTTTATACCTAGCAGACCGTGGGGCCCACGGCAGGCGGTGAGGGGGCCGCCAAAGCGGATCCCCATAATTCACAGGTACGCACTGAACCAAAAGCAAGGAAGACTTCCGGGAATATCGCTTTGGCCAGACCAAAAAGCAAGGAAGACTTCCAGGAATACTGCTTCAGCCAAGTCCATTTGTATTGGTACAGCCCCAATCTCCAACGCGGCCCTCCCTGTATTTGAGAGGGCCAATTGTATCCTGCTAACTTCCATCTCTAGTCGATTGAGTATCCTTCAATATTGTTGCCACCAGGGAATCGCAAGAAGGTCGTCCCAAGGTCCTTGATAGCGCCTACCAAACCTCTTCGAAGACCATTGGGCCGGCCATTGTAGGTTTCTGGGAACAGGCTGACTAGACCGAAGCAGTAAGTGTTACCGGCGACTTCGCTTGCATCGAACGTAATGGCGAAGGTGTTGTTCGAATTTTGGAGCCTTCATAGTGTTGGAGAGCTGTGTGAAATACTGCGTCCATTTGAAATCCGATATGGGTCAAAACTCCACGCAACCGGATTCTGGACTTGTGTCCTACCGAATCACACATGGGACTTTCGCAATCTGAATAGCTTGTGGACTGCGGCGTTCTTTTGGGGTACATCACCGATCTTCACATGACTGACTGTAAGTTTGAAGATCAGACTGTCCAGCCCCAAGCATATCGGTGGGAGGAGACCCCAGCGGCTTCTACCTTCACCCGTATATCCGAGGCACCTATCAACCTAATCTCCCAGCATGGCACCTTCCCATGCGCCTGGCGAGCGCGACCTGCGCACCCTTCTCTCCAGCCTAACCACCACTCTCCACCCCGACACATTCGTCTTCATCACCATGCCTGACGAAGTGACCAGCATCGGCGCCCTCCCTCCCTCTCTCGACGCCCGAATGGCATTCCAAGAAAGCGAAGGCCTTACAATCGTTACGACCAGAGCCTCCGCCGATTCGCATGGTCTACAATATTCGTTTCCTTCGCGCATGGTCACTCTGAACGTCCATTCCAGTCTGGAAGCTGTCGGGTTCATTGCACGAGTGGCGAGCAGGCTGGCGGAGAAAGGCATCGGCGCCAATCCCGTGAGTGGCTTTTTTCACGACCATCTCTTCGTCGCAGAGGGACGGGAGGAAGAGGCTGTTGCGGCACTGAAGGACTTGGCAGAGGAGGCTGGTCGTGAACAGGAAAGCAGTTGAAGACTTATTACATTTGTTACAAGAGTCTCGTTTTACCAAAGGAGGCAGAGAATTATGCAAAACGATATTGCAAAGGCTGTGCTTCAATGAATAAGCAGCACCTAAAGCATGTCAATTGGTCCCATATTTTGCAAAATAGCACAGTCCATCCTGCTATCTATTTCCCCAGGAAAGGACCAAGAATGCGCCACAAGTATCTAACACCTCCAAATAGGGTGCCGTGCAACGTAACAGCGGCGGCAAAATTCACTTGGGCAGAACTTTCATCTTAGTGCTAATAGCTACCGAGAGGCAAACGTAACTACATGAGCGAAACGGATCGTTGTGCTCTAGCAAAATGTCGATTAAGTTGTGGTCTGTGTAACCTTCTAGATACATTGTCCACTGAATCGTAGCCTCGAACCAATTCGTGCAATTCCCCTTTCTCTCGTAAAACTCCTCATCCAAAGCCAAAGATAGGATATCTTATTACCCCTTAGTATTTCACTCCAAACCAAAGATGCGTTCGGCTCTCAGTAAATAACCTTCACCTTCCACCCCGCCCCCAGAACCCTCGCCGCCGTAAATGTCCCCAAACTCGCCGCGTAGCTCATGCCTGCAAATACTATCAAGCCCCAAAACTCTCCACCACAGGCCCCCACCAACTGCCCGGCAATCGGAATGCCGGTGAGCGACCCAAACGAGACAAGCGTGTAGCACGTCGCATAGTACCGTCCGTAATTCTCGACCTTGCACAACTGCCCCACACAAACAGGCGTCAGCGAGATGCCCGAGCCCGACGCAAAGCCAAACAGCAGCGAGAAGACGACGATGAGTGCCACGCTGTCTCCAGCTGGGAGCCAGAATCCCAACGCCGCGACCAGACACAGGAAGATTGCCATGATCATCGCGTTAAAGCGGCCAATCTTGTCGGCGATTAGACCAGGAAAGTACCGCCCAAAGCACGACCCCACATTCAAAATCGCGAGCATCTGATATGACAGCGCCTCACTAACTCCGTGTGCGAGCGAATAGCTGCTGATGTACGCTAGTGGAATGAACAGGCCCCACTCAATGAAAAACACCCCGAGCGTCGTGAGCGCGAAGACCGGGTCGCGGAAGATGCGGAAGTCAGGAAGGATATTGTCCCGTGAAGCTTTCTTGGGCGGGAGGCGGGAGCGGATGCACAGATTGGCGACGATGAGGAGGATGAGGTCGCAGAGCGCGACGACTCGGGTGGACCAGGCAAAGCCGATGCGGGGGAAGAGAGCCTGGAGAGAGAGCGGGAAGACGATTCCACCGAGCGAGCCGCCGACGGCCGCGAGGCCGGTCATTTGGCCACGCCGGCGCAGGAACCAGTGTCCCACTGCTGCGAAGGAGGGGGAGAAGATTAGACTTGTGCCCAAACCGCCGAGGACGCCGAAGACGAGCAAGAAGTGCCAGAACTCGGTGCAGACGCCAAGGAGGAGGTGGGAGAGGAGAAGGAAGACGGAGCCGGCGAGGATGAGGTAGCGGGGGCCGAGAGCGTCGAAGACGGGTCCGATCTGTAGGCCAGCAAAGAACGAAAGAAATGCATACACGCCGAAGATCCATCCGATGGCGCTGGGGGAGGAAGTGCGGAGTTGGTGCGTAGACAGGTAAGATTGGTAGGTGCCGAGGGTATTCATCATACCCAGAGCAGCCATGAGACCACAAAACGAGCCGAGGACGCATAGGTAAGCGGGCAGGCCTCCTTCAGGATACGTATTGCCGTACATGTCGGTGGAGACGCGACTAGCGTTTGCGAGTAAGTCGGGGATGTCCTGCAGGGTCGGTGTTTGGGAGTTCGACCGTGGCCGGAGGGCAGGTCTGGCCGGGTGCATCTTTTCATCTTCATAGCAGAATGTGCCGCCGTAAGGTGCTGCAGCTATAGAGACGCTGGTGGTCTGGCGAGATCCAATTGTAGGTCGCTTCAGGACGACCTGGTTGGTGACAGCATCGCCTTCTTCAGCCTTCTCATTCTTGTTTGAATTAGAGGAGTCCAAAGACTCCGCATTATCGTCGTTATTGGTCCATACTTTCTCAGGCGTCACGAAGCCAACCCGGTCATTGGGGATAGCTGGTAGCTGGTGTGAAGCAGTAGTGGTGGTGTTGTTGTCGTTATGGTCTAGTCGGCTTACGTCCTGGTGGGCCAGGGGAGTTCCGTTTGTGTTGTACTCAGTCGCGGAAATGGTCATGAACTTGTTGTATCAGTAGTAGGTGGTGTTTTGAATTTTCCGGATTAAAGGAACGTATATATAGGGACTGGAAAAGGAAGTGACAGGCTCGACAAAATTTGCAACAAGTAATGT
>Ga0335072_10000331_pt1 | contig 99798 bp, 90 predicted proteins | sample Lox_Sample_21_FD_206725 | JGI IMG/M metagenome (GOLD analysis project Ga0335072, IMG submission 206725) | Soil microbial communities from Loxahatchee National Wildlife Refuge, Florida, United States - Lox_Sample_2.1 | ecosystem: Environmental > Terrestrial > Soil > Wetlands | place: USA...
CGCCACGAACGCAGAATTTCGGGTTAGAGAGTGTGCTATCCGGTTCATTTACACAAGTCAATGCAAGCGAGCTGGACAACTCAGCCTAGACCTTCCAATGTCCCACATTTTCGAATCTTTCGAGGAATATCTCGCCACTTCTTCATGCTGCACGGCGAGACTGAGTGGTCGATCACTTCGTTTTCCTAATTGATCAATTCACATTGCACAATTGCGAGGCACACGATAAAAGTTCAGACATCCAGCGCACGAGAACTATTCTTCCACGTTCTCCCCACTTTGTGAGGCGGCACATTTATCTCAGAGGATCCATGAATCCGGGAACCTAATCACCAAAAACCAAACCAAGCCTCCACCTCAGGTTTATTACGGCCTATGAAACAGTAGCGATGTCAGAGCACCACTGCAAAACATTCTTAGAGCCTCTAGAAATTCGAGAAAGATTTGCCACAACCTCTTCCGCGGAATCCTTATTTCACTGCCACTATCTATTCTTGCTGAAGGGTTCACCCCCAAGACTACTTCCATCTTAGGTCGGCCGCGCCTACCAAGGTGAAGCAAGACCCAATTTTCTGCAAACGGCGTGCATTAGTCTGGGATGCCCAGACTCACGCTACAAGCCAAAGTCCGAGATGAAATGAAGCGCAAAATCGGGACCATATTCTTCGCATACTACTCCCATGGACCTACGAGGTGTGGTCCGGCTCTGGCGACGCCCTACCCGAATCTCAAGCCTTTGGATTTTTGTTGGCCTAAGCCGTCTTGGTGCTGCGAAATGGACGTCAGAGCCCACGAATGTTGAATACATGAAAGCGGGTGATTGAAAGGGGCGAAGATAGTTCCGACGCAGGCACTTTACTTAAGGCCACCTTCAAAAACGGTCTCATGCTTATGTGGACAGGGTGCTTCATCTGTAGGTATATTCAGAGACGGAAATGAGACGAAGAGAAAATACGAAGTCTTTGTGGAGTTACGACCAGATTGTCTCTGAACTGGCGCGCCGTCGTTCATCATATAGCTGGGAACTATCATTCTTTCAGGTCTCCTCTTTTGGTGAGCTTGAGTGCAGATTTTGAATATGTGAATTAGAGATTGATAGGAGAAGGTCCAATCAGACTGGTATAGTAGGTTGGGCTTTCGCAGTACCACTGGGGACCTACTGAGGCCAGGCACGCCAAGCATGGAGTTGAGGGTTGTTCTGTCGCAGCATAAAGTCATCTCTAACAGAGAATGTACTATCATACGCGGGAGTGAAGGAATAATGCTATGAGAATGCGCTGTCAAAGCACACCAAGAAGAACCCGTTCACCAAATCCACATTTTTAGCCTTTACGCTCGGCGAAGTGATTCTCGTAGCATTGACGACCTTGTCGAGACTCGCCAGATTTCAGGACAAAACAAGGGAAATCATGGAGACTGACTCCACTACCAATCCAGATCCAGATTCAGATCCATCACCCAAAAACCCCAAACCTCAAATAAACACCTACCATTGCATCTGCACCACGCTCCTCCTCGCCACAACACACACACTGTCTTCACTCCCACGCCGCGCCGAACCCGCCCTCGACAAAGCGCTCATCCTCCCACTCCCGCCCACCTCGAGGCTAGCCGCCGGCGGCGAGACTGCCGAAGAAGTGGAAGACGATGCAGAACGGCAGGCCAGAGACGCGAGCGGCGATGTCGGATACTCGCTCCTGCTCGCGACGACGCAGGACCGCAAGCCGACGATGGTGAGGCGCGAGGATGGGTTTGAGAAGAGGGTCTTGCTGCGGTGTGGCCGGTGCAGGCTCGTGGTGGGGTATAAGCTGGACGGAGCGCATTTTGGGACCGAAGGGGCTGAGACGGTGGGTAAGAGTACGGGTGGGGAGCAGGGACCAGGAGATGCAGAGGTGGGGAGGAAGACACGAACCGGGGATGAGGGGATAGAGGTGGTCTATTTGCTTCCGGGCGGGCTGGTGGGTTCTAAGGATTTGAAGAGCGGCAAGACACCGGACGTGGTGGAGTGGAGGGAATGGGATACAAAGGCGACGTGATGGGAGAGGACGGAAACCAAGTCTGCCATCAATACGTGGCGCTGCTGATTCAGGCTGATTGATGATTTGCTCTATGATACCCAATCTCTGCCCGCCCCCCAAGGGACAGAAGAGCTATGCTGTTTCAACCTTCTGTACAGCTGTACAGTGTACTCTCGACTACTCCAGCTTCATGGCCTGCATATGCCTCGCATGAACACTCCCCAGGCCGGTCGTACCTCATAACGCCATGGCTCGCTCCAACAGATGCAAATCGGCCCAAGATTCCATCGCCATTCATTCCTCTAGTTCGCAAGTATCGTCCGCACCAGCTCGACGTAGTTGACCTCCCCGCTGCTTGTATCGACATTGACGCCCTTGAGTAGCTCGTCTACCTCTTCGTCGCTCATCTTCTCGCCCAAATTCGTCAGGATATATCTTAGCTGTCCTACACCAATAAAGCCCGTCATATCCTTGTCGAAAACTTGGAAGCCGCGGCAGTATTCTTCGGGTTCGCCCGGGTCACGGAAGCCGTTAGGTCGGTTGAGAATCTTAGAGAAGGAGTCGAAGTCGACTGAACGGCTATTAGTGGATTGACATTTCATCAAAAGGAAAACACGGCGCTCACAATCACCACCTGCTTGCTTCTCGAGGTCGCGGATCTCTGCGAGGGTAGGGTTCTGACCGCATGCACGGAGGAGGTCGCCTAGGGATTCGAGAGCGACCCGGCCAGTACCGCGCTTGTCAAACAGGCTGAACGCTTCTTTGTAATTGGTGCTGGCCTGCGAGGATTGTGAGCTAGCCATGATCGGCGTGGAAGATGAAGCTTAGGAAGAGCAGTGGATTTTAAGGATCGAAATATGCACCCTCTCAGTCTGAAGGACAGTGTCTGATTTGGGGTCATAGGAAAGAGGACGGCATTTGTTGTTGGAGGGTGGTAGGGGCAAGACGCGCAAAGCCGACTTTGGCTTTAGGCGGGAATGACTGGGACCAATTGGTGTTCGCAGGAACGGGAGACTCACCATGATGTACTCTTGACTTGTGAAATTGGACTACTGAATACGCAGAACCTGCGATTTCTGCAATGAAGGCCTTCTCGAAATCGCAAGGGTAGTTTTTCGAGGTCGACTTTGACGGTCAGACAATTTGCAGCCTCCTGAAATTAGCTTGTGCTTTGTTGGCGTTTGGCTGGTTGCCATGGCAGTCACAGCTACCCACTTTGCACCGCCGGCGCCCCGCTGTGGGTTTTCACCGGCTATGCTGCGAGTTCATGGCAAAAACCACGCTCGATATAATGACGCATATTTTGAGCAGCCTACGCTGCGATTTAGGCAAAATGCATTTCAAGAGATTCATTGTGCTAACGTTTCACTTATCTTTCCTGAGTTCAGCCCGTTTGCGTGCGTCCCCTCTGGGGTATTTCTAACCTGTGGCCACCTATTCAAGACATCACATGCGAGGCAGGCACTGTTCACCTGATTCCGTTGAATCTGACTATGATCACACTCTGTTTTGTTCCGCGGGGCACAACTTGGGATGTTGCATGCGTGCTGTGATCATTCGCCGCTTTTATGACCCCCGATTGCGGACACATCGCCGGTGGCAGGAAAGGGCATAAAGCCGTCCTTTCCGGGCCGCGGATATACCTCAAACGCCATTTCCAGCCACCCTTTGTAAGCTGACCCACCAACTGCAGCGTTTGATCAACACTAAATGGTACGCGTTCGATGTGCTGCAGAAAAATCGTGAGTTGTTTTTGTCACTTTTTGGTAAGTCCGCTTGTCGCACTTAACCCCAGGTGGTGTCACCTTCTCCCAGATAGACCAATGCAATATAAAGTCAATTCACCTCGCTGCTCATCGGACTCCAATATTGGCAGCGACTGTACCTTGAAAGTCTGAAATTCTACCCAAAGTCTTTGGATCGTTTTATATCTCCCCATAGCTATAAGAAATCCCACTTCCAACGCCAATATCTTACCATGTCTCAAGCACTAGCAAAAACAGAAGAACATTTCCGGCATGACCTCAGCGAATCCCTCAAATCCATCCAAGCCAAGCAATCCCGCTGGCGCGACTGGCAAGCTAAGCAACTGGATTCATTCAACAAATCTCTCCACCGTCCCAGCCCAGGTAGTCACACGAGCCAAGTATCTGATATTAGATGGAGTGACGTGCGCCCTCGTTGGTTCTCACCTACCATGGAGCACCATCGCAGCTAAATCGATATTTAACATGGAACCAGAGGGTAGTTGCACCGTTGTCGGATGGGGTGATAAGAAGCTTTCACCATTAGCAGCTGCGATTTTGAACAGTACCTTCATTCAGGGCTTCGAACTCGACGACTACCATTCTGTTGCACCCCTGCATTCCAATTCGCTACTCCTGCCCGCCCTGCTGTCCGCTGCCGAGATGCCAACGCCTGCGGGTGACGTCCCAAAAACGTACTCGGGCTCCGATGTCCTCCTGGCATACATCATTGGCTGCGAGGTGGGTCCACGTGTTGGCCTCGCACTCCATGGCGCAGACTTACTGAGCCGTGGCTGGCACAGCGGCGCCGTCCAAGGACCATCTGCCTCTGCTGCAGCGGTCAGTTCTCTCCTCCACCTACCACCAAATCAAGTAGAAGACGCACTAGGCATCGCCTGCACTCAAGCTGGAGGTCTAATGTCTGCGCAATTCGGATCGATGGCCAAACGCATGCAACACGGCTTCGCGTCCCGGAACGGTCTGTACGCGGCACTCTTAGCTCAAGGCGGATATACCGGAATCCACGAAGTGTACGAAACGCCTTACGGTGGCTTTCTCAGCTGCTTCGGACAAGGGGCAAACTTTCAACCGTCATACCTACCGGACGAGCTTGTCAAGGGTCTTGGTGAGAAATGGGAGATTGACAACATACGCGTCAAGTTGCATGCATCAATGGCCGTTCTGCACGGTACGATCGACTGCGTCGCAAACTTGCAACGGAAACACGGTGATCGGATGAAGGCCTTCGACGACATCGCGAGCATTGTCACCGAACACTCGAAGCCGGCTTTCGAACACGGTGGCTGGGTAGCGCCTCCAGACAAGCCACTTACGACGACATCCGCGCAGATGAGCATTCAGTATGCAGCGGCTGCTCAGCTGGTCGACAAGCAAGTCCTCATGGCTCAGTTTAGCGCGGAGAAGCTAAACAGGCCGTTGTTGAGGGAGCTGATGGCAAAGATCACACCTACGCACAACAAAGAGTTGGACAGAAATGAGGGTCCGGGAATGAGCTGGCGGACGAACATGACGGTCAAGTTCCGAGATGGGACAGAGCTCAAGGAGAGTGTCAAGGCGCCCAGGGGCATTGAACCTGCTGTCAGCAATGAGGAAATTGTGGATAAATGGCGGAGGTTGGTGGATGGTGTATTGGATGTGGAGAGGAGGGAGCAGATTGAGAAGTGTGTGCTGAGTTTGGAGAAGCTCGAGGATGTCAGGGAGTTGTGCAGGTTACTTGCTGGTGTCGTTAAGAGTCCGATCGAGGCGTAAACATGTTTAATACAACCTCTTGTGGTATGGCAAGTCTCAAAAGGCACGAAGCTTGGTTTATCACTGAGTGGAACCCCTGATTCATTCTGGATATGTGTAAACCAATCTATCAGGACAGTACCCAAAAGCAGTAGGCAGATTGAAGTCCATGCTAGTAGCGATGCAGCATGTTGAATGCCGCATCTACAAAGGATGGCTGCCATAGCCATGTGAAGTGGATATCATTCCTTCGGATCTCTCCCTCTCATTCCATGAAGTGACATGCTCGCTTTTGGACAGAAACTCTTCAGTAATGCTTGCCATAATGATCCGATATGCTCTCCTGAGCATCTAGGAGCCAGGGTGGTCAACCGGACGTAGTGTGCATGCTGGTTAGATTCACAGTATGGCCATTGGAAGTCCCTTGAAGATCGGCCAGGTTGACTGAGCCCTGATTTGAGGGACTGTGCATGACAGCTTGATAGGTGCCGTGCTGGTAGGGTGTGCTGTGCAGCGCGGCCTGGAAGACGGCATCCTTGTGTGATAGACCATGATGAGGAGCCTTCTTCGATTTAAGATGGTCGACAAGCTTGTCCTTGCGTCCAAAACCTCGGCCTTGGATGCTGCGTGGACACCGGCCGATGTGACAATGGAAGCGTGGTGGATTATGGTCTTTGTTGATATGCCGAGTCAAATCCCCTTTACGGGCATAGTGCCTGGAGTAGTTGCATGGGTCGCAGAGGTAGCATACGACGCGGGTCTGACCATCTGATAGGGTGACAGTGCCTGAGCCGGGATCATGGCTGATGACATACGGAGGCTGAACAAAGCCGCCCAACATGAAGCAACCAATGAACTATTTAGCAATGGTAAAAAAAAAACTCACCCAGCTTCTGGACCAGCGCTAGTGTGCGACGGCCTATCGAGGAAGGATTCTTGGTCTTGTTTCTGCATATTGCAGTGAGATCCACTGGTCCGGATGTGGTCTTGGGGCGGATATGCTGACATGGTCGCCGTCTGATTTGTGAAGAGAGACATGGTTCCGTGCCGAACGTGCAGTAGTTCAATAGACAGCAAAGCGAAGTGACGAATAGAATGCTAACAACGGATGACAGACGCCCCACTTGGCTACCAATTTCCATGGGGGAAGGACGATATAGTTATACTGGCAATATTACTAGTTAGTGCGCGCTGGCGAGGCTGAAAGGTGCAAAAAGGGCAACGAGGGCAAAACGCTAGGGTGCGGATCCCAGTCAATCTGCTAGTCTCACACCTTGGGACAAATGGAATTGGTGCCCTCACCTATGGGTGTCTTGGTCAGAATTCGTGAGTCTGTGACGGCCTTCCACAGCTCGGTTGTGTGCCTTGACAAAAAAGTGTTCAAGCCCAAGCTAACCAGGAACATCTCATAATCGAGCTACTAAGACCATGATACTCTTGCTTTTTGGAGGAGCAATGCTCACCACGGACGCCGGACTGCAATGTAATGATTCCTTCAGAGTGTGAATTGCAACGGAGACATGCTTTGCCTTGGCGAAACTTAGCGCGATTTGTTGTCTTCTTTGGCCCCTCGCTCTTACTGGGAGAAAGTTACAATGTGTTTGCTATTTGAGACCCCACGACACCCTCGCCGGATATTCGCATCAGCGCGGTCAAACCGGGTCCCGGTGTCGATGAACATGCTGCCGGCCCGAGATCTCGTGGGCAAAGGACGAAAGCTATCTGACGCACACTGTCGGTGTGAATACTTGACGCTACAGGGCTCAGGATGAGGACTGGGACACCTATTGATGATAGTGATGACAAAAAATGTGCGCTGTCCAACATCGAGTCTGATTCGGAGCAGACGGGATCAACAGCATCGTGCCCAGACAAGTGCTAGATTATGAAACCTATCCTGAAGCAACTTGGAGGATGTCGACTGATAACGCTGGTCGCGATCGCCGGTGCGTCTGACTCGGAGACGATGTTGAATGGCCTTCGAGGAGGTTGTCTGCAGTGTTGGCAATTCTCTGTAGGATCTATAGACTCAAAAAGGTTGATGGTTAGCCAAATTTTCAACGTGGGTGATGTTGATGCATCCCAGAGCAGCAGTGTAAGGCCCCGGACACAGGGAAAGTTACAAAATTTTTGTGATGTTAGACGCTTATGTTCCATCCTCAAGGTTGCGCTGAACTAGAGAGGGGTTGACACGCGGCTAATCAATCTACTTCTCTTGAGATGCCTCTTGCTTTCACCAAACAGAAAGCGAGCTCTGAATGATTCCACCACCTGGTTTGCTAGACCGGGGGGCTGTCAGCAGAGCCGAAGGGCTAGACTGGCAATAGACCTCTCTACGGGTTAAGCATGCGTCTCGCATGCGTCTGACGTGCTAGGCGTGTGCATAATGATAACTTCAGCTCTACTACGTACAGAGACTGAACGCTGGAGAGAGGAAGTTGCCATCTCTCGTCCAGCGTGGTCTTATCTACGGGCTCTTGGCAGGCTTGGCATGACAGGGGCATGGATGCGCTTAAGACCCGCCTACCGGCCTTTCGGGCAAGACTCACCAAGGAAGACGATGCCAACTCACCTCCTTACAGACAGCTACTGGGCCCCTGACAGCTGTAATGAAGTTGTCTCTTATTCCTAGCTATAATTACAGCAGCTCTTACCAGCTATTAACAGCTCCAAGTGCGCGGTGACACGAGTGTCCCAGACAACCATCGTTCCTAGTGTCTTCTTAACGCGACATTGCTAGTTTTGCGACAGTGCCATGTGGTCATACAAACACTTAAGCAAATAGTCACTTTCCTCCTTGAATCTAATGATGTAGCGTGTACGCTGCGGGTTACCCAGAGCGCCTTCTCACCCGTGACGGCGTGGGTACGAACCAGCGGGTGGATCGAAGGCACGGCCGCACGCTGCACAACACTGCCGCATGCGAGAGCAGTCTCGGCTTGTTCATGGCCAGAGTGTAGAGCTTTGAGACCCCGCAAGCGCTCACAGAAGGCGGGTGAGAGGCGACGATATGCAGCGGCCTGGTTGAGGAAGAGCGTATCGCCTCCTGCTTCCGGGACGTGTCAAGCGCGTAGAGAATGGTTTTCCCAGGGGGGTTGGTTCTCGCACATTACGTCACTATGCCAGGTGACGCTATTTGTGCAAGAGACGAAGAAGTCCTGAGCGGAAATGTCTCCAGTACTGCGGTGTACAAGGTGGACTTCGGGTAGCATTCTGGTACTCCAGATGTTGGGTGGATGTGGAGACGACCAAAGTATCAGCTCTAACGTAGAGGATATCCGGCTTGGGAAGATAAAACCATCCATGTAGTCCGGACTTTAATTCCAACAAACCGCCCATTGCTTGAGACGGTGGGGACGATCTTGATGACGGGCCTAGGAGCGGATCGCACCTTGATTGGGGTTTGGATTCTTCAAAACTCTCACTCCGCGACGGAGGTGCAAATGCGAAAAGCTCCACAGCTTGGGTGGAATAAGCCGGTCTGACTCGGATCACGTTCGATCAGAAGAACTATGACAATATCCTCCAGCACTCGCGAGGCTAGTCATACTTAGAGCACTCGTAACATACAGGACTCGAGAAGCTTGCCGCCCTCTTCAGTTCCGCAGTCGCAGGTGCCACATACTGTGCCTGCACACTCGGCTGCTGAGGATGTGACGTACTGGAGTGTTCCTTGTCAACTAGTGAGCTGGGCTCAGACGGAGGAGGTTTCTCAGTCATGTTTCCTCCTGCGGCTGAATGAATGATGCTCCACCACTCTTCGGCTTCGGAAGGAGTATGAGCCTTAAAGTCTAGCTCGTATGTCACAAGGGCCTTGCCTGCGGTTTTCTGGCCAGAGACGTCATTTCCTTTGACGGTGAAGCTCGCACCATCGACGGCTCCCACTGTACAATCCGGTAAGTAAAGCGAGAGTTCGGGCGATAGACATTTACAGAAATCGTCGCGGGATTTGTATCCGTGGAGGTAGCCTGTAGGTGTGATGCCATAGTAGCCAGGGCTGTAAGCTTTTAGGTCGCCCGTTGTATGCTCTTTGCGCTCTAGGTAGCCTTCGATGAGCTGGCGAGTAGTGCGCTGGCCGTGGTCAGGAAAAGGGGTTTGGGACATCGTTCTCGCGCGAGCAGTAAGGCCGATGAGTGTGCGGCTATTATCTTCTATGAAATCGCTCCATTCGAAATGGAGAGGAATGTGTAGAGCTGTGTCGTCGAGCTCTGCAAAGTCTATGGGGCAACCTTGGCTGTGAATAAGGCTTAGGTGAAGCTGAGAGGTGCTCATGCGCCAACCTTCTTTGGGACCTAAGTGAGGCCGTTTTACGCTCGCGCGTCACAAAGAGCGAGCTGGGGGCGATGAAGCGCCAGTGTGACCTGGACTTACTCGTTAAAGCAGCGGCATGGCCTATTCCCCGTCTCAGCCAAGGTGCTTGTTGGGGTCCGATCTTTTAGTTGATGGGCCAAATTCAGGCTGATGGAAACGTCATTATGCACCCATTCTCTGAAACACTAACTTGCACCAAGTAGAATGTCCTGTGAGAAAAAGCTTTGGATGCCAGCTAGTAGCCTCTTCTTTGGCGCCGCTGCCTATATCACAGTGCACCGCCACTTTCACCAGCCTCCACCTCCCGGGCGCTTAGGGTGACGGCGGTTGCCAAAGTGTCTGGCTTTCGCCCACCTGGATTCGCCAACCCATAAAGCTGTGGTCTGTACAAAGCCCTAAACGGTGCCCGCAACGACGGTATGAACGACAATCTCTGAATATCAGTTGAAATCCACGTACACGCATAGCTCTCAACTAGCTATATTCACAGCCTCACCAGCCGGTGAGAGGCGAGCGCATAACAGTGATCTCGAACCTCAGGCTCCTCTTTTCTTATCGTCCTTCTCTATACGAAGCAAGGACGAAGACAACGATGAGTCAATTGTCGTCAGGATAAACGGTATGAACAAATAGAAGTTGCGCGTCAGGATGGAGGCGATCGCAGCCTTCTCGCTTGCATGCAACGTGTTCCAAGTCCTCGACTTCGCATACAACCTTCTCAAAGGCGGCCTCTATCTAGCTCAGCCCGGCGAGGACAGTCTACCCGAGAATAGCTCTGCTTCAGCATTGGCGGCCGACCTACGTGGTTTGACCGCAAAGATCCAAGCTACCTCACTGCCGTCTTCGGTAGACCCCAGACTCAAAGATCTATGCACCAGATGCGATGAAGTCGCGCAGGAACTGATCAATACCCTGGATTCTCTCAAAGTCACCAAGAAAAGACAGCTTGTGGCGAAGGCGATTCGAGGTCAACTCGAAAAGAAAAGAATAGAACTATTGGAACAGCGTCTCGATCGCTACCGCGCAGAGATCCAGCTGTACATCACAGTCGAGCTAAGGTAAGTGAAGATATAGTCTTATTGGAGACCTACAGGATACCCATAGCCTTTAGTTCTCGAATCGATGCTCAGACAGCGCAACAGTTGGACGCTTTCAAGGCGCTCGGTACAGATTCTCAAAACAACTCCCTTGTTCTCTTAACGGCCGTGAATGATGGAGCCAACCGTCTTGCGAACCAAGTTGATCGACAGAACGACCTTATTCAATCTCTGCACCTGGATGCTAAGCAGACAACGCACAAAGAGACTGAAACTCTACGTCAACAACTCGCCATGGAAGGCGCGCAGAATCGTCTGCAAATTATTTCGAGCATGCAAAATGGTCTCGATCAGTCAACAGACGCCATGGGTTCACAGATATCTGAGAGCACCGCTCGTCTCTTGACAGCCAATTCTCTCATGCAAGACGTGATGGCCGAGTCCATAACATTAAATCGGCAAACCGTGCAGGAAGACATCCACAGGTTGAGGGAAAACTTAACAATGGTAAACCTACAGATTGCACGAACAGAAGCTAAACTGGACGAGGTCATCCTCCAGCTTAGCCATACGAGACGAAATGGAGAACGAAGAAATGAATTGCAACACGAGGGAAACAGACTTACCAACTTCCTCCTTTCTCTCCAAGTGCTGTACAGAGAATTGCAGGTGAGTAACCCCACCAGCAATGCCATCACGGCCCTTTGTTGTTCAAATCTAACGCCAGGCAGAGACTCCTCACGAACCTTCTTGACCAAGCCCGCTCGTTCTTCGGTCCTCTCAAATTCAAGGAATTATTCGGCCAACAGACCCAAGACCAGGTTAAACCAGTCGCCCTCACCGACTTCTCCCGCAACCCTGGGTCGAGGTCCAGGTGGGCCATTGGCAGCCTTCCGCGTATTCCAACTCCCACTCTCACGCTATCAGACCCAGGTTTCCATTTGATCAGTATGCGTGTCTGGACGATGAAGCGTATCAAGTCAACTCGTACCACTAAACAAGGGGGTCACCAACGCTCCCAAGCCACACCACCCATGTCTAGTCCCAACACGCAATCAAACCCAAGATATGAATCGATAAACACTGATGTCCTAACCCTCTACTATCGGTACTGCTACCAACCTTTCTTACCACCCTCTAATCGCTTGCTCTCTTCAACGCGGTGGAAACATAGGGAACATCGGCTTCCGAACCCGCTCGAGGAGTACAAGAAAAACATTCGTCGGCACAATATGATACTCGGCGAGGACGTGGCAGTGATTGAGCTGGCCAGGTGCGGTGACGAATTCGTCTGGTTCATGGCGGTGGTCGTTGCTGTTGTGCAGGAATGCGTGGATTGGCAACGCGGCACCCGGATCATAAGAGTAGTATTCAGTGTTGTCGCCGACTGGGTCGACAGAATCAGGGCCACCGGAGAAGGCGAGGCCGAATTCGGAGTCGGAGGGAGGGAGGTGAGACTTCTTGGTGACGCCATTTTGAGACTATGTCGAGAACAAGACGATGATCTGGTACCCGTGTACGCCGGACGATTCGATCAGAAGACCGTGCGTGGTGGGAGATTGGGAGAAGATATTGTCCTGTGGCGAAAGGTGGCTGAGATGAGCCGGTTGATGTCCGAGGTGAGAGAGTTTGTTGAGGCACAGTTCGGCCGGCGGGAGACGAGCTCGAGTAATCGGGAGGCCGGGCTGTATGCTACTGTGGGGGCAGGCGACGACGGGAAGGAGAGAGTGCACGACGCGCAAATTGCCTTTTTACTCGTCTACACGCTGATGATCAGCCGTGCCAACATGGTCGGGCGCATTGAGGTCGCACATGACGCTGCGATGGAGCAAAAGTATGTGGCGTTTCCCATCACCAGGATCCCTGGCACAGTCAAATGGCTGCTCGATATTCCGAGGAACTCGGCAGCTTTTGTTCTGGCGATGGTGCTGATTGAATTTGGAATAGCGGGCCTAGAATTGGAAAGTGGAGGAGGGTGTAGAGACGTGGCCATAAAGACCTTAGACTTGACACGCCCGTCACAGAGTCTACACAAAGTCGACGAACCCCTTGGGACGGATGGAGATATGGTGGATGTGGACCTTCATTGAAGAGTTTTGGATGGACATAGTGACAGAATTGACATAGCCAGAATATCAAATCTAGAGAGTAGACTTGGAAAGCGAGATAGACATTAGTCTACCGTCCTTATAGCTCTCCCTAAACTAGAGGACCTCCCAGCAAAGTGAAGAGGATCTGGAGAAAGACGCTAACTAGACTTCGTTACTTTGTACGCAGAGGCCTCTAGCAAGAGGACTAGGCCGTAGAAGTAACCTAGGGGAGTGACCCAAAGGAGTGACAGATTGCCGGATTAGCCTAAGCAGTACTATAGCTATATCCATAGGCTATATGATCCCAATGGTTTGGCACAAGCGAATGTAGAACCTGTGACTTTCTTACAGTGCCCCCCCCTCCCCCCTGGACCTATTTTAAGCCGCCAAGCCATTGGTCGGCATACCACTGTGTTGGTTGGCATGCGGTGGTGTGTTATGGTGCCCCCTGAATGATTCCGATTCACGATGACCACTCATGTTGCATTCCCAGCTCATCTTGGCAACGAAAGCTAAGGACGGGAGCGCTGTGGCGCAACAGCCTTTTGGCACAACATTTCCTGCGCAATCCTCCACTCTTACATGAGGGAGAATAATAGGCAGTGATGGCTTTTCCTCCCAATATGTCATCTGGCTGCTGGAGCATTCGCTCTCCTTATGTACGAAGCAAACTGCGTACAACCTGTCTAGTCCTTAACACGAGAACCAGGCCTTAACTAGTCCCTGTCGATATCGCTGTACAAAGACAGACTATGTCTGACTTCTCCCACCTGTTGCCTACTGCACCATTCACATTTGTTGCCCGGCCAGATCACCCGTCGTTGAATGCTCTGCAATCCTCAGACTGCCTTTTTACGCCCATCCCGAATTAGTTTCATCTCGGCCTCCTCACCCAGACTCCTCAAATGCGAACCTCGACAGTTCCCATTACACCATTAGGAGGGTGCTCCTATTTTCAGAATGAAAAAGACTCTGCAGCCATAAGAATCAGGAAGTCACCAAGGGAAGAAATTCATGAGACGCCGGTAGACGAAACGTCGGTCTGGAGCGAGCCTTCTGGGTTCGAGTTTGAGTATGGTGTTAAGCCGAGTAACTGCGATCAGCTTAAGCGATGTAGCCCGATCTACCAAGCTGGCGGAGTTATGAAGAAACCAGTACGTATTGCGAGCTTGTCATTGATGGCTAGGGCCGGCTCTCCAGTCGTCGTCGAACTTGTACCCGTCACAGCCACAGAGAGTCCATCCCCAGGGCCAGACTGGTGAGTGCTTCGGAGCCCCCTTGCTGTTGTGGGTGCGCCCTGAACACGCCGCTTTGCAAGAGCCAAATGATTCCATGCGCCCACCACCTCAGCACTTCACCCTCGGCAGGCGTACGCAGTTGAGCAACCAGACAGGCGCAGTTCGCGACACGAGTTCAACGCAAAATGGACAGCCTCAAGAGGGTTTTCAATTTCCATTCGCCATGGACATGGACGTGTCATTACAGCCAGATCCGGGCTTTGATAGCAATTACTTCGACGATGCGTTGTTGTACACCGACGGTTTGTCAGAAATCGAGCGCTTGGGATCGGCCTTTCGTCTTCCATTCTTCCACAGTCCACTACGTTACTACTGCCATTTCGAGGCACGTGCCCCTTGCCTTGTCCACACGCTGCCTGTACTCGGGTTCAGCTAGGGCCTTTACCTGCAAAGGCTTCTTAGGTCAGCTGATTATAGGCAACACGAAAGGGAGTAGCAACGGCAGCTGAAGATATGAGAGAAAATTTGCAGCACTTGTCGGCGTGAATGGGAAATCGCGTTGTTGTTCAAATGAGTTGTGGACTTAGCCCGTCAATCAGGCAGAGGGACGCCGAAGCAGGGGTCATGATTGGCTGCCACGTTTTCTTAGCGGAGAAGAGATCAGCCGCAAGAGATGAGAGCTGCACATGGTCTGTCTGCGCTGGTGAGCACCAGCACCTGTGGCGGTATCAACGGGTTTTCAACAGAACAATTAGAAAACCCGAATTGTGCGAGTCGTGTCGATCTTGGCGGGTCCCAAAACGTTGGCAGTGTTAATCAATCGGAGATTGATTGACACATATATGGTATTTATAGGCTGTGAGGGGATACATAATAGAGCGGGGAAGAGAGTTCTACTCCTTGGAACAGGCTGTTTTGGAGGGGAGAGAAGGAGAGAAGGAGAGAAGGAGAGAAGGAGAGAAGGAGAGAAGGGAAAGAGAGACGGGGAAGTACTGTGCAAAACTGGATATCAAAGAAAGTGAGAAACGACCAATTTAAAACCGTAGACGCTTAACACTAGGGCCTAAAATTTGGTCAAACGGTCAGGCGTGCGGGTTAGACAGTGGCAGAAAGGGTGCCGAAAACGGCGCCTCAGGGGGGCTGTCTTCTGCCACCTTTTCAAAGGCTGCCCCCCGATACATGCGGAAAATTGTTCTCAGCCTCCGGTCTTGGCACGTCTTCTCCGCAATTTCCCCACTCCTCCGTCGTCCCACCTCGTGACTTCCGCGTTCGAAGAACTTTCTATCTGATTGGCAGCGGCAGTATGTCAATTCCGATCCTCCACTAAAGTTATCCGATCTAGACTCCCAATTTCTACCTTCTCTCTGTAATAGTGATGCACAAATGATCTCTGCCAACAATCTATCCCAATCTTCTCATCTACATGACACCGTTGGAAGCTCTCGCTATGCAAAACAACATTCTGAGGACCCCTCGATATCTAGTCCTGGATTTGAGCAGTCAGAACGTGGCCAAGCCGACCCCACTAGAGAGAATCATGGTCAGCCCAATCTCAAGCGCAGAGTCTCCGAGATCGATTCCCACGAGAGCATGATTGCGTCTAGCAAATCAGTACGACGCAGAATCAGCAGAGCGTGTGACCAGTGCAATCAACTACGGACGAAGGTATTTGAAAATACCCTGGAGATCTTGGCAATGCTGCCACCTACTGACTAGTCGAAACAGTGCAACGGCGGCCAGCCTTGCCTCAGATGCCAGGGTCAGACATGGTGATCCTCACACGCCACCTCTTTCCGCTAACCTCTGCCAGAATCAAATTTCGAATGTAAATACGTACGACAGCACAAGAAGCGAGGGAGAGCTCCGAAGAAGAATTATTCACAAAACACCGAATTCTTGCCAGCGCGAGCGAAGGACGAGGCCGCTGGGTCTCAGGCGGAACCGAGTTCCTACCATCCACGGCAAACTGAAGCTGAGGAGCATGGGAGAGCCCGGGGCACCAACAATCGAGCTTCTCAACTGTCTCAAAGTATCCCAAGCACGGAGCTTCCCCATTTTCCGGGCGCGACGCCCGTTGAACAGCCCTTCACCGATCAACCACAACAGTCCATACGGTCGGCCAACATGTCAGAGACGGCAGCTTCGACCTGGGCGCAGCAACAGGCTATGTATGGGAGCGCACAGCATCAGCAACAGCGTTCCGATCTGTCCATTATGGAGATGAATGTAACAGATCCTATGTCCGACATCGACCGGGCTAGCACGCAGCCAAACCGCACGTTTTCAAGCTCGAACATCCACCACCAAGCTGTGCCTGACTATCCAATGCAGCCATTTTACTCAAATACACACCCACCCTCAATAGCCGCAGGCAACCGGCTTGACATGATGCATCTGGTGGAGCAGCGTGATACGAGTAGACCAGGTCGCGCCCTGGTAGGCGATGCAGCGTTTATGGAGCAATCACCTGCGTCACCCGCCTGGCTGAATTTGCCATCGCCGCCTTTTGCAGAGCAAAACACGTCGGCACCCGCTCGGAGTACAGACACTCTGAGGTACCCCGTCCTCCGACCACTCCTGCCTCATATTGAATCTGTAATACCACTGTCATCGGCTTGTGATCTACTCGATGTCTATTTCGCTAGTTCATCTTATGCGCAATTACGTCCTTTGAGCCCCCACATACTAGGATATATATTTCGCAAAAAGTCATTCTTGCACCCTACACGACCTCGAGTGTGCAGTCCAGCTATGCTGGCAAGCATGCTTTGGATCGCCGCTCAGACGAGTAATGCTTCTTTCTTGAACGCCCATCCGGCTGCACGAGGACGAGTCTGCCGCAAACTATTGGAGCTCACCGTGGATCTACTGAAGCCACTCATCCACAGCCCGGTGCCTGGTGGAACATCTCTTCATGGGCCAACAAATCACATCATTGACGACGTGTCGCTGGGCGTCCTGGGGGTATCTACCGACCACGCTGGCTTTGAAGGCAGTATCACGGCCCACGTGGACGTTTTGGCGACGTATATTCACCTTGCGACAGTCGTCTCTGCGAGTGAGCGTAAAGCTGCCAGCCTTAGATGGTGGGGTGCAGCATGGTCGATAGCTAGGGAACTGAAGTTCGGCCGTGAGGCGCCTCCAAGCCCGCCTCAACATGACCTAAGTGACTTTATTGGCGAGAGCTCAGCACCTAAAAGCGACTTCGAAAGTGATACAAGAGACCCAAACCACGCTCCTGTGCACCAAAGCATGGGATTCCTCACAGACAGTTCTCGTCGCCCTGGCTTCATGACAGAAGAAGAACGAGAAGAGCGTCGGCGGGTTTGGTGGTTACTCTACATGATGGACCGTCATCTCGCCCTCTGCTATAACAGACCTTTGGCATTACTCGACAAAGAATGCGAGGGGCTATTACAGCCAATGGATGACACAGCTTGGCAGAGCGGACAATTTCCAGCTAGTGATACGACGTTCTCGTCTTATCGGAGACGCGGGCCAAGTGTTGAGTGTAATGGCCTGAGCATCTTTGGATACTTTCTGCCACTAATGACGATCCTTGGGAACATTGTCCATCTCAACCAGTCAAGGAGTCGGCCGACGTTCGGCACAGGTTTCCACAACCCAGGAAAGTGGGATGACGACATCCAGGAGATCACCCACCAGCTCGAGCTATACGGCCAGAGCCTGCATGAGCTTGAACTGAAAACGTCATTGGGTGGCGGTGAGCTTGGCCTTGACAATAGGCTCAATGAGGCCCCCACGCCCTCAGTCAGGTCGGTGAGCACTACCGACTCGCAGATGGCAAATGAATTAGCCGTCCAGAGAAAGACTACATTTGCATATGGCACTTACATCATGCATGTGCTGCATATATTGCTTGCGGGGAAATGGGATCCCATTACGCTGCTAGATGACAACGATTTGTGGATCTCGACGCAAGGATTCCTAACGGCTACGGACCATGCTATTGCCGCTGCCGGAGCGGTTTCTGGAATCTTGGAGTTCGATCCTGATCTGAGCTTCATGCCCTTCTTCCTCGGTGTGTATCTACTTCAAGGCAGTTTCCTCTTACTTCTGTTCGCGGATAAATTGCAAGGTGACGTCAGCCCGGATGTTGTCAAGGCATGTGAGACGGTCATCAGAGCACATGAAGCATGTGTGGTGACCTTGGACACGCAGTATCAGGTATGTAACTCTCGTACTTGAGCCTCCACTATGCTGACAGTGTAACAGAGAAACTTCCGCAAAGTGATGCGATCTGCGCTAACTCAAGTCCGAGGTAGAATGGCTGAGGATCTTGCCGAACAGCAGCATTGGCGTCGCGAGGTCCTTTCTTTGTACAGGTGGACTGGAGATGGTACTGGACTGGCCTTGTGACAGCTCGGAAATAGGCTGTGATGGGCTCCTAATCTACTCATTGTTGACCTGTCAAACGAAAATCTCAGTTACTCTTCATCCTTGCGTTCGTGAGTGTCATATTTTATTGGCCTCGGCGTTTTTGTGAAGGGACAAGTGGCCGGTTGAGTCTGTGGGTTGTTGGAGATACCCTTCCCTCCCGACCGGCTTAGGCCTTGGGCGACACCACTTGTTCGTGGCCTTCAACCCTCCTACTTGGTGGTCATGAATCTCTTCCCCTTTTGGAGATGGTTGGAGATCTACGGCAAATACTTCGATGAGATATTCGCTTGGTTTCGCGGGAGCTGGTCATAACTTTTGCTCTTTGGCGCGTGTGAGACGCCGAGAGAAGGCGTTCTCGAAGCTATTTATGTGGATGATAATTGCAAACGGGTATGAAGACACGCAGGAACATTTTTAAGCGAACATGAAAGCTATTCACATATTCTGCTTACTCCGTTCTCAAAGCGGAAGCCACCCCACGGATGGGGGGTTTCACCAACCAGGATATCCGATTTACAAGGTTGTATCAAGCACCGCAATCACTCTGGTCTTACCGAAGGATTTCGGGCAAGCCGTGAAAGTATGAGGAACAGTCTGGGAAGGCTGGTGAATCGCGGAAATGCATTCCAACCACGTTCCTGATGACCCGTAATGGCCACTCTGAACTATGCCTCGGCCGACTGTGAGATGGGCAGCATTTGAGTACAGATAACACCAATGACATGTCGCTGGTGCCCTCTCATGAGGGGGGGACGGTGGGGACGACCCATCTCGAAGGTATCTGGGACGGCCAGGACATGTGTCATCTTTCAGTGCAGGGTTAGGCGCAAGAGCGGGTTTCGGGGATTGCTTTTTAGAGATTATTCGATTATCTCAGCCATAGCGGTAGCGATTTGCCTAGTGGCAGTAGTAGTTATAGTAGTATCATCGTATCTCCTAAGCTAGTGATCGAATTAAAATCATTCCAAGATAAATCCCGTAAATCTCGGGTTGGATTCCCCCTGATAAAAGAATGTGAAAGCAAAAAGACGCTTTTTGGGTATCATGTGTCGCCAATTTCCCTTGATATGCGCCGCCAATCGTAGATACTGAATATTCCAACGCCCCAAATTCCCTACTACTAACCCTCGTCTGCGCTCTTCACTCATATCATGCCCTTCGCTCCCTGGCTCCTAGAATTCTGCAACCACCGCTCATCGCTCGCCCTCCTCGCCCTCCGGTTCTGCAGGAACCCAAGCACACCCGCCACCATCACCGCGAACGCGATAATGTAGATTGGGACCAGCATCCACTTGCTCGCCTTCATCACGTGGATGTGGCTAGTGATGACATCTCTATCCGACTGCGACGCCAGTGGCAGCGCCAGCACGGCGCTGAACCACGTCGCGGGCGCCCAATTGTGCTCGGCGTAGTGTTGGCCGATCTCTTGGGAGGCACGGGCGAGGGAGATGGTGTTACCGGCCGTGATGTCGTCGTAGACGAAGCTGTAGATTAGGGCGGCCATGGCGAGGAGGAATTCGAGGACGGTGAAGGTGGTGAAGAATGCGAAGATGGGGGTCGGGGTGCCGAAGGCGATCTTTTGGGATTGCTGTTGGAACGCTTCGTTAGGAACGAGGGCGTACAGTTGGCCTGATCGAGGGGGGCTTACATGACGCCTCTCTCGGAATGCGATATACATGCCCAGCAGGCCGAGGAAGAAGCCGAGGCCGGCGGCGGCGTTGCTCACATGGCCGGGGTAGAGGTGGAGGTGGGCGGGTATGCGGTCCAAGGGGAAGTTGTATTGCTCGGACGAGATCTGCCAGACTTGTGGGCCTTGGAGATGGATGTAGGAGACTATGCTGCTAACGAGGCCGAGCTCGACGACGCCAAGACAGCTAAGGAGGAAACAGGGTGGAAAGAGAGTCCAGAATGTTGGTGGTGTCATGGTGTAGATTATGATTATGATAGGGGTCTCCAATAGTAGGAGAAAGACCTATCTTGACGAGCAGTGTACTTGGAATTGAAGAGACATGAAAACGAAACAAAAGGTAGGGAAAGAAGTTTCTGGGGCAAGATGGGATTAGTAGATCGAGACTTCTCCGCTTTTTACGTGGCGCATGCTTAATAAACATGAGAAAGAGGCTCGCGTCACCATTTACGTTTCCCTTTTAAGCACTGGGGTGGGATAGCGTTGACGATCCAATAACATGTGATGATTCTATCAGCAGGCGAATTGGCAAATCTCAAGCGGCTCTTGGCCTGGACGCCCCGGTGCCAAATATGGGCTTCAGCATCAGCGCAGCTAGCTACAACCGGTTGCGCCACACGGCGTTGGCTATCGCCGATCGGGCCATAAGCCTCCTTGACACGCATGGGCCAAGGTGGAGGCGGCCCGGCAAGTCGGGCTCTAGTCGAGTTTATTGAAGGGGGCTATTCGACGGACTTTTTAGGTTTTCAGCTCCTGCGTGGCGTCGCTAAAACATGCTTGTCGAGATGAAATGCATGCCGTTTTTCCCGTCTGCTCGGGAGCCTAAGCATGTGTGGCCATGCAAATCTCCTCGTACCGTCTCATTCTTTGCGGGCTCTGCTACGCCTGCGCCTTTCCGGCCTGAACATTCGTTGGAAGCCATTATGGCAGAATGGCCGACCTCCGGCTTCGAGGGGGGTCCGCAACATTCATTCAGGCCCTACAGTCAGACGGCCTTGTCAAAAATATCCTAATGGGTTCCAGACTGTGGCAATTATATGTCTGTATCTCGCCTCGGCGGCTTACTGGCCGACAAATCTCAATTCACCAGAACCAGGCTCGGAATCCCTCTTCACGCCTGATTCGCCAAGTCTTTATACTTAGGATCGAGGTCAACGTGCACGAGCTCCGATCAGAAGCTTCCTTGAACCTGACTATCACAACACCCAGTATCTATCTCAGTATTTTTACCTCTTCCACAATATATGAGGTCCGGCGCGCCTAAGGCTTTCTAGACCATTTAATCCTTCTAACCAACCGTCCGTGCTTCCCTGGTCGTGCCCAGAAGATTGGACATGTGGCCCGTGTTATTTCACAACTCAACACCGGACCATTTGGAAACCTCCAACTCCACGAGCCGCTCGCGTGCATCGTCTGCCTGGTTTAGAACGGCCAAGGTGACTGCCTCCAGATGCCACTGTCAAGCTGGTCATACTCTAAAATAGTATGTTCACTCAGCGTGTCAGGCCCGAAAAGGAGCAAGGAGCAAGGATCAAGGATCAAAACAATACAGCTGGGAAGGCAAAAGTACAACTCGAGAACCGAAAATTTGGTCATACTGATCCTTGTTGTACAGAGTGCCCGTTTGTTCTCCCCACCCCTCTTTCTTCCCATGTTGCTCCTGCTGCCCCACCGCTGCCGCTGCGCCACGGCTTTGACGTGGTTCTTCGTAGTTTCGCCCACTCCAGATAGCGATAACATCACCCCGGTCGGAAATACTTACCCCATTACCTAGTTAGTGCCACCGGACTATCGCTGTGTGTGATAATCGTTTATCGCTGCGAATAAGTCTGTTCCTGCCCTCTGCCGCTGCTAAATTCAGTCTCTTGCCCGAAGACTTTCATGAGAGAAAATCTTCCACCCCGCCCCACGTCTCTTGAAGGACGCGGGTAATGAATCCCCCTCTAAATCTGCCAATTGTAAAGGTGTTCTTACTTAGCCTCTTTTGCAACGGCAGCTGGAGATGGAACGCCGGATTATCGTATGCTCTGTGGAGATATCATTCACGAGAACCACTGTTTTTGGGACGACCGGTCCTGTCAACCAACAGCCACTTTACTCGATGCTAACCTATCAAACACGTGATACTCAGCAGCTGATAGACAATTTCCGTTACATGGACCTTCCACGATGACAAAAGTTGTAGCATGATTAGCCGACGCAAGAGTCGGCTCACAAGCATTGCTTCACAAGAGATGAATGGTGTTCCTTTTCATGATGGCCCCTCCTCAAACAATTAATCATCCCTAACATTCTAGCCAGTAGTGTCATTACCGTGACCGCGCATGACCAGGCCTTTTCGGTCATGATAGCGATAAGAGCCGGTTAGGTCATTGGCCGCGCCGCCGGGCGGGTCATAGGGTAGGTATTGACCGATGACCGGAACATGACCGGGCTAAGACTGACGTGGGCGGGCGCAGCGACGAAATTTTGGGAAAGGGTTAGTGAACACAAATCCTTTGTTTGCACGTGCTTATTACTCAGATATTAGTAGCCAAGTCCTAGGGCTCTAGCAGAATTCTGGAAAAGGATTCTTGGCAAAAGCATGACGGCCATGGACGACCGACCTCTTCGGTCAGGTCAGGTCACGAGTGTGCCAATTAACGGTTATGGTATCGGTCACGATGATGCCAGTACTGACATTTCTACTGTAGCGAGGCAGACCTGCTTCGCCCACTGTCCTTCCGTAGCATAACCCTTTTAGGGTCTAAGACACTCTTGTGCATTGTGAGCTCTCCAATGTACTAGTAGCTACCTGCTTTGATTCAATACCTTGGTGAAGATGACTGTTGCTTTTCCTTCACATGAGACGGGAGAGGGTTCCAGCGTGCTAAGTGTCCATACACGTGCACGTCTTCCTTTTGATCTGCGTCGTCGCCGGTCAGGGGAATACAAACATGCAAGGCCTTCTGTGCGAGTCCACGGCTTCGAGAATTTGCTTTGATGATTCTGCCCATGACCAATGATTGAAGTAGACATGTGCATCGTAGGAATTGTGATCGACACCAGAACTTTTACACGAGAATTGACCTCTTACAGTTAGCGGCTGAGCTTCTCTCCATGCCCAATAGTTGAGGTAGACATGTGCATCGTGGGAATTGTGATCGACGCCATGCCTTTTACACGAGAATTGGCCTTTTGCAGTTAGCGGTTGAGTTTCTCTCCATGCCAAATGATTGGTTGCGTCGTGAATTTAAGGTCCTTTTTAGTTGTCCACCAAGCAAATTGTTTCATACCCTCGCAATACTTAACCAGGTTCACTGCAGAGGCTTACCTCCCACTTCACGAATCGCTGTCAGGGAAATTGCCTGTGTTTGGCCAATGCTGGATTCAATCTCCCATACCATGCGTGTTGCAGGTTGGGGGCTGGCGCCAGGAGTCGGGAACATTCCCAGCGCTCGAGGAACCTTTATTCGGAGCTACTTGGCCCGGGGAGTTAGGAGACGATCTATGAGGCAGCCTCGCATGATTTTCGAATTTCAAGCTCGTTCCGGTGCCAACCTTACTCTTTTCTTTCATTGTCCGTCTTCTCTAGAACCCTCTTTCACAGCTACTTCAAGATGGCTTTCACGGAGAAGCAGACGGCAATTATTGCCATCTCTGTCCTCTTTCCTCTGACGGCCGTCCTCTTGGTCGGACTTCGCTTACGCGCTCGAGTACTGACCTCCGAACGAATCAAGGCCGACGACTACTGGATTGTGACGGCCGTTGTAAGCTTTGGCTGTCGTGCGACTTTCGAAGAGCCATTACTGACAGATGCAGGTGCTTACCGCGGCCAGCATGATCCCGTACATCATCAGCGCCTCAGCTGCCTGCGCCGGCATGCATTCCAGATACTGTACACCCACCCAGCAAATCCGCTTTGCCAAGATCGTGTTCGCAATCCAGTTCCTTTACCTTGCATCAATATCGAGTGTCAAGGTCTCGCTCCTCCTTTTCTACAAGCGCGTCTTTCCCGGCAAACGCTTCGGATACATTGTCACGGTAATGCTAGGGTTGTCTGGCATTTGGTTCCTAGCATTCTTTTTTGCGCAGTTGTTTGAGATCTGGCCCATCTCGGCCAACTGGACTTTCAGTCCGAATGGAAGTTATGCCTGGGTCATCAACGAGGAGAGCATGAATTTGTGGCTTTGTGGAACAGACGTCTTGGCGGATATATTCCTCTTACTCCTCCCCGTTCCCATGATTACGAGTCTCCGAATGAGCAGGAAGGATAAGCTTGCATTCCTAGGGATATTTTCGTTGGGTCTCTTGTAGGTTATCCTCCCCTTCATACGTCCGAACAGTCAGCGCTAACCACGTTAGAACGGTAATTGCAAGCGCAATGAGGTTGATGTATGCAATGAGATTCATCAAAGTCGACAGCCGCGGAGATAAGACCTGTAAGTCCAGGGTCTCGATACTTTCCTAGTATTCATGTCCATAACCTTGTCCAAAGACCTCCTGGCCGACCTGATCATATGGTCCTGCCTCGAACCATCCCTCGGCATTGCCTGCGCCTGCCTGCCGCTCCTGCATCCGTTCTTCAAACGCCATTCTCCAGAGACGGTCGTCGGCGCACACAGCAGCGGATACTTAAGCGTGAAGACAAACAATCCCACACGCGTCCACCACAGTGCGAAGGATTTTGAGGAGTTTTCGGAGAGGGTGACTCAGTTCCATGAGAATGTCATCGATTAGGCGTGGCAATACTTGCTAGATGAAAGATGGCTGAGACGAGCATGCTGTTGGAGAAAAACGGGGGCAATGCTGCAGGGCAGGATGGCCATAGGTTAGAAACCCATCAAAACCCTGTCCATGGACCTCAGCCAGGGGACAAGTTTGACTCATGTTTCAGTGTTTGAAGCGACGATTGAACCACACTTGAGAGCGCCTTAAGTGGGCGGACGCCCGAGGCGCCTCAAGGGATCTTGAAAGAGTTCGATGTATAAGACGCGTCTTGAGAGGTTGTGTGCCATTTGTAAGATCAGTCTCTTCGAGAAGGTGGGAGGAGGGCCGAAGAAGATATATAGACACGGAAATGACTTAAGTACTACAAAGGATACCTATTCATTGCGTTACACGTTTTTCATTGCCCATGATTGCGCCAGTGGCAGCAGCATATAGAGTGAGCAATGTCCTCCAGTCCCCTGGGAGCCACTTGGCAGTGGAGAGGCTGGCCAAAAGCGCTTCAGGAGATTCCTCCCACTGTAGCGCCAGTAACAGCCCTGTAAGTGAGCTTTTGAGAGAATCCGGCCAGGAAAAGAGAAAGACAAGACCAACGTACATCTCAACCCAGCTCCTTCGTCTCAGGACCACCCAAAAGCGTGTGAGGCATCCCACCCGCCTCCGATTCCAGTTCGTCACATTCCTCGCCACCAAAGAGCCTTGATGAGGAGTAAGTCGCCAGGCCGGAAAAGGGAGAAGAGGCAAGTAACCTGAACGAGTCTGGAGTTGACAAGCGTAGTAATGTTAAATTTGACATCGAACCTCAAAATTCGCGTTTTTGTTCAAGCCCTTGGTGTCATCATCATTGGAGTATAAGCCGCCCATCGTTATGCATCAAGTACTCCTTCCCCCTGCGCCATCAATGCCTTTCAACTTATTGATACAATTCCCCAGCAGATTCGCTGCCTCATGCGTCAGTTCCCATCTGGTAAGATTAAAACTCTCCCTCAAAATGAGCAGCAAGCCCAAACACCTGTTCTTGCCCTTGACGGCTTCGAGATCGTCAGGCGCTCTGATGCCACCTACGCGGTCAAGATACTCGCGCATGTCCTTGTCTCGTTGTTCTGCTGTCGCGAAGTGCTCGTCCTTTGGTGTTGGGATAATGGGTCCTTCGAGTGCGTAGCCATAGCACCATACAACCAGCACGCTAAAGTAAAGCACCCACGGTCGGTTTAGTAGGAAGTCATCCCGCGCGTAGTATTGATTCTGATCGAACGCGAGAGGTAGGATGGGTGACGCATGACCGAATCGATCGCCTTCATATGGCGGGATCAGCACTTGCGCCAGAAACTTCAAGGCGTAAAATGCTGCATCCCGGGCGCTCGCGCGAGTTGCCCAGCGCTCTGTGATCTTCTCTCGAACATTACTGTAGTCTTTCGGCGTAATCGACCTGCCGAGGAGCCGGCTCGCACCTGCAAATATCTGGCATTCGACAATGTCAACGTGAGAAGCCATGTGCGCAAGATGATGCAACACAGTTCGGGACTCGAAGATATTTTCGTCGTCGATGGGCCTGGGCACCAAAGAGCGCGATAATGGTGTTGGATAGTCAGAGGAAGTGGCAGTAGCTTCAATGAGCGCCTCGTCGAAATCGCGTTTCCAATTGTCAAAAGCTCGAAGGAGTGCACTTCGCCATCTGTCACGGCCGCCAAAAGTCTGGGCGCCCAGTGTTGTGATTGAAAGATCTCTTTGGTTCATATGCCATGATACAGACAGCAGTCCTGCCATGAGAATGGTACGGCCGAAGGAATTTGTACGGACGCGCTGACCGTTCAACGTCTTTTTGAGTCCTTAATTTGGGAACGAAAGCATTAGCATTCAACAAATACACTTCGTTCAGGAGTGGGGGGGGGTCTACTGCCTTACCATCCAGGAACATCGTCGGTTTGATTCCATTTGTCTGCAGCGACGACTGCACTCGCACTACTTCTGCTGCTGATGTTGCTGACCACAAGCCTTCGTCGCATGGTAGTGGAAGCCGCATCTCATGTGCGACCATTTTTGCCTGGAAGTCCATTTAGTGTGGAACGTTGGAGAAAACTCCCCCCGACAATAAAGGGTCCTTACCGTGTGGCCAAACATGGTAGCATGAATGGAGTCCATAACAAATGCAGCAAACGCTGCTCTCCGAGTCGCTTCTTCTGTAATCCAGCGAGTCCAAGTCTCTTCAGAGCCAGGAGTGTCAGGAGCTGAATTTGATCCCGAAGACCTCCCTGTCCTGTCATCACGGAGACTGGGTGGTGAGTCCAAAGCAGATCTTCCAATCAGTGAACTGCCTCTTCGCATCAAGGTCAAGGTTGAGTCATGATGTATATGGCCTCGCTCGTGAAGAGCCCTTGTTGCATACATCTTCTCGTAAATTTCGACGAGGAGCAGAGTCTGGAAGACCCAAAGTTTGGCAGGCGGCCGAGAGTCAGCATCTCTCATTATCTCCCATCTGACGTGCCAAACAATAAAATTGGCAAACTCAGCGGCAGAGTCGGTCAAGGAAGTACCATAAGCCTTATCCAGGGTGGCTGCTCCAATTGCAATGACCATAAGCAAGAGAAGATTTGGCGTTTTGTCGGCAGTAAAGGTTGGCTTGTGTAAGATGGGTAATTGAGCGTGTTGATGAGACCAGTAAGACCCAACATAGGAATGCATCATTCTCAAACTCAAGATATGATTGTCAGCATTCAGGTCACCCTCAAAGACCGCATTCTTCCGCTTTTTGACAGCGTCATGAGGTCTCTCGTTGAATTGCTCAGACATCAACTCCAGAAGCTCCTGTCGCTTGTCGTCAGACATGGCGTAATGTATGGCGTCTGATGAATCCACGATGCTCATAAGGCTCATGGACTGCTGCGGCGGTACAACGTTGGGATAGATGGAAATAGTAGAAGGGTCCACCGGATAGTAGGGACCGGCGAATGGCATGACGGTAGCGTCGTTCATGCCCGGCATGACAGCTACGGCGGAAGGATAGCCTAGCGCAGCGGATTGGTTCTCATTAAAAAGCCAATCAGTAAAGTCGTCCCCCATGGCATTGGGAGAACGGTTGTATTCGTCGCCGCCGAAGACAGGATATGCATATGCGGCTGTCATGTCCATACCTAAGGGACCATTGGGCATTGTCACATATGGCCCGGTCGAGGTAGGGTGGAGAGCGTTGAGACCCTGAGATACAGCGGCGACAAAAGACGCAGTCGAGGTATGTTGCGAGGTTTGTGCAGGATATGATGCCATTGGGAAGGCTGGAACCCCGGCATTCTGGTTAAAGGGGTGCCCTTGACTTGGGGCTGCCACTTGACTCATAACCGGGGAGCCACTGAAATATTGTGTCTGGTTGGGGTTTTGTGAAGGAGACGAATATGTTCTGGTAGGTGAAAGGACTGGTGTGGGTCGACTCTCATAGGGTCTGTCCTGTGCAGGTCTGAAGAAAGGCGCCTCATGCTTGAGGTTGTCCATTGAACCAAAGCTGCCTTGCCGGCCTAGTGACCTTAACGAAGATAGCCCCTGTTGATGATGAGGGCTGAGAGGATGACTACTCGAGCTGCTACTTCGATGTGTAGCGGGAGTAGAGCTCGGGTACATTGGTTGTGGAGTCGGTGGCTCAAAACGCGACTCTACCGAGGCAGAGGAAGCAGACGCCGTTGATCCAGACAGCCTGGTGCCGCTAACGCCGGGGTATTCTTCAGATTTGGACGTAGAGTGTCGGAAATTTTCAGGACTACGTCGGAGATCGGAGGGCGAGATGTGTTTGTGTGATTCCGTTGGGCTCGAAATCTGGCGCACAGAGGTGGGGGATCCTCGTGACGGCGCTGCCGCAATCGGACTTTGGTTCGTCGTGGTTTGCGCAAAGACGTCTCGCTTATGCAGTTGAGACCCGTTTGTGGTGTGCCGCTCACGATGCCGCAGACACAAATCTTGACGCACGAAGTAACGATTGCATTCGGGATAGTCGCATCGGTATATATTCTTGGGCGTATCTGGAAGAAAAAAAGGGTTAGCACACTGTAGGTAGAAGAGGGTAAAAGTCCTACTGACGATTCAATTGGTGGCGATATAGATGCTCTGCTCTGGAATAGCTCTTGCCGCATCCCTCATGCTTGCATTCAAATTTCTTCTCGGAATTGGCTTTAGCACCCCTCCTACGCTTCTTGGTAGGTGGTGCATCGGGCATCTCTTCAGAGGGACTCCCGACAGCGTCTGCACTTTGGTCGTTGATGTCTTCGTCTTCGACCCGACGATGTCTTGGGGCTTGTTTGTGTGTCTCCGTCATGGTTCGACAACGGGAAAAGGCGTTGAGAGCAGGAGACCAGGTTCAATCTGAAGGAGAACAACCTTGATGTCTACAAGATTCTTATCAATCGCGAGACGACTGATCAGTCTGGTAACATCTCAGCAGGACTATCCTGGGAAGCCTGGTTGTCTTCGGAAGGCCCTGATGACCCCTTTCTGGGGGGCCTGTGTTATCCTATTCCCGAGATATGATATGTTGACCGCTGCTCTTCTTTGAAGGGAAACATGGGGTGAGGAGGACTCGTTGCAAGTAATCGTGCTCACAGTTCGGAATTCCAAGGTTTCCGTCAAAAGCTCAATACAAGCATGCGCGCCTCGGAAAGGCACGCGACATTCATCTGTCTGTCCAAACTGAGTACTCTGTTTGACACAGTGAGAGCTGAAAAGCCGCAGGAAGGAGGGAAGGTCGGCCGCTTGAGCCCTTTAGGGAGGGGGCAGGTGACCGGAAACATGTACCAGCAAAAAAGCAATCTTACTAGCAGGTACGCCTCCTAAACCGCTGCTCTTTGTGGGGCACAAGGCTGCTATGAGGGACTTTGTGTAGCGGTCAGCGACTTGCGACTCGTTCAAGGGTGGCGCAGAGCAACTGTGGAGAGAGGCGCTGACGGAAAGCAGGAAACTTGTCTTTGCTTCTGCGGAGTTCGACCAGAAGCGAGGCGTGAACACTAGGGCTTGAACTAGTGGCTAGCAGGTAAGCCGCATATCCTGGGGAAGTCTAATCGTAGGGTCAATCAGAACCAAGTGGTCCGCCCGGAAACCCTTTCGTATAAAGCCCCCGTCGAGTCATGTGTGCCTCATTTGCTGCGAATGCGAAAGAAAAAGGTTGGGGGGGTTGAAACGATTACACAAGAGGCCCTCCACTAGCGAGTAGCAAAGGGGAATGCGGGCATGGTGGGCAGTTGATAAATGCAGTGCAGGTGCAGAAAGCACAACTAACTCGGCAGGCCTTGCTTCTCGAAAAGCGAGATGATGGGTTCGATCTCGGGCTTCTGGGGTGCGTGATGGAGAAAGGCGGAGGCAAAAGCTGGATGGGCTGCTAATGCCGCGCTAGGGGAAAAACTGTGGAGAAGAGGATTGCGGAGGCTGCCGTACTAGCCTCGAAGCCCCCGCCAAAGCGCCCTTAAGGTCTGCCGTAGGCTGCCGCCGCCGGTCATCCCGTTCATGGTGGCTTTTGCACCCCCGACCCTCCATGTGGGTGACCAAAGTCTAGGGAAAAGCCCGCAATAGCTTAGTTTCTTAGAGCTCCAGAATCATTTGAACATTAGAGCTTGCATCCCCCTGCATCTCCAATCTTGGGAAGGCCAGCTGAAGCCTGAAGTGTGCTCGAATCAAATTCACAATTCCCTAGGGGGCAATCTTGGATGCCAACACCGATCTGCAAGAAACTTCCACTGGACCGAAAACGTAGCCGCGCGTCGGGGCAGAGTTTTCAACCTGATCCGTGCAAGGAGCAGAATGCAACCGTAGTTTGGCGGGTTTGCGCCTCCTCGGAGCTACCTTCATCTCAGATGATCGTCTTGGCTGTCTAATCTTAGTTTGGATTACGTCCCGCTACATTTTAGCGAGCACACTTTCGTTTCAGGCATGAACTTCTAGTCTCCACAACACGTATCAAATACTACTTTGTCTGCACTCAAAGGGGTCTCCTGCTCCAGCATCCGTCTGATGGGACCACTTTTGCTGGTACTCCAAGTCTCGCAATGTCTTCGCCTCGTTTCGCAGCTTCTTGCTTCCTTGCTTCTTGTTTCTTGCTTCTTCTACGGACGGCCTTGCCCCCATTAGATTAGGTCTCTTGGGCGCGCGGAGGGTTACTGATCACTCTCCTTCTCACTCAAATTTGTCGAATAATGTGTGACTAGATGCTTGCTCTGATAGAAATGCCGAGCCCGCGAGTACGAATAGCAATTCGATGCCCTGTCCAACGTGCGGGTCTCATCTATGATGCCGAAATACTCTTATCCAGTGAACCTGAAACGAGTTGCCTCAAGGCGTCCCAGTCCTTCTCGAGGTGCAACATTTCGACGCCGATAGGAATTGGTGAAGTCTTGCAACAACACCTTTACCCTTATCGGCTCGTTTTGTTGGATCTTCTCTGATATTGATTTCATTAACCGATTCGCCTCGGCTGGTTTTAGTGTGCCTGCCGGGAGCAACTGTATTGTCCCTTGGACCCATTGAGCTGCTTGCTGGGGCATGATACCAAATACTGCCAACAAGATCGACGAGGCATCTGCAAAACAGTCTTCAGGATAATGGAACATCATACCGGTCAAGGTTCTCTGGACGAGATCCGAGCCGTGTGCGACAAGCAGCTCTTTCACAGCAGCCTGGACTTGCGGTGGGTTGGCCGAAGGCTTTCCATTGGGTCCACTAAGTTCAGAAACCATAGGCTTGTCGGTACCAAAGCTGAGAAAGTCCCGAAGGTAGTGCAACGTAGCGATAAGCGGATCAATTTGCTGTAAGGTAAGTGCCGTGAGCGCAGCCTCCAACAGTGGCTTCGCGAGCGGGGAGCAAATCGCCTTCTCCGGGTAATATCGAACAGCATCAGTTGAAAGTCTGAAGAAGTCCTCGATCACGTCGGGAAGGTCCGTCGGTGCCAGTTCGTTTAGTATTTCGAAGAAGCCAAGGGCTTGCTGCTCGAAGAACTGATACACGGCATTGCTCGTGTTTTGGTCCACAAACTCTGCACCCTCGGAAAATTCTCGAATAATTGCGTCAGTTGCCCACAGGAAGCATCCTTGCCTAGACGCCTTGAAACCTGCAGCCAGAGTTGGTGCGAGGTCCTGAAGCAGCGGTGCCATCGCGGTGCGGTATGATATTATCATGTGGCGCCAGCACCGACAGACCCGTTCCAGGATTGGCGAAGAGTCGGGAAAATTTGAAGCAATAGCTGCCAATGCAGGGAGGATCTCTTTGCAGTAAGTAACGGCCGGATTCTCTTTTGAAGGTGACACGTATGGTGATATCCACTGAATGAACAAGGTGATGAGTTGGAGATGGTCAGCAACAGCCTTCTGTCCTTGGTCGTCTTTTGCGTTTTGCGCCAATGACATGATTCTTCTCATGACAGGATCGCAAAACATCTTCATGGTCTTGTAGATCTCGGTCAGAGGCTGCACCGCTATCACTGCTGCCACACCTTCCGTTACTTCCTCTTGGCTCGAAGGCTTGAGTTTGTCAAGCACACTCTCGTAGAATTGGTGCAATTGGACGATATGGCTGCCCAGAAGCTTTTGGCAGTCAGTTCCCAAGAATCGGAAAGCCAGTGCAGATGCTTGCACGACTTCTGGTGACTTGTGGCTGAAGCCAGAAATCACGTAGTTGAGCTGGGCTTCGAGAGTATCCGGATGCTGGCTCGTCCACTCAGTATACCTGCCAAGCGCCATGATGGCTTGGAATTTAAGCTTCTCATGGTCGGGTATGGTGACGATGAGTGGTATGACTCGTGGCAAAACGGTGCTCTCCTCGGGGCTGACCATTCGACCCATTGCGCGCAGACTGAATAGTGGCGCCTCGAGCTGCTGCCAATTGGGGACTGTCGTTCCGGACACTTGAGATCCATACTTCTGGCCCCACTGCTGAATCAGGTCGTACGACTTCGTAAGGCATTCTGTAACGCCGATGACCTCGCAACAGTCTTTCAGGACATCTCCCATAGCATGTCTGAACTCACGGAACTTCTCCTCCTGTTCTCGATCTCCATCAAAAAGATCCTTCTCATTTGCATTGTCTGGTGTTGGGAATTCCAGATGCTTGATCATGATGTCGACCAATTTGGAAAATAAATCAGCGAGCGAAGCTCTGGCTCGGAGATATTTTTCCAGCGTTAGGTACTGCTTCAGCTCGTACCAGAAGATGAATGTAAGAGAGATTGCATCCCGCTCTTGGTCTCGCATGCAGCACTCCAATATGGCCTCAACAAGGCTTCGGAATTCGTCTGGCAACCGCGCGACGAGGACGACCCAGGCCTCTCCAGCTTCGGCAAACACGCGGGTAATACCTTTCAGCAGATCGGCATCTTCGATCTCGGCAGCCTCTAGTATCCTTGGTCTGAGGTCCAAGATCCTCGGGTATAGCTTTTGGATTGCGTTCATCGAATCATCGACGTCCCGCGTGTCTCTGAACATGGCACACAGACATTCGACCGCAGATTCAAATGCCGTTTCGCTTCCGAGAGCTGCGAGAATTTTGTCCAGTAAGGGGGAATTGACCACATCAAGAACGGGGAGCTCACGAAGCCAGGAGGTGATACAGTCATACAAATGAGCGTTATTTGCAGCTGTAGCTAGATACTTTATGTCAGCGCTATACTTCGGAAGGAAGGCCCTTGGATGACGTACGCGAAGATTGGGAATACGACACCAGAAGGCGAAGGACTTGTTGTGAATTGTCTTCCAAAAGTTCTCGCGTCCTGTCGGCAAGATCCTCTTCCTAGTTCACGAGGTTGCATTAGATTCTGATTTGGTCCCAGGAAGTCGTTCTTAGACGTCGCAGGTAAGTGGTTGATTGAGTCGAACATACTGTCAGGTTGACTTTTCGCCCTTCGGTGACCTCTTCTGGTAGGATTCGAAGGAAATCGAGGAGGCAATCTCCTCCATTGCTGTCACTTCCAAGTGCCGAACCCACAGAACCCAAGACATTTTTCCACGATGGCATCTGTACAGCCAAACTTGCAAGACATACACAAATTTGTGTTCTGATGGGTCTCGGGCCGCCACTGTAGGTCTGCAGAAGTGCGATCAAGGAGTCTCGTAAAGGTTCGAGAGCTTCTGCTGGTAGCTGATGCAGGTCGTATGTAATCTGTTGCAAGGTCAGAGCAGGAACGACCTTTTGCATGAAGACGGTAGCGCACCTTGCCCTTCAGTGTAGTCGCTGCAAACAATCTAGCTTCTACAGCAGAGTCGGGGCTTTGCAATATAGCATGAGTCGTAGTCCACGCTTCCGGCTGAGAGGCTGGTCAGTCAATACCCATGCAAGTTAGAACCAGAGTGATCCCATACGGATTTCTGAAATTGTTCCAAGAACTCATGAGCCTGCGCTTTGTCTGCCCGAGAGGAATTACTCTGCATGGTGGCCAGTGCCGCAAGAACAGGCGCAAAGCCTGCTTGTGCGCTTGGCTTCGCAGCCATAACGAAGAGAGGGAGGGGTGGTGGGGAAATGCAAGCGTTGACTGCACTTGGATAAGACGGACGATCTCAGCATAACCTGGGATCGTTCATCTAGCCATGGGGTGTGTGCACCGGTTCCTTTTTCAGAATAGATCGATCCTAGGCGTGAAGGGCTGGAGGGGTGGTTAATTCATAACGAATGGGAAAGATCACTTCAAGAATGATGTTGTGGCACTAGTTTGCCGTAAGGCCAAATACGGCGGGCCCGGCCTTGCCTGCTACAAAATTATTTGCTTTCACCGTGTCTGTACTCGAAGCATACACGTTATCTCGCGAATTGAGTCACACGTCGGAAATTAAGCAGGCCGGCCATCCCTATCTCTCTGCGCAAACGCAGCCGAGGGTTCTATCTCGGGCCTTTACAATCTCACCACAAACCGAAGTTATGGATAGAAGAGGGGGAGGTGGACGGAAGACCCTACTTGCGCCGATCCATTTCATCTTCAAGCTTCTACAGCAGCGATCAACGGTCTCGATATGGCTTTACGAGCAGACAGCAGTCCGGATCGAAGGCAAAATCCGAGTGCGTGCCCCTGTTATGGTCAATTGATCCGAGCTATGAGGCTAACTTTGGATAATTCTTAGGGTTTCGATGAATTCATGAACCTAGTCATAGACGATGCTGTGGAGGTGCAACTGGCCATGAAAGGGGGGAAGGAGGAGAAACGGCGACAGCTTGGTATCATCACGTCCTCCGATGTAAACGACTGACGCTGACTTTACTCCAGGACAAATCCTACTGAAAGGCGACAACGTTTCACTGATTCAAGCCTTGCAATAAGGGAACTACGTACACGGGAAGAAGACTTAAGGCACATGGTACGATCAAGCATAAATGGCGAACCACATGTGGAGAATATTACACCGCGGACTAGCGTTTGGGGGGGAAGAAGGAGACATGGCCTCAGCTATGTCGGCCGGAAAACGGAGTCAGTCTCGAGCTCCAGTGATCACTTGATCCATCACCCAATCATCCCTGCCAGCAGGTACAGCTGTGCCCTTCGGAAGCATCTGTTCCTTAAGTGCAAGGCCGACTACAGGGACAGCATTAGCAAAATCATCTCTCGGGAAGCAGACCCAGTTCTTACCAAGACGAGGCATTCGGGCCTCACTCCTTGAAGCGACCGTATCCTTGTACCTCTGCAAATACCGATCATAGAACCCCTTTCCATGTCCGAGTCTTCTATTTTCCATGTCGAAAGCAACACCAGGCACTAGCATCATGTCAAGGCCAAGACCGTGAGAAGTTGCTGGAGCTCTGTTGACTCCTGTCACGACGTTGTCTATGCCGTGACCAGAAAGCGCGTTCTCTCGACTAGCTACCGAACTTTCATCTAAGGTTGGGATACCCCAAGCGTCTGGTTTTAAGGACTCAAGGTCTTCTTTGGAATGCAACGCCAGCATGTCCATCATGCTTATCGGTTTATGCGAGGTGTCGGTTCGGTTTTGGTGGATGTATGGCACGAAAACTATTTTGCCATTGTCGATTGCATGCAGGACAATTTCATATGTTGACACTTCTCGTGAGGGCATCGATAGGAAGACGCTGATCCTGTTCGCCCTCTGGTATTCAGGCAGGTTCAAAACCTCTGCTGTGATTCTGCTGGCTAGTCTCTACATCAGTGTCTCCGGCAATTCCACGAGAAAGAGAGCCTCCGAACATTGGTCCATTACCTCCTCTCCAGTTATCTTGGCAAGCCTCTCCTTCATAAACTTGCGTAGTACCTTCTTCTCATCTCGTAGCGACATGTTGGTTAACGACATCGCACGAATCAGGCCAGTGTAATTATGCGCACATGTAGACAGCCCGAGCTTCAACACCAGCATGACACTCTGCTAGCTAGATCTTTTAGGGCATAGAGTTATTTATCGACTCTCCTAGTAGCATCAAATCACACCTCGTGACTCCCATGCAAGCTGAGATAGTGTCGGTGCCACAAAATTTTCGAAGTCGGCGTTATAGGGCTGAACCTATCGTTGCCCGTTAGGCTAAGGTGGTCCGTAAATTTAGCGCGTCCGCGCGTAGGCCCTGCAAGTTCAGGGACAAAGCACGACTGCTCTCAACTGATTCTAGATCCGCCGCAACATCCCTCCCAATGTACCAGACGCTGAGGCAGAAATCAGCAACATGATTACCTCGATGCCGAAGTTACTGCTTCTCGGTCTCACCCTCATCGGTGGGACCCTTGGCCAGTACGATCAAGCGCTCGTTGGAACATGGTCAACGAAGTCAAGAAAGGTCATCACGGGCCCTGTAAGCGCTCCTTTTTCACCTTGCAATTACTCAGAAAATGCTTCCGTTACAGCTGTTTTAGGATGGGAGCTGTGCTAAGATAGTCTTTTCCAGGGCTTCTACAATCCAGTCATCGACAGACTCATTGAACCTGAACTAACAGGGATATCCTATTCCTTCACGATTGACGGATGGTATGAAGAAGCGTACTATCGAGCCATTGCAAACCGTACGTTGCACTACCTCGGAAAAGTGTATTTCGTCCCGCTCACTATTCCACAGCTACACAGCCAGCATGCCCCCAGGGTATTATGCAATGGCAACATGGCACCTACTCTTTGCCGGGCAATGGCTCGATCCTGCTACAACCTATCGGCGTTGACGGCCGCCAACTGGTTTCAAGCCCATGTTCATATGATGAGTCAGTGTACACACGCTATGAACAACCAGAGTTGATCTTGGTTCGAAGCCCCCCGCATCGGACTTGATAAGGCAGGACAGGCTAGCTAACAAGGACTAGTCCTACCAATCGCTCGTCGACCCATTCCATAACATTCAACGCTTGAATCTCTATAGATTCGATGGATCGCCTCAAATTCCCATGTTTCTGGTATATGACCCTCCTCAAATGCTCCCAACACAAACCTTAAATCCTACGGCCAGCGCTACTGGAGGCGCCCAATCGACAGGCAAGAGCAGGGTCAGGCGCGACATGAAAGGCTCTACCGGCGAGAAGATCGAATCAGTGGCTAGGAATGAAAACATGATTCTGAGTCCGAGAGAGCCATACAATCCGGATACGTGGTGGTGGGTTGGTGTGGGGATGACAGCGCTAGGAACAATTATGTACATGATGCCAACTTCGACGTGAGCGGAATCTGCATCGTAATCGGAAGACTTGTTTATCATCGCAGGCGGCATTGGGCGGCGCAGGCTTTATAGGTTCGGGCTGAGGGGGTTAGCTTATGAATTGGGGGCCTAGCATATTTGTAGAAGAGCCAACGCTGGTACGGTATCAAAGGCGGCCTCGATGGCGCCTATTGGGAATAAACCTTCATAAAAATTGGATTGGAAGTTCATACGTAGGTAGGCACAAAAAGTGATGATCTACGTTAAACTATTCGAAAGTTAGTTATTGGAACTCAACTGCATCCTCAAAAATATCTTGATCTCCAATGAGCTGCTCTTCCTCAACATCCTCAGTATTTATCTCGATGACTCGTGACTCTACTCTAGCCTTATACTCCATTGGCACGTCAACTCCACATGCCTCCAAAGCCGCTAACAACAATCTCAAAGTCTCCGCCCCGTATCTGTAGGCATACTCGTAGGTAGAGATTCTCTCCTTCGCTGCTGAACACGAGCATCCGGTCGGGTGATTTTTACACCACTGCACAATGCCTGCTGGATCTGCCCCGGCCCTTATTAAAGCCTCGAAAGTTTCCTGGTACTTGAAAACTCTTGGGTTGTCCTTACACCTTGTCCAGTCGGCCTGTACAAAGCTTTTCAATCGGTGTGCCTCGTTTGAAAATCGCAGTGAACGATGCAGTGGCGTGCGACCCACAGTATCACGGATATCCACCCCGCCAGGAGTGTTCATGTGGTACTTGCACAACTCTTCCGTGGCAGAGACGTTGCCATATGTCGCAGCCGAATGCAACGGTGTGCGATTCGACCCTGTCGTCGGCATGATAGGGCCGGTCAGACGACGCAGCATAGCAACGTCTTCGGGGGTACCGGATAGGGCTGCGTAATGGAGGGCCGAGTAGCCGTCTGAACATGATGCGTCGAAGTCATTGAATGATTCAGCGGATAGGAGAGTATAATATTCGGTGCCGGCGCCTTTTTTGTGGAGCAATACCATTGGCAGTGTTTCCCCTGCAGACCCTACACGTTCAATATCTGCACCCCGACAGATCAGGAGACGGGCTACCTCGATGAGACCATGGCGGAAGGCCATATGGAGATTACTCCTAGATCTTGTTAGGAGCAGCCAAAGCTTTCAGGAGCACGCTTCGGCGTTTCGGCGTGATGCATTGCGCAGACATGGATGGCTTACCACTGCTCGTTATTTGCGCCGTTCAAGTCCGCACCAGCAAACATCAGATACTGTATAACCTCGAGGCATGCAGTCAAATTTCCCCCTCCTTCTCGAAGTCCACCCATTGCTCTCTGGTCCATGTTAGCACCACAGCCGAGGTTCAAGACACTAAACACTAACCATCAACAATGTTGTTCCTTCATTGTCGATATCGTTGACACTGCCCTTACCCATCTCAAGGCATCGTCTCACTGCGTTCAGGTTGCCATAATAACAAGCCGACATAAGGGGAGAGTCCGTAGGCACAACATTACGAAGTCTAATTCTTCCACTGGAAAATGAAATGTCAGTCCAGCATGATACAAGGTGATGGGAAATCATTTCCGCAGTCACGGCCTTGTAGGCCAGCCAGGAAGGGAACCGAAACCCAACTTGTGTTGATACAGTACGAGTCTTGCCTGCGGCACGGAAGCCAATGGATCCAAAGAAGCCAAGCCGTTGGAGCCATGAGCCTTGGGCTATGACAAACGGCTCGCAGGAGTCGTGGGCAGACTTTTGGATAAGCGCATCCCGTTTGGGACATTGCAGAGGAGCTTGAGCAATCACAGGAGGATCGCTTGGGTTCGTTGACTGACTTGAAGAGCTAAGCTTCCCCATGATAAGCTCATTGGAGGATAATATCCCCTTTAACGAGATATGGCTCAGCATAGCCAAGCGACTGAAAATATTGTGTCAGTGCGAGATACTGGTTTTGGTATTTGGGTTGATCTAGAAAGTAGGTCTCTCACATGTTAAGAATTTCCAATACCAAGTTCAATCCTTCACCGGCCTTACTGAGGGCCTTTGAGAGCTCCTCCATCCTATGTCGCTCTATCAGTGCCCATCTCAACCGTCTGGCCCTGTTCTTGTCGCCGGTATAACGACACGCTTGTTGCGATCTGACAACCGCTGCGGCAACAGTGTCTATCGCAGTCCGGAGTAGATCTTGTAGGTCTGAAGTGATAAGGTTCTCCTGGCCTAAATCGCCGCTCAGGTTCCGCAATGTGATCAGGCTGTCACGGACGAGTAAAACTTTGGCCTTAAGACGACTCAGCTCGGAGGGTGCATCATCGAGCGCTTGATGGAATTCAGTGATTGCTTCCGATAGATTAGCTACTTTATTCGAATGCGTCCGGATAGTGTCGTGCCTTTTGCGGTACTGATTGTGCTGTTGAGAAGCTGCGAGAACGAGGCTACCACTCCAATGACTGTAAGAGCTTCCATGTTGCAAAGTTTCACCTGTCCACTCTAGACAATTCGCGTGTACTTCACATAATACTTCTCAAGTAGATTCCAGGAGAGATCAAATTGGAAATTGCAATTTGAGCCTTGCTAGAGTCAAGTGTTTGTGTTATGAGGACTCAACCTATCTATGTTCGCAAGTTGGAGAAGGCTGCCTAAGGCATGATTACGGCAAGACAGATAGGAGCTCAGCCCAGCCATTACCTTTAGAGTGTGAAAACCGCCGTGCCTAGATGAAGTGATAGGGGAAGACTGTGTTTTTACTATGTTAGCGTAAATGTTGGTACGAGTAGGTATAATATGCTGAAGAACAATGCTATAGGTAGCACGCGCTTTTGCGGAGCATGATCCCTTCTACAATACCTAACTGCAGGGTAGTCTGTAGACTCTTGGAATGGAGCGGAACAAAAGAGCATCTACATTCATGTACGATCCGGTTATTGCTTGGAACGAATGAGAGGAACTTGATAGTGAACATGCCGTTTCTGCTTGTCTAATCGTGCTTTGGAACAGAGGAATACTAGGGACGCATTAAGAGCATAACTAAGCAGCTGGAATTGAAATGAAGTAGACAATATGACTGACCTCCATAGCCAGTTTTTAGTTTCTCTACTGGATCAAGCCAATGGCATGGCTCCCGGATCACCTTATTCAACTGGTCTACAAGCAGCTCCCATGAGCAAGAACGGTCCTTGAATACTTCGTCTCTACCACTCAACTGGCTTTCGCAACCAAGAACAGTACAAATGGTAAATCACATCACTTCCAAGCGCTCAGGCCTGCCCAAGGATCTCCTCCGGGTTGCTGCTGCCGTTGTCCACCTTGTCCATACCCACTCACATATTGGCCAGTTCCGGGCGGATACTGCGTCTGGCTGCCGCCACCGGGCGGACCAGGCGGTGGTGGAGGTGGTACATAGCCACTCGGCAGACCGTATGGTTGGTTTTGCTGTTGCTGTATATATGGCTGCCATTGCTGCGCTTGCAACTGAGGCGATGGCGACGTGAATGAAAGCTGTTGATGCTGTGGGGCCGGTTGATTGTGCTGCTGATGTTGTGATTGCTGGAGCTGTTGCTGCGCCTGTCCTGACAAAGGGTAGGAGGGGCTATTCGGCGACGGGTTCATGTTCGCCGAAAAGTATTGTTGCTGCTGCGAATGTTGGGTGGGCTGTGTTGGAGGTGGTAATTGTGGTTGGTACGGATAGGCCATCGGATTGTAGCCTGTAGATATCGGTGCTGCAGCTCCTTGAGCAAAAGGGTGGTTGGTCGAGGTGTTGGGCGCCGATGGCTGCTGTGGTGGGTTGTTATAGCCGTTCGGTCCAGCTGTTACCTGAGAAGACGATGCTTGTGGCGTTTGTGATGGCGGACGAGGCGACCGTTGTGGAGGTATGGTAAATCTTGGATCCGGATTTGTCGTTGGATATTGGGGAGAAATTGGTGAAGATCTATAGGGGCTTTGTGCTGGGACTGGGGGCGGTTTGGGTGAAGATGGTGACGGCTCCATTGACATGCGTGCCATCAATTGTTGCAGACGTTCTCGTTCTGCGGAGGCTTGGCCACTGCTCGCGTTCGATCTGTTTTGTTCGATCTGGCTCAGTAGCTGAGCACCTTCGGCCCGTCTGTTGTTGACGAACGAGTCCACATTCTTTTCCAGACTATCGACACTTTCTCTCATCTCGCTATAGAAGCCCTGAGCACGCATGAGGCCTTGTATTAGGTCCTCGTGAGCGCCAAAAACGCGCTTATACCTGCTCATGACACTATTCCGACTCTTTTGGATAGCTTCGTATTTCTGCTGATCAGCACGTACCCTCTTATCCTGCAAAAGGTCTCCAAATGTTCTTGTTAGCTCTTTGAGAAGGGAAGATTGTTTGTGTACTGTTGAGACGAGGCGATTTTGGTGTGACCGAAACTTCTCAAGTTCCGCTTGGAAGAGCTGATTCTCGTGGTTGGCTATGGACTTCTTGTTAAGAATGAGAACATTGGAGATGTCGTCGTTGTGAACCTGGCTAAATGTCAGTGGTAAGAAAGGACTCTACCTTCTGCAACATACCTTCTCCTTGAGGTCTTTCAATACTTGCATCCGTTCCCTCTTCACGAGATTCAGCTTCTTCAACACCTCTTCCACCTTGGCAATTTGATCGGCCACGGAAGGGCCGCCTTCTCCATAGTCCTCATCTAACAAGGTGCCTTCGGCACTTCCAGTGTCGTTCTTCCCTCTGCCCCTCCCAGCACCCGCTTTGATCATGGCTCGTTGAAATAATACATCTGCCTCGTCAGAGTCGCCCGCAGATCGCATTTCGTTGAAATCCGATTCGTACTGCCGAGCTGTGGCCATCAATTGGGCGTCACTTGTACTCGCTTCATCAATGGTATCTCGATAACTTTTGATATCGCTTCTCAGTGTCGACGTCAGTCGTGAGCTTGGCTGTTGGGTCCATTCGCCAGCATATTTGGAGCGCATCTTTTCACACACACTCTCCTCCATATCCAGTTGCTTCGAACTCTTGCTCAAGCTTTCTAATACTGCCGTTTTCTCTTTTTGGAGTAAATCAAACGCGTTCGAAAAAGGTTCGTGCCCGGCAATCTCGGCGCACCAATGTCTAAAATCGCTGTCTGTTTCCATTTCGTGGTCCATGCCTCCCTTTAGGATGTTTAAGCTGCCTGGAAGCTTGAGGTAGTCCAAACTGGCCGCCATCTCGCCGTTGGCGGTCTCGGCTTTCTCAGCTTCCGACCGGACCAGCTTGGCCTTCTCTTCGTCGTACATGCTAGCAGACTCGGTGACAGACATTGGAACGATTTTTTGAAAGATATCAGGGCCAATTATCCTTTGGATATCCTGCCCTTGGTAAAGTTCGCTTACTGGTATGGCTTTTGCGGCGGGGAATTTGGGCACAGCGGCCAGGGAGGCTTCCGCGGGTACAGTTTGGTGATAGATAAAATCGTTATCCTTGATCAAAGCCGACAGCTTCTCCTGAATAATCTCCATATGTCTCTTGGTCATCGATTGCAAATTTGAGCCAGTTTCTGAGGTCAGATTCGAGCTTACGGCTACAGAAGACGGAAAGCTCTTAGCAAGACTGACTGCGGTCTTGCTCGATTTCTCTGCCAGCTGCAGCCGAGCGATTGCGGTGCCATAGGAACTGCCGTCGGTATCTGTTAGGGCCTGATAGTATTCCGAGAGCGAAGCCATGTGTGCTGCCTTAATCGCCACCAATTTGGTCCATGATACGTCGAAGACTCCTTTGGCGAAGTTCTCTTGCACCCCTTCCTGTGCTTGCGAATACAAGAACTGGGCCTGTGAGGCCAGTTTCGCCAGAAGGCCGGACTTCTTGCCGTCAGCCACCTGCTTCTCCAAAAACACCTCCTGGGCTTGCGCGAGAGTGATGCTGATAAGAGTCTTCACAGTCTCTCTGCTAAGATCGGTTGATGGTGCATGGAGGAAGTTCTCATTTATATAGGTGAACATGCCCGCGGAGGCTTGGAAGGAATGATATGCGGTCTTGAGTCCACTGTCTTCAGAGCGGTTCTGGTTCGCGGCGTGACATGACAGGACGGCTGAGATGTTGAAGATGACCGACGCTTTCTCGTACGCAAGGGAGTATTGCGAGGTTGGTTTGTGAGTGAAGGCGTCGAACCTGAGCAGTGGTTAGCCATGTTGTGGAAAGTGGTCAGCCAACTAACCAGGTAAAGGAGATTTTGATATGGTTTTCGTCAACAGGGAATCTCAGATCCAGTAGTTCGAGCTGCCCATAGTATCTGTACAACAGATCCCTTCCGGATGCACTGTCTGCACCTGCGCCCCGCATGTCTTGTCGCAATCGGTTGAGGGTTGAGCATTCCTCTGAATACCTCTCTGGGTCATCTCCATAGGTCGTGCGGATGTACTGCTTCAGCGGATGGACCCAGTCGATTTCATTCGTTTGTTTAAGGGGACAAGATATCATAGGCGCCTGCACCATTTTGACGACCTACGCGGAGGGGGGCACACTCAAAAGGTGGGTTTCTCAATGATGCGGGCAAGCTCCCCAGATCATGAAGTAAGCTGTTTGTGCCTTTTCCTGTTTGACTCCAGGGTCGTGCAAGTCGACTTGGATTCAGTGTTGCGCGCATTCGGCCATGCGGCTTGACATAATGAGACGCGGGGGGGCGTTGCTTTTGGAGATTCAGGTCTTCTAGAATCTCAGTCACCGAGTTCGGCGCTTGCAAAATGACTCCGATTGGGAGCACATCCTTTTAAGATCACCAGTTTTCATTCAGAACCGGAGCTTCTACGTTATAGGGGTTCGCAGACTTTGACTTGGAGATGATTTACATGTTAAGGGATGGTCAAATGAGACCTCAGAGGTGTAGAAAGGGGTAATTTGTAGGTGCTGATATTGCCCGCCCTTTCCAAGTATGGGCTGTACACTACTCACATTTTTGAGAGGAAAATCTGTCCTTGCCCTCCGGCGAAGAGTTCCCACTCCTCACCTTCATTGTACAATGCACCCTTGTCGCCAGCGCTATGAGTTCAAAGCAAAAAGTGTAGTATGATGCAAAAATGCAATATCTCCTTCATCCTGAGCCTGACGCTCTTTTGGGCTCTTCGTCATCTTTCGGCTGTTGGTCTTTGTCTTTCTGGTCCTTCTCAGACTCCGGATCATCGTGCTGATGAGTCAACTTGTGCCATGCTGACTTCAGGAAACCTTCATTCTCGTGATTCTTGGCTTTGTTCGACGACTTGGAGGGCGATTCATTTTGTCTGCGATCATGTTAGTCTGAGTAGGGCCGAATAAAGTAGTAGACTCACTTTGAGTATTGTCCCAGATTCATAATTCGTTTGGCCGTCTTATCACCCATCTCATCCGCAAGCATCTCAAGAATCGTCCGTTGGTTGACACTCAGGTGCTTCGGCATCTGGACTTTGAATTCCACCTTCAGATCCCCTGAGGCAAACCCGCGGCCACCAATGCGTTTCATGCCCATCCCGGCGAGCGTGATCTTGTCACCAGTTCCCGTGCCAGTTGCTACCTTGACCTTGACTTCGCCGTCAAGGGTGGGGACACGGACTTCTCCTCCGAGAACGGCCGTGGTGAGGGGGATAGAGGCGGTGTAGAGGACATCGGCTCCGTTTCTCTTGAACCTTGCATCTGGTGCAACACGGATGAACACATAGAGGTCACCCGACTGAGATCTGGCCGAAGGATTCGCAGCGGCCCCTGTTGGTGGAGCGTCTCCCTCTCCCGAAACTCGTAACCGCATGCCATCTTCGACACCTCCTGGGATGTCAATCCGGACAGTCTTCCGGCGGCGCACAACTCCACTGCCAGAACAGGTGTTGCACTCTGAGCCACGTGGTATTACAATGCCTTGTCCACCGCAGGTCTCGCATGTACTGGCCATCTGGAACCCCTGCTGCATCACGTGTATTCGAGTGCCGGTTCCGTTGCATCTCGTGCATTGCTGTCGCTCAGCCCCTTTCTTCAAGCCGTTGCCTTTGCAAGTCCCGCATGTCTCCAATGGCGTTATGTGTATGTCCTTCGAAACACCTTTCGCAGCTTCCATAAAGGATATGTTTGTCTGTACTTCGATGTTATCCCCAACTAGTATCTCTTCTTGATAGGCTGATTGACGGCCACCGCGGCCTCGCCGCGCCCCACCCGTAAAAGCACCAAATAAGTCCTCAAAATTGAAGGCTGAACCAAAGCCACCCCCGAATCCCTGGAAAGGTCCTCCGGCAGCATCTGCTGCTCCGCTAGGATCGAATCCGGCGCCCTGATCAAACGCCGCAGCACCGTATGAATCCCAGGCCTGTTTCTTCTGCGGGTCGTTGAGTAATTCATATGCAGATTGAGCGTCTGCAAATTTTTCCTTTGCGCCAGCATCTTTATTTGTATCAGGGTGGTACTTTTTCGCCAAAGCATAGTAGGCTTTCTTAATTTCCGATGCCGAAGCACTCGAATTGACACCGAGAGTTTTATATGGGTCTTTTGTGGCATTATTGGACGAAGTAGCGGAGAATGCCTGAACGGATTGAGTCAGCAAGATGTCTAGCATTAATGCTCTGTGATGTCAAGGAACGTACCCGCTTATGCTGCAACTGGTCCTTCTGACATCCTTCCCATCGCTCGCTAGTTCGGGGTCGAGGGAGGTTCCGTGAAGAGGCATACAGCGCCCTCGTTTGTGCTTTGCGTCTGAAGGTATCGCATTGTCTCGAGCATAGTATAGACGGTCTGAGCAGCCGTGTCGGTATCGCGGCCGATGGCCACGCCGAACTAACGACGCTCATCTGGCAACGACACAAGTGTCACAGTCGTCAGTCGTAGAGATAGATAATGGCGACGACATGAATAAATTCGTGGCAACAAGATGTACAACCAACGTCACCCGCAGAACCTTGACGAAGGCCTTGGCCTTGAGGGAAAAAATCGAAGCTAAAGCGCGGCATCCGGTGCGGAACACAGAAGCCCAATGGCATCATAGCAAATGGACCCCAAGAGTACATCTAAGAATTGTGATTTTGACTATTAACACACTGCATCCTCCACCCTCTCGTTTCTCTCGCGGTCAATCGCGGTCAATCGCTCTATGTTCTGGACGACATCTTTCTCCTAGTTTGTTCAGATATTTCCAAATCCCTTCAGTGATTGTTCCGCCACCTCGAGTTTCCTTCCCTTGGAGCATGCTTCGGGGGCAAACGCAAACGCTGCCTTGGAGAGCTGCTCTTCGTCAGGGTCGTCACACCCTATGTAGAGACTGCAGGAGACAGTTCCTTTCTTCATGTCGATCATCCTCGACGACACCCCTTCCGAGCATATACACCCATGCAGGGGCATTCAATGCTCGATTACAAATTCGAGATTTCTCCTCCCATCCCGCCAGACGGAAAGAAAAGCCTCCAGATGATATATCGAAGAAGAAATTTATAGAAAACGCCTCGAAGAAGCTTGAAGGCGAATCAGAAGAAGCACCAAGACCCGAAGACACGGTCGAGTCGAAGAAGACCCCTCCTGAGCCACAACCAATACCACAAAGTTCAGGCGGGGATGGCAAGGCAACGAGTGCTGGCGGAGCTGGTGGGGCTGGCGCAGTGGGCGGGGCTGGGGGAGGAGAATCAGGCTCAAGCTCCGGCTCCGGAGGTTCAGATGGCGGACGTCGTGTTCGACGGGCGTCCGCAGAGCGCGGCATCACGAAGCCTACGGTGCCAGATGTCTATCCCCAGGTAATGGCGATACCAATAGCGAAACGACCGCTCTTTCCAGGGTTCTACAAAGCCGTCACCATACGTGATCCCAATGTCTCAGCGGCCATTACAGAAATGATTAAGCGAGGGCAGCCGTATGTCGGCGCATTCCTTTTCAAGGATGACACAGCTACAGACAAAGATGTAATTGATACGATGGACGACGTACATGAAGTGGGTGTCTTTGCGCAAGTCACGAGCGCTTTTCCCGTACACGGCGAAGAGCACAGCATCACGGCCGTACTATACCCTCATCGACGGATCAAGATGTCAGCCTTGATGCCACCCGTCCGTGACCAACCCCAAGACCAGGGCCCTTCGATAGTGGAAATGAAGGAGGTAAAAGTGGTAAAAGAAGGAAAGCCGCAGACAGACGGCACGACCGAGAACAAGGGCGATGTGGTGGCCAGCTTTGAGGAGCCGAGCAAAGAGCAGGCAAGCCAGCTCGCGCATTACGAGCCCACAGCATTCCTTCGGAAGCTTCCCGTCTCTCTTGCCAACATTGAAAACCTCACCGAAGCTCCGCATGACAAGAAGAGCGATACCATCAAGGCATTGACTGGAGAAATCGTAAATGTTTTCAAGGAAGTGGCAGGCATCAACCCCCTATTTCGTGATCAGATTTCCGATTTCAGTGTATCACAATCTGCCGGTAACGTGATTGAGGAGCCCGCAAAATTGGCTGATTTCGCTGCCGCAGTTTCGGCTGGCGAAATCGAGGAGCTTCAAGATGTTCTGCAGACCATGAACGTTGAAGAGAGACTACATAAAGCACTGGTCGTCTTGAAGAAAGAGTTGATGAACGCAAAACTCCAATCAAAGATTTCGAAAGACGTGGAAAGCAAGATCCAAAAGCGCCAGCGCGAATATTGGTTGATGGAACAAATGAAGGGTATCCGACGCGAGCTAGGCATCGAGTCTGATGGCAAAGACAAGCTTGTGGAGAAATTCAGGGAGAAGGCCCAAGCACTTGCCATGCCGGAAGCAGTCAAGAAGGTCTTCGACGAAGAATTGAATAAACTTGCACATCTAGAGCCCGCAGCTTCAGAGTTCAATGTCGCAAGAAATTACCTTGATTGGATCACCCAGATACCCTGGGGCCAGAGGAGTGCGGAAAACTTTGGCATTAAGAACGCTATGACGGTACTTGACGAGGACCACTATGGCCTTAAAGACGTCAAGGACCGAATCCTCGAATTCATCGCGGTCGGAAAACTCCGCGGCACAGTTGAAGGCAAGATCCTATGCTTCGTCGGGCCACCAGGCGTTGGCAAGACGTCTATCGGAAAATCCATCGCGCGAGCACTGAATAGACAATACTACCGCTTCAGCGTTGGCGGCCTTACAGACGTAGCCGAAATCAAAGGCCACAGACGAACCTACGTTGGCGCTCTACCCGGTCGCATCATCCAAGCATTGAAGAAATGCCAGACCGAAAACCCGCTCATCCTCATTGACGAAGTTGACAAAATTGGCCGCGGCCACCAAGGCGACCCGTCTTCCGCCCTCCTCGAACTCCTCGACCCAGAACAGAACAACAGCTTCCTCGACCACTATATGGACATACCAGTCGACCTGTCAAAAGTCCTTTTCGTCTGCACTGCGAACATGACCGACACCATACCGCGCCCACTCCTTGACCGGATGGAAATGATTGAACTAAGTGGCTATGTCGCCGATGAGAAAAAGGCCATCGCGGAGCGATACCTCAGCCCACAAGCCAAGGAGCTCTCGGGCCTGAAAGACGTTGACGTTTCCCTTACTGAGTCCGCGATTGAAGAGCTCATCAACAAGTACTGCCGCGAGTCCGGAGTTAGGAATCTGAAGAAACAGATTGAAAAGGTTTACCGCAAATCCGCCCTCAAAATCATCCAAGATCTCGGCGAAGAAGCACTGCCAGAATCCGAGGCCCTGACGCCCGAAGGCGCGGCCGCACTCGCAGAGAGCAAAAAGGACAGCTCGGATGTCATAGATACGCCAGAGGCGATCGCGAACGAAACGACCGAGAAGCCACGCGTTGCACTCAAAGTCCCGGATTCGGTACATGTGGAGATTACACGCGAAAATCTGAAAGACTACGTTGGGCCTCCTGTCTTCACATCAGACCGATTGTACGACGTCACGCCGCCAGGTGTCGCGATGGGACTTGCATGGACTAGTATGGGCGGCGCCGCTCTTTATGTGGAGTCAATTCTAGAGTCCGCGCTCTCGCATTCGTCGCGGCCTGCGCTCGAACGGACGGGGAATCTCAAACCGGTGATGAAAGAGAGCACGACAATCGCGTACTCGTTCGCCAAGTCCTTGCTTGCGAACAAATTTCCTGAAAATCGATTTTTCGACCATGCCCGCATCCATCTGCATTGTCCGGAAGGGGCGGTGCAAAAGGACGGGCCCAGCGCGGGGATCACGATGGCGACCAGTTTGCTAAGTCTGGCACTAGGCAAGAGCATTGATACAACCGTAGCGATGACAGGGGAGCTCACGGTGACGGGGAAGGTGTTGCGGATCGGAGGGTTGAGGGAGAAGACAGTTGCAGCGAGACGGGCGGGGGCGACGAAGATACTGTTTCCGCGGGATAATTGGGGGGATTGGTGTGAATTACCTGAGGTGAGTTCTTGAAGTTCCCAACGTGATTGGTGTGGAACGGGTTGCTGACCTACTTGTGTAACAGAACATCAAGGAAAACATCGAGGGCCACGCCGTGGACTGGTATAGTGATGTCTTTGACCTGATCTTCCCGGATATCGACCCCGACGAGGCGAACAATCTCTGGAAGGAGCAGTTAAAGGAGCCGGAGAAGAAGGAGGGAAGGATGAAGTCTGAGGAGGTGGAGGAGAACAACGCTGAATACTGAGAATCGCTGGATCTTCTGGTACACCTGCCCTAGGATGGACAGGACGGACAGGAGGAAGCGTGCTGCATCGGTACAGATCTGAGCGGGGCCTGGGATTTCTTTGGAGCTTTCACCATGGCATTGAAGGCGTCTGAGGAAGCATGTACTGTAGATGAATTTATGGTTCTGCTAGATGTACGAGGTGGACAGCATCTAAAAGACTCCACTCTTGTATATTAACGAAGCACAGAAAAGGGTAGATTTAAATGCATATATGCCACTTCACGTTGGCCCTTTCAAAGATTCGTCCGTCGCGCCGAGTCATTCCGGGCTTTACTTTGGATAGACGTTCGAGTTCTTCTGCTACGGTCGGATGGGACCTCAGAAAAAGAACGTGAGACGGGCAGTTACAGTCAGTTAAGAGGCTCGAGTGCATCCAAATTCAGACTCAACTGAACAAGCAGCTAGCTATAGTCTACCGCTCATTGCGGGTTAGGGAGCTCGAGGCAACATTATGAGACCGCATAGGCCAGAGGTTAAACAAAGGTAAGTTAAAAAGGTGGGTCGATTGATAAAGGAACTGGCCCACCGTGGACTATCAAGCAGTTTACAAGTAGGCCTGAAGTGACATTGCCAACGATGTCAAATTGACGATCGTGGGGGAAACGTGCAAGCTCCATGACACCAATGATAGGGAGGCACATGACATTTCGAGTTTTTTCCCACCCAACCGGTGATTGAATACTACATCCCGTCAGACTGATGTCAAAACAAGTGTGGGGAGGGGCTTCGACGTGGCTTTTCCCAATCCTCATCGAACGGCCATATGTAAGCAAGTTGAGATTCTCCAGGTAGCATGCATTTACCCTTGATGAAAGGAAGGAGAAGGGGGCTGAAAATAGTGCGATTTCTGGGTGTCGCTGTCCCCTCACATCCGAAGGTCCAGATGGCTAGCAAGGCCTCCAAAGAAATCGGGTTGCTGCTATTGCCAAAACATTGGGATCGAATCGAGCTGGCTGCATAACGGAACGCTGTTCGGCTGGTAGACGGACATAGACGTTGCTTTTGTTGGTGTTTTTTTTTTGGTGTGGCACGTAGTTAAGGCGGTGCCACTCCTCATTCCGGGGCGATATCCACCAGCATTTCGATGGCCGTCTTTCTCAAATCTCAAGTGGATCCCCTGGCGAGCATGAAAAGGGGATTTACGGCGGATCGAGCCGCAGTGGGTGTTGTGATCGAGCAAAAACGAAAAGAAAAAGGGGCTGCCGCCCTGAGAAACTAGTAATGACGTCGAAGTTTGATGGCCATTAGACATGGTCCTTTGTTGTTGTGACGGATCCTGTGAATATAAGACGTTGTGGGAATGGTCAGGAAGCACAGGCTTGCTGCCCAAACAAGGCGCCCATAGGCAGGGAAATGACACAAATGAGAAGTGGTGGAGAGGGTTTGAAGGTGCGGGCTACTGCATGGCTGTGAAATGAAGATACGTTGACGATGCATTAGCGTTGATGGTCAACTGGGACGTGTATAATGAGATGGGGGTTCCTTGGTATCCACACCCGAGGCAACGCTGTCTAGGCGAGGCATCGGCCCGCAAGGGCGGGTGTGCATGAAGCAGCCATCGAACACGTCGAAGGTTTTAAAGCCACGCCGTCGCTACAGCGGATGCAAGCAGGCCGCACGTTCACGTTGAAAAGCGTGGAGAAGGGGGGAAATGATGCGCAAGGATGCAAAGGGATGATGATGATGATGTGGTATGAGGCGTGGGCGCGGTCGAGGTTAAAAATGGGAAGACCAGTTATCTTGTGACAGCGCATCCATTTCGTAATGCAGCAGGCCTTCTAGGCTTGCCGCCCCAGGCCCCCAGGCGAGACGCTGCGAGGCTTCGCCAAGCCAAATTGTCGGGGGTCTAAGTCTATGGCTGCGTTGCTGTGTTGGCGGTGATACGCTGGGTTTAGGACGACAAAATTTGCCCAACCGGCTACCAAAACGGAAGGCGGGATGAGGGGGATGAGGGGGATGATGAGTTAGGTTTGCGGGGCCCGAGGCCCTATGCACGCGTCCTAGCCTGAGTTTCGGGCATTTTCGTCGTCGCCGCCCAATGCGGTGCCGCAGGCTCGTCAAATGCTTTGCTTTTCCTCTGCCAGGGCGAATAGCTTGCTACGGACTCCGTCATTGGCCCAGTGACTTTCTCTTCCGGCAACATCGGGTGGGAGAAGAATGACCAATGCGACGTGGCTGGGTTTTGGCTCTCTGCATAAGCTTCTTGCTGACATCGATGACAGCTGAACTTGCTCAACAAACTTGGGCATCACTTCTAGCCATCGTTTCATCATTGTCGAACCACTTCTACTCCGTACGTACTGGTGTTGGGCTCCCTTCATTGGCTCTCAGCTGGGCATTCCTCCCCGCCTAATCCAAACATTGGTCTCCTAGGCGGTGAGCGAATGAAGCACTTCTAGTCCGTTCCGACCAAAGCCTCATTCCGTACAACCCCTCGCCATACGCTGCTTCTTCCGGTATCGCACATTCTTGAAATTGCTCGTGCTTTTGTACTATACTGAGACCTGCTGCCTTTTCTTTCATCCTCATAACGTTTGGGTCGATCCTACCCGACATACGTTGGGAACCGCAATTATTGAGCATTGACGATCTGCCGTCAATCATTTATCAGATCAGATCAGGTCAAGTGCAGCGGCTCCACGTCTAATCCTCCGAGACTCGCATGGTTGCATATGGTACCGCTATCCCGGATGGACTCGTGCATACTGTCGGAAGCCAGTGCCGTTCGTCCGCAGCTTACACGTTGGGACTGCTCGGTCGATAACATAGCTCTGGCTCCCCACTCTGCATGGACTCGACCATGGGGATCAGGCCTTGGATCGAAGAAGAAAGTCCGGCGCGACAGCTGGTACATGAGCCCGAACGCATCAAGACGCCTCCGAAGAATAGCATGTGGCAACATGTAGGACAACAACTACAGAGATTACTTGGCACTCATGAACCTTCCGATGTCGCTCTTCCAGCTTCACCCCCTCCAGAAAGCAATGCAGATCAACAACCGTCGCCGGAGAGAAGTTGCTCTCCAAATTGTCCGGCGAGGAGGGTTGGCGTTGTTGGGCTGCCACGGATGGCAACGCTCAGAAGGCAGAACTCGGAGAAGCGATACCGCCTCGAACCAGTCGATCAAAGCTCCAGAGAACGTCGAGCATTGTCGTCAAGCCGGCATAGACCACTGAGCGCCATCAGACCTCGCTCCAAGTCTTCACCCGCCCCGAGCAACTCTGCACGCGAGTCTGCTCTTACTGCCACGGAATGCCACAACTCGAGCAGTCCGCCTCAAGAGGGCAGCGACTATTCTCCATCGGCTGAGCCGCACACGCCTACGAGTCTAATAGATGACTTTGATCACGAGTATACGCGATTTCCAGAATCACGATCAAGATCATCGTCAGCAGGAAGCTTTGAGCGGCTTCGAGATGTAGATGCACGAACCGAACTTGAAGCCGAACTCGATAGCAAATGGATTCTCAATCTCAGTATGCATTTCCGTGACAGGTCAGATCGCGAAAAATTCTTTGTCACCTATGCAGAGACTCCTACGCGCTGGCGGAGAGTCACAGTCTCTTGCGATTACCGAAATGCCGAAGCTGGCTCGCTAGAAATGGATTTGAAGGAGCTCCAGTATCAAAGAGATAAGAGCATCCAGATTTACGAATCGATCCGCGACTCGCTCCCAGAAATCCAATTTTACAGTACGGTAACAAATCTGAAGCTCGAGACCAGCGAAGGCCGCCTTCATGTTCACGTTACAGAAGACACCAATGAAATTATTCCCTATCCTCCAATAACGAGTGTTGAGCATATTCTTGAAGACGACGATTTCAAGCCAAGGGTAATCAGGGAGAGTGAGCTTGTTTTTGATTCTCACATATCCGGGTTCGTCTACAAAGTTCGGTTCTGCGGCAAAGACTATATCAAAAAGGAAATTCCTGGGCCAGATACGGTCGACGAGTTCTTGTACGAAATCAACGCCTTACATGCCCTGATAGGGTCAGATAGCGTAATTCAGCTGGAAGCGATTGTCGTTGATGATCAACGGGAGACGGTGAAAGGTTTATTGATCGGTTTCGCGGAGCAGGGTGCATTGGTGGATCTACTGTATGATCACAAGGGCGAAATATCCTGGGAGGACCGAATACGTTGGGCGCAGCAAGCCGTCCAGGGGTTGAGCGAAATCCACGAGGAAGGGTATGTGCAGGGCGATTTCACCCTGTCAAACATTGTGGTTGACAGCGAAAACAATGCCAAAATCATCGATATTAACCGGAGAGGATGTCCTGTGGGTTGGGAGCCGCCGGAGATCGCCAAAAAGATCCAGAGCAATCAGCGGATCTCGATGTACATTGGCGAGAAGACGGATCTGTACCAGCTGGGCATGACGCTGTGGGCACTAGCAATGGATGACGATGAGCCGGAAAGACACGATCAGCCGCTGAATACAGACGACTTCCCTCTGTGCGTGCCTCGTTGGTATTGCAACATCGTCAAGATATGCCTGCAACCACGGCCAAAACATCGTCTATCTGCGAAAGAACTCCTCAAAATGTTTCCAAGCCCTTCGCAGCTACCTGCACAGTCTACTTTGCATAGACGTTCCAGTACAGCCAGAGCCATCGATAAGCGATATATTGAACCTTCAGCTGCAGTCGAACGGGAGGACATTGAGCGGCTAGGGTTTTCAAGGCCTCGTCATACCGAAGATGACTTCACAAGTCGTGAATCGACTGTCGACCCTGTCTTCACGGATGCAAGATCGTCCACCTACCAGTTCGACAGTGAAAACTCATATGTGGGTGTAACTCGAGGGAGGAGGCCCGCCCCAAATGTGGCCCATCTCGATGTGAACCATGTCAGACACGAAGAATCTGGCACCGATCTTCCGGAGACACGCGAGTTCGAACCACAAATCATTCCAATTTCCCCAAGGTTTGACCGCGAATATGATGAAGTTGACCTTGGCGGAAATCTTTACCTAATCTCCCGTCAGTCCTTTGATCCCGAAGAACTTGACATACTCGATGGGCACCCTCGTGGGCGAAGAAGGAGCGTCCAGCACACAGTCTCGAGGCAGAACACACTCACAAGGCTTGAACCTGCTGTGCTAGAGGCTGTGGAATCAGATCCAGTCGACCACGACGATAACGCGGCAACGAGTGTGGATAACGATGAGGAGATCGAATTAGAGCTACAACAGATGGAAGCGCAGGGCCCACCCCTTGGCCAATCCTCTATCACATCGGGAAGTACGCCCAGGAACAGTTTATCGATATTAGCATTGTCTGGACCCTATATAACACCGGCCCCAGCCCCAGCCCCTCCGCCTCTTGATCTTGTTACAGCCGACCTGGCAGGTTTCGGTGGCCATCCCAGTTTGGAGGAACACAGTCGACATGAGCCTATAGCAGTACCAGCACTAAGCTCTGTGAATGAGCTCCAAGGAATACAAGTCCTAAGCGCTTGTGATGAGCCTGAGACCATATCAGTACTTAATTCCGCGGACGAGCCTGAAGCGATGAGTGCACTAAGCTTTGAGGATGAGCCCAAGGCAGTGCAAGCACTGAGCTCTGAAGACGAGCCTGAAACGATTCCAGCTCTACGCTCTGAGGAAGAGCCCAAGGCAGTGCAAGCACTGAGCTCTGAAGACGAGCCTGAAATGATTCCAGCTCTACGCTCTGAGGACGAGCCCAAGGCAGTGCAAGCACTGAGCTCTGAAGACGAGCCTGAAATGATTCCAGATCTACACTCTGAGGATGAGCCCAAGGCAGTGCAAGCACTGAGCTCTAAAGACGAGCCTGAAATAATTCCAGCTCTACACTCTGAGGACGAGCCCAAGGCAGTGCAAGCATTGAGCTCTAAAGATGAGCCTGAAATGATTCCAGCTCTACGCTCTGAGGACGAGCCTGAAGCAATACTAGCACCAAGCTCTGAGGATGAGCCCAAGGCAATGCAAGCACTCGACTCTATGGACGAGCCTCAAGCCACGGCAGTACTCAAATCTGTGGACGAGCCTCAAGCAATACTAGCAATAAGCTCTGTGGACGACACTCGCGTTGTGAAAGATGCGCCAACGCCGCCCGAGACTGATCTCCCCCAAGCCCACGATGGTAGCACTCACACTTGCGAAGACCGGCCCAATGACCCACCGTCACTTCAAACATTACAATCCACCCAACCCGCAGGCACAACACTAGCAGAACCAGAACCCGAACCCGAACCAATACCAGCTCTCAGTCTCAAGGACGCACATTATGACGACGAAACAACTGGCACAATCACCAACGTAGACGCCGACGACTTTATTCCGACAACAATCATGGAGGACTCTATCTATCATGACGTCCCAACTACGCCCACCGTCAGCGCCGAGACCGCTGCCCACGACTAGAGTCGAGATACAGCTTCCACCTACCCCCTTCAATTCAAAGGATTTTGTCGAAATGACGGAAAGCATTACCCGCGAAACCTCCGGCGGGCCCAAGGAGCATCAGCAGCGAATAGAGAACCAACAGCCTCAGTGGCAACCTCTAGCTTTGGAGAATCTCGTCTCCCAAAACCCCACATCCTGCGCCAAGATATCCGCAGCCGAGAATCCGAGGAACAAAAATCATCCTACACAAGGAGATTTGGGAAACAGCCTCACATCTCCAACCCACAGACCCTGCCCCGTGGAGCTCCGTCTCCGGGGCATCGCCGACATGCAATTTTCCCGCGCGCCCACAGAGTCATCTATCTCTTCGAAACGAACGATAACGGCAGAATCGCCAATGACATCATATAGAACAGCAAACACCCCCCCTCATTAGAGCGGGGCTCAATCTCACGATTCATGAAAAACGAAACGGATGGAGTTTTGAAATATTTTGCGTTTCACTGGACATGTTTGGGGGGGCAAATGGAGCGGAGCGGAAATGGTCTATTCTGATTTGTGATTGTGATTTGCGAATGATGTATGTACGTACACTGGCTTTCCCACCTATGGGAAGCAAGGACGGCATTCTGTGCTTCACATCTGCAACGGCATCAACACAGGCCCATTCATTACTGGGCTATAATGTTGCGAACTCGAGGAGCCTTGATGATAAGCTACGCCACGATATGATGAAAATGAAACGGTTTTACATATGCTGGAGCGCTCAACTCTCTATGACAATGCATTTATCTATGATGTCCTAGGGGCCTGTCTTGTCTATCGAGTGCTGACTCTGATCTCACATCCCCATTCTAAGCGGCACATTCTCCAAACCTCTCCCAATAAGGACGATCTTGCCTTCATCTTGGCTTCCCTTATCCGTGCCCTCTACGTCAATGATGTCAAAGATCTCCCGTACGCCTTGCACAATCCGCGCAGTCCCGTCTGTGATGGGTATATAGCCCTTTAGTCTGTGGATCTCATACTCCTTTTTCTCTTTGGTCCCATCATCCCATAGCAAACTCTGCAACCAGTTCTGCAGTAGGTATAGTTTTTGCGGGTCGAATGGCGGTAAAGGGAGGCTGATGGTGGAGATACTAGGGTCGAGGTGCGAGTGGCCGTGGGCAGTGAAGTCGGGGATTGTACTCTGGCCATCGTAGGCATGGAGATCAAGGAGGGCGCCGGAAAGGTCTGGGACGCGGGCATGGGTTGTGGTTATGATTTTTGCAAGGCCGTTGATGGAGTGGATGCGAGCTGTGATGGACTCGAGGTCTGCTAGGGAGACCAGGTCGATCTTGTTGAGGATGATGACATCCGCGTGGCTGATTTGGAGATGTGCGACTGTCATTATTGGACCTGAAACATGGCTGTGTTTGTCCTCCTCCCGGTCATCTATTTTCTCTTCACCCACCGGCTCCTCCAAGGTCTTCAATACATTGTGCGCGTCAACGACCGTCACAATCCCGTCAAGATATACGGTACTTCCTAATCCGTCATCGACCCAAAATATGGGCGCGATGTTGCCCGGGTCTGCCAGCCCAGTTGTCTCGAGGAGTATGTAGTCAAATGCGCCTCTGCGATCCATGAGCTGTTCGATAGCATTGACACCGGAGTCTTTGACAGAGCAGCATATGCAACCATTGGCCAGGGAGACCCATTCGGAGACGGAGGTGTTATCTTGTGAGACGGTGATTTGTTTTTCAATGTCAGTAGAATCGCCAAATTCTGCCCAACGAGAAGATGTTAGCATGAAACCTGCCATGGGCTCGAGGGCGAAAATGGGAGATGAGATAGTACAAGCCGTTCAGGATGACCGCGATCTTCTTGCCGTGTTGGGCGGAAAGAATGTAGTTGAGAAGGGTGGATTTGCCTGCGCCGAGGTAGCCTGCAGTTGGAGAGTATCAGTAGCTGTAATGAGATTCGGAGGGGAGATTGTATACCTGTCACAATGGTGATTGGTACCTTCTTTCCGATATCATGAGGGCTAGACGTAGGAGGGACGTGACTGCCACTTTCCACGAGCTCAGGCGGGCCCTCGTCGTCGCTGTCTGTGTCCATGGTGGTCAAAGGAAGGCACGTCAAAGCCGAGATATGCGGCAATCAAACAACCTCTCGCATCGTGTGTGTTTGACTGCACCTACAAGTCCAACCCGTCCGTATCCCAATCCCCACACACTTAGATTTCAGCCCTACGGCCCAAGTTGCGATCGGTATTTCAGCAGCTTAGCTCCGACTGGCCAGCTGTTCGGCATACCTTCCCCCTGTTGATGATATACGGCTGCGCAAGAAGCTCACGGCGAAGCATCAGAGCGCCCTTCTACTGGTAGCTTCCCCACAACAACACCTAAATTCCTTCAAGAGCCCTAGACTCACTAGTCCCAACTGCCCTTCTCCTGGAAGACTTTCGTGACGAGGACCAAGACAGCACCAAGTTTCAGCTCGCCCGAACTCCCCTCCCATTCCAACGACCCTGCCAATCCTGGCTTTCCAGTCTTGAACTTGCACTGTGACGCCGAACTTGCCAGTCTACGACCCCGAAGAAGGCATACAAACTAGGTCCTCCTTCCCTGCTCTCCCCAGCTTTAGAGCTTCGGCTGGTCAGCACATTCTAGGCTCCAGAGGAGACTACCGCGCCAAGAATATGACCGCTACATCGCCAGTTTGTGGTGGTGTCTCACCTTCAAGCTCGCCGCGCCTGCCCTCACCTCCGCCCTTCACCGAAGTACAGATTGGTCCCAAGAGTCCATTGGTGGCTGACGCAAATCAGAATCCGTTTGGAGACACTGCCAGGATAGACAATGGTTCAACAAGAAGAATAAGACCCGGCACCAAAGCTGCAGACATGGATAAAGGACCACCACTAGTCCCTCTGAATGAGGTATGTAACTCCAAGGATAGGACCTCTTAGCCTGCTATCACGTGGGCCACTCGAGCATCAAACCGTCCATTACCTTATCGAGTCAACCAAACGTCACGCCTCGTTCTGGCCAGTCAGCTGATTGCAAACTCTTTTAGGTCGACTCTGCCTTCCAGGCACAAGAGTATTTGCTCGCCCTCTATCGCAGTTTCACCCGCGATCCCTCTACCGGCTTCTCCACGCCAATAACTCGCGAGACGGCTGTCAAGCTTGCTACCCCGCCGCAAATGAATGGCCCAGAAACATCGACTCCCTATGACCGCAATCTTTGGCTGTACGAGCTCTGCCGCTTCCTCACCATCAAAGCTAACGATGTCCTCGTTGCCCTCTTCGCCGACAATCCTCCATGCACAGCACAGAGTTGTCCTGAAATGCGTGCCTCAGAATGGCAGTACCTCTGCGCAGTACATGACCCTCCGAAACCCTGCTGCGCCATCGACTATTGTTGTCATACGCTCGACTGGGCTGGAAATGTCTTAAGCTCACCCAAGTATTTCGCGAGCAGACTGACTATGGGCGAAGGTGGTAATGCCGCAGCAAGCATGCGACATTTGACCAACATCTTCAGAAGAGTGTACCGCATCTTCGCACACGCATGGTTCCAGCATAGAGGAGTATTCTGGCAGGTTGAAGGAAGATATGGCGTTTACATCTTCTTCAAGACCGTATGTGATGTGTATCAGTTAATTCCAGAAGACAACTACACTATTCCAGCAGAGGCGGAGGGCGGTAATGAAGAAGGTCGTTGGGAAATGAAGACGCCCGTCAGTATGCCGACTTCGACTATCGGTCAGCACAAAGTGCAGATCCTGACGAAAGATCGCAATGGCCACGCTGATGATGGCGAATCACAAGTCCAAAGTCCCGGTAAACAACAACAACAACAACATGAACAGGAGAGCGAGGCAACAACCACACTCAGTGTTGGTGCGACAACGAGACGCCATAAGCATACACCTAGCACAGGCAGCCATGTCACGACGATTGCCGAGGGCACAGAGGAAGAGGATGGCAACATGTTTGAGCACAGAAATGCGGAAGATGATGACGAAGATCTAGGAGGTGCTCAGGGGCCAGGGCCTTCAATTCTGTCAGAGCACGAAGAGACACAACCGCATCCCCAAGGTCAAGGTCTGCTGTCTGAAGGCTCGCTTGGAGCACACGGACTTGCGAAATTGGATCTCAGCGCCGAGTCTCTTCCAGAACTACGAGCACCTGAAGACCCAACCCCACTTGCGAGCCACACGAGGGATCCAATGTCAAATCTGGTCACGACGAGCGCGGGAGCCCTGCATGGTTATAGTGAGGAGGGGAAGCAGGAGATTGAGGACAAGATGGCAGGGTTGACTGTTGGAGGAGCCAAGGGCGAGGCTGCCAAGGATGTAGAGGGGGAGCCAGACCTTAACGCGGAAGAGAGTGAAAAAGACGAAGACTTGGAGAAGCTGGACAAAAGTGTCGTGCAGGATAGTCAGGAAGTCAACATTGGTGAAGCGGAGCGCGAAAAGAAGGTTGAAGAAGGCGCCACCGTGGCGCCAGAGATGAACCCATGAGCTAGTTCACATCATACGGCGCAGGGCATATTCCAGGTGCATCGATGGATGGGGATTGATAGTTGTCAATGTTGGCGTCAGCACAGAGATACCCAATTGTTTTTGTGTTTTAGGCTGAATCCACGAAAAGCATTGCGAAGAATTCGCGCGGAATGTGCAAATGTATACAGTGGGAGCGAGTGGGAACTTCAATGACTGACGCGAGACAACTAAAATTTGCTTCTTAGCAAGAGGTCACACGTCTCCAGAGCTACCTGGAACCATTCGCCGTTTTTCACAATTTACATGCTCTCGAGGGATATTATATGCGCTGAGAGCGGGGATCTAGCAGCGCATTAGATAATTAGCTTTGCAATTTGCAATTGCCAATAACAGGGGCAGGAGCAAGTGTGATGACATTGAAACCACACAATGCAGGCTGCGGGCTTGCGCATAACGTAAGGTTGATTCTTCTTCGTTGTCCGACCAGACTACACGATGGCTCATGTACAGGTAATGTTAACGCCAGCAAAAGAAACTTGGCGCCTAGTAAAATAGTCAAAAACAACGGCCGCGAAGCGAGAGCTGAAAACCGAAAACACTGGAGTAGGCATTTTCGAAATCTAGTTCATGCGCCCGACCAGTCGGCCCAACTTCGGAAATCGTTCATTTTCGGTTGGATGAGGGGGTGCCATTGCGCGAGGAATGTGATTGCTGGTAAAGACGGAGTTAGTAGAGGATTCAGGATAAGCGAGTTTGTGCTGGGTTTTTGGTGGGGGGAAGAAGGGGAATGATGGTGAGAAGGACGGGTGGTGGAGATAGAAGAGTTTGTGATCTTGTAGAGGAAATAGTATGGACGGCATCGCCTAAGTTCAACGAAACAAGGGAAACGAGGATATCAGAGAGCGAGAGAAGCCGGACTTACCCCACATGAGGTAGCAACTCGCAATACTCAGTATCAGCGTACTCCGCCACACCCTGTAAGCGCAGAGAATCGTTAGTTCATCGACCGCAATGACTCACTCAAAACCCCTCTCGCGTAGCCACTCGCCTAATCGCAGAGGGGATCCTATACGAATACAAGGATGGCCAAAGGGAACCCGAGGATGGACATACATCTGATTCTCGCCCTTCGGGCTGAAAAACCACGCCAACACACTGAGTATCACCACGCAGACCAATCCAATAATTATGCTCCAGCTATTCTCCCGCAGAGCTATAGTTAGCATGTCTAGATCCATATTTCCCATTTCGCGCACAAATGCGCCAGGTATGCTCCCGAAATGTGCCAACGAGCCGACCACCACCTTAGAGACAGATGAAAAGGCTTGTTGGAAAATGTTTGGCCCGTCGTCTGGAAAGGGACAGAAGGCCGGCTTGGGGGGTTCGAAGAGAGCATCTGGAGCTGTGTTTGGGGGATTCGCGGCGGCCATCGGGAAGGGTAGGCGCTGGAGAGGATGCGGCATGCCGGGAGGAGGTTGCATGAAGCGGGGGACGTACCCGTTTGCCATTATGAACTGATTGTGTTCCTGCTTCAAGCTGTAACCTCAAGGAGGACGAGACGACACCGGGGCGCTGAAATTAGACAGGTAGGTCTGACTACTGCTCAAAGTTGTGCTTCGCAGGTTGTAGCCCTTGGTGGATTTCAAGACCAAGGATTCTAGGGGACTCTACAACGGGGAAGGAAAAGATTGGGAGATTTGGCAAACGGGTGGAAAGCGAAGAGTTTCCCGCAGCCTCCATGATGCAGTCAAGCCATCGTCTTGGCGGATCGGCCGCTAGCGGGAGATCGCACCCCAGGCATCGTTCTCACCTTCAGCTCACGACCTTGATCGCCTATACAATTTGAGTCCTAAATCCTTTTTGGAGAGAACAGTGTCGCAATATCAGAATCAGGCTCTACACAAACTGCCAACAATGGATAAATTCCAGGCTTTTGGCAAAAACATCAGGTTAGCCTCAGTCAACAAGCCAGTTCCCTTTCGGATGAGAGCAGTATACACTGACGCTCTACAGTGCCACCTTCTCCCCGTTCGCAGCCCGGACTCAGCAGTATGTGAAGGAACAGCTGGGAAAAGCAGATGCCAAAGTATAGATCCCACCGTCCCCACACCTCCATTGCTCATACGCTGGCAGACACAACTTCCCGCCGATTACATTGAACTTGAGAAGAGAGTAGATGCTCTAAAGACTGTCCATCAGAAGCTTTTGGCAGTCACGTAAGCGTCTCAGCAATCCCAGCCATCATAGCAAGCCTAACCCTTTCACGCAGCAATCAATACTCCCATGAAGGCTATGACTACCCACCAAACATTCGCGAGTCCTTTACAGACTTGGGAAGGTCCATCTCTGACAAAGTCTCACTCCTCTCCAAAGCCTCTTCACCCAGCGAAGCTGGAGCAGCGTTCACAGCCCCTCCTTCCACCAAACCGCAACCAAAGACTTTCAATCATGCCATTGCACGCGCATCCCTTGCTGGCTCGCAGCTCCTCACCGAGACACACCCTTCTGGAGCTGGTGAAGATCCCCTCGCGATCGCTCTAGAGAAGTACGCTCTCGCTGAGGAAAAGGTCGGTGAAGCTCGTCTTGCACAAGACCACCAGATTCAGTCCCGCTTCCTGGCCGGATGGAACACTACGCTTAACACAAACTTGATGTTTGCGGCAAAGGCTCGAAAGTCGGTTGAGAACAGTAGACTCCTGCTCGACAGCACGAAGGCGTCTAAGAAAAACGCAATGATCGCGCGCGGCATGAATCCAGATGACGAAAGCTCTTTGAGCGGGGAGGCTAGGGCGGAGATTGAGGCCGCAGAAGATGACTTCGTGAGCCAGACAGAAGAGGCTGTGGGGGTCATGAAGAATGTATGTCGCTCCCCGTCGGCTTCATGCGTCTTATCATTACTAACAGCTCTGCAGGTTCTTGATACACCCGAGCCGCTTCGCAACCTTGCAGACTTGATCGCAGCCCAACTCGAATTCCACAAAAAAGCCTACGAAATCTTGAGCGAGCTAGCACCAATTATTGATGGCCTACAAGTTGAGCAAGAGGCAAGCTACAGGAAGAGCAGAGAGGGAGCATAGCCTGACCTTGCTTTCTGTATGCAAATGGTCCTCGTCTTGTTGGAGTATTGGAGGCCTACTTCCGACGGTTACGAGCTAGATTGGCTCGATCGTGCAGCTTTTTTTTCCAGCGACAGACCACCAAAGTGGTACACTTTTTTCATCAGTGTAGCCCGAAACCGGCGTTTTCCAACTAGTATAGAGAATTGAATATGATTTCACAGAAAATTGGCATTTCTGAAGCCAAGATCCTGTTCTTGACCTGGACTAGTGTGAAATAAGTTGCGCACGCCCTCAACGCGCTCAACTTAAACTGCTGGCGTACTGGAGTTGCGAAGATTCGGGTTTGAGATAGGTGCCGGGGAACAACAATTCTGGTAATAGAGGTCTTTCATAGACACGAAAGTCCTAGGATGGGACTACTTGTGTCCCAGGACCCGTCCAATTGGTCCCAGGACCACCTGAGCCTTTAGCCATTACCCGTTTCGTGAAAGAGGTTTGTTCGCTACCATCACATGCAAGGAGAGTACGCGATCCATGGTTCATAGCTCTCAGTGATTGTATCTACTTGTGTTCTAAAATTACCTTGAGCCCTAAGTGAAGACTCATTCGGAAGTAGAACGATTTAGATATTAGGGAGAAGCCAATCTTCAGCTACAAGAAAAAAACCAGGACCAGTCTTGATGAAGAGTAGTGTGCTGTTGGACAAGCCTATGAACAATTCTTTGCGGTCGCGGTGTAAATTGGAGTCTAGGCTACAGGATGGACTCTAGGTCCAAAGAGATTGGGCTATGTGAGACGATGCTGGGCAAAGAGTATCTATCTATCAATTTTGTAGATACACTTCCACGCAACGTTTGTTGTTCGTTGGAGAACCAACTCAATGTCTCTATAACGGAGCTCATCAGCAAGGAAAGCACCTATTCGGGCTCCAGTCCAGCAGAAGACGCGAATAATGAAGGTGAGTTGAACACGATATCGCTCTGGCGTGAAAATCAAATCGTCCTTAGTCCACGCAGTGACCACAATTCAGATGAGATCAGTTGCTGTTAAATTGTGCTTCGGCCTGTACGATCAGGTTCCCAGTACGAGTGCAATGGCTAGGCTAGCTAGCTAGGACGATACCACTTCTCATACAGTGCAGTCAGGTCCTCGGTGTGAAGGAGGTAGCTAGTTTCTGTCTTTTCGTACAAGGTACAAGGGAGGCAGAGGAGGCTTGTTTTCGAGTTTTTGAACAGGATCTCTCTGAGAGACGCGTCGTATGCTGATCGGGGAGGCTTGTTCTCGAGGTTTTAACAGGGTCCCTTTCGGCGTAAGGCGTGTCGCTCAACTTCTCGTAGAAGCCTCTCGTGTCGAGTCGTGTCGAGTCGGTCGTATGCTTTCCGAATGCCCTCGTTGTGATCAATCTCAGAGCCCTTGCAAGCTGGGGGGTGTTCTGTCGCGTTTTTAGGCAATACCACATCCACTGATGAACAGAGTCAGCTTCGGTTCTGTATACGAGTCAGATAAAAACGCGTCGGGTGGTTCTCTTATCCCAGTATCCCCCCTTTTGGTAGTTCATTTGGTTTGTTAACATTTTTTGAGTCTGCTATCCAACGCGTCACGCTGCGCTGCGGTGCACCCTCCAGCTCGCTCCTGTACTCATCTCAGCTCCGTTGCAAGCAGCTACTGGCACCTGACACCGCATGAAGGTGCGAGTCCATCTTCCCACTGGCTGCTCGCAGCCAGCGCCTCGCGTGCTCGCGAAGGGCGCGCTGTTGATTAAACTACGGGCATGAGGGAACGGGCTTCCACGTTTTTAAGTACCTGTCCGTCGGATCCACAAGGGCAAGACGAAATGGTTGCGCAGAAGGGAGCTCAAAACAGGGTAAAGAAGAGAGTCTATTTTAGGACCCATCGATCGAAGGTGAGCGTGCTCATCCTGGCCCATCCTGCTCGCGAGATGCAGAGTGTTTAAAGCGGCACGGTGTAGGTGAGCGTGAAGGTGAGCATTTGAGTAGGCTTCCACATTGGAGCCTGCTAGGCCTCCATAGTTCTGCTCATTCAGGCCATGTATTTAGAAACCTCAGATAGCCACTTTCAAATGAGCAAGTGGTCCTCCGACAACGTTTGACAAATTCGTTTCATCTAACGTGAGAATACGTACAAGTCAGTCCTCCACATCACTCCTTCTAAAGGCATTCCCTTGACAGTCAACTTGTAAAGTGTCCAGCACGCAACCCCCGACCGAATGATTTTTCCTTTCAAACCAATCCACCAAAAGATGCTATGGCAGGTGCTCACTAAATCCCTAGCAACAACGTCCAGTGATAGAAAAATCAGTGTTCTCAAAAGTGCTCAAATTTGCAGCGATGGACGACGTCCAATTCTTTTGCGTAGTGTTTCCTGATAGATGCTCTTTTAGTCACTCCGCTACCGAGTCCAAACCAGCAAATCTCGTGATTTATTGTCCAGACCTGCCACCCATCCTGAATCATCATTGTCGTTCGCGATGCCGAACTGCTCGTTCCCAACGTGAAATTCGCATACCCCAAAGGAAGACCATCCCCTCAATCAACTGCCGCACTGCCGCACTAACCCCCTTCGGCACATATCGTAAAGGTCGCGTTGGCACTTGTTGTGCGCTTGTCTCGGACGCACTCAGGTGAGTGTCGCCAACATGGCGCGCATCACGCCTGCGCTCGGAGCTGCCCACAAACATCAGGCCGCGTTCTCAAAAATTTTGCATTTAGCGGACCAGTATCAATTTACCTTTCTTCTTCTTGACCTCCACTTCTTCGTCTACTTCTCGCACAATTGTGCCTCGTCGGACCTTGATCCCTTCGCGGTCCTTTCGCTCTCGCTCCAGCCTCCGACGCTCATCTTCCAAGTCTCGAATCTGCTCCTGTATGTCACGATCAACCCTGGATTTCCGACGTTCGCGATCTGGCTGAACAACCAAGGCTAGTGGGCCAACGTGGAGGGAATTAGATTCATCCTGATCGAATTCGAGCACCTCACGACGCTCGACGATTCGAGTCCGACTATCTGAGGAGGAAGACGAGGAGGAAGCGGAGCGCGAACGGCGGGATTTTCGGGATTTATGAGACCTGTGAGATTTGGCAGTACGCGAGGGCGATACCTCTCTGACTGTGACCACGTCGCTGTGCACATCTATGATCTTCTCGACTTTCTCGGGAGAAGAACGACGACGAGAACGTGATGGCCTGCGAGAGTGGGAACGGTGAGAGCGGTGAGATTTAGAGGAGCGAGCCGGTGACGGCGGGCGGACGGATAAATGGTCCCACTCGCGAACCGAACGAGGAGCATCAACAATGTTCAAGGTTTCAACCTTCTCAATAATTTCTTCGCGAATCTCTGGTGGTGCAGGTGGAGCTTCGATCAGACGCACAGTGGTGGCTAATTCTGTTAGCTCACAAATTTCTTGGGGGGTCTGGCAAACTTACTCTCTAGTTCTCGGACGGTCTTACTCAACGCGATGACTTCATCGATGTTCTCCTTGCCAAGCGCCATGCCAATGATGATCAAATCGCCCTCCGACAATTAGTATGTTGAGCCCCCAATGTCAGTGGGTTTTTCGTACCTCTTCGTAGAAAGGATACCTCAAATCGTTCAAGACCTTTGTGCTGACAAGCCGTTTCGGCATTTTTGTCTTGCCACGTCGTGGGAAGGGCTTCTCCCGTTCACCAACTTCTTCAATCACCTCTTCTCCGAATTCTTCTCTCTCGAACCCATCCCGCGAGCCACTGTCGTCATGCTTCCTGGTTACCCACTCTCGTTCCTTATACCTGTACTCTCCGTCGTCGTATTCCCGTTCAGCATATCTCGGGTCAGCGTATGGGGGAGCTCGTGGAGGAATTGGTTCTGGAAATGGTGGTGCTGGTGGCGGTCCGTAGTCGTCGAATCGCCGAGGGCCTCTGCGGTCGAAAGTGTCAAGACTCGATTGGCGGCGAATGATGCCAGGTCGTGGTGGGGGAGGGGCTTCAGGTCGGCGGTATGGAACCATCGCTCCGCCTGCCGGTGGCCTTCGCGAATATATCTCGTCCTCTTCATAGTACTGCCGGTCTACCCGGCGGGCAGGCGGGCCATATCGTTCTTCAGCATAGAATTTCTCTTCGAATCGAGCTTCTTCCCGGCGGGGTGGAGCCGCGTATCGGTCTTCCATACGTCGGCCGTAGCCTTCGTACGGTCGCTCACGCTCCAGTACAGGCGCATTGTATCGCACTTCCCGCTCTCGGGTGAAGCGCTCGGCATCCCAGCGCGGAGGGGCTTCCGTGAATCCAAGAGTGTCGTCGGAGTGGCGAGGACCGCCTCTAAATTGCGACATGTTTGTTTGTTGGGATGATCGGTGCCGGGTAGAAGTTGTCGAGGTTGATTGCGCTGGCGATTGGAGGCGCGATAGGAGACTACGTTACTGTTGGATAGCTGGATCGCTGCGACGGATGCAGTGGATCGAGGATATACTGTTGACTGAAGAGTTGGTCAAGTCCAATGCACTCGAAGAATTTTCTGGGTCACAGACACCAGACAATTACGGAACAAGTCAGGGTTTAAGAGATGTAATGGAGTTGGAAGGGGAGAGAGAGGCGAGGGCTGGAAGATCAGCTGCAGTGGGTCTGGAATGACGACGTCGGGTTCACATGCTTGGCGCTGAATTGCTTTGCTGCCCAACCAAAATAGTACGCTTCCAATCGAGAAGATCTGAAGAGACCGCACTCAATCAGCTTAACGCCGTTGGCAAAATGAGTCATGTACACGTTACTGACGGGGAGGGGATAATAACATGGGCTTTACGCCCGGTCACAGTGGTGATACCAACTGCCCTGACTTTCCTGCTTAATAGATTCAGTGAAAGAGCCAGGGAACCTTCCAACCTACATATGCATAATTTAACCATGTTGATGCTAATCGACAAATTCGAACGGAAGCGATCCACTCATAGCCCCTTCGTGATGGTCCTCTCTGAGGCCCGTCAATGCAATTTGTCCTCGCAGAGTCTCTATGCTTCTTTGGCTTTCCTCGTGAGCTGGCCTTTGAGACGCCAAAACATGTCGGCGCCCATTCCAATTGCTGCACCGAATAAATGGTCAGCCTTCACCTCCCTGGCCAAAAAGGATTCAGGAATAACGAACCTAGCAACAAATAGGGCACGTAAAGCTGCGCCAGTGCGACCTTCTCCTGCACCGTAAATCCCTCCCAGCTCATCGCTTCTACCACGCATGTCAACGTGGTCAGCATCGTCTCGCAGGCCCAGACCATTAGATGCAGAGGCAGGAGAACATCGTCACGTAGCAGGGCAGGCACAGCCCATAGACTGAGCGGGATGTGGTACAATGCCTCCAGGAGCATGTACGTTTTGAACCAGGCCGGAGGGTCTGTAAAGAAGCGATCTTTGTACGTTGCGATATACCACTCGCGAATGTCGACAGTGATTTGTGGACTAATTGCAATCGGATAGAGCGGGACTAAGTCAACGACTGGCATGGTGTAAGTGATTTTCATGGAAGGATTTTAGTATCGAACAGGCAAAACTGACACTGAATATTGTTCGAGAACTTTGGGGAGCACTTACGCAGCATGATTGGGATATGGATTATGAAGAAAACCAGGTACAAAAGGTCGAACTTGCGAGCCCATATTGGGGAATGCGCCGGTGCCATTTTGTCAACATCAAGCACGAAACGGGCGACGCCCAAGACGTGTACAGTGCTCCCGGTTCGGATAGCGAGATGTTGAAGCTGGACCTTAGAAACGGACTTGGTATCAAAAAGGATTATGACTGATGAGTCAACAGGATACTTCAGTCGACCGATATTACTTTTCTGGGCTGATAGCTTGAAAAGTATCCTGGGTAGAGAGCATGAAAGCCTGAACCCAACAAGAAATACACACAGCCGCTAAAAGAACGAGCGGTGAATCGTGAGATTCTGATTCTTCGACTCCGTTCTAGGAGTGGTACGGAGTGGTACTTGGAGTCTATTGCAAGCCTTCTGAACATAAATCGAGATGGGACGTGTCAGTTCAGATTGATTTACAAGTTTTATCAGGTCTGCGGCTTCGGCTGTGACAAGGTGAGGCACGAGCGTTGGGAGCAGGCTTTTATCAATCCTAGCTTGACGCTGACTAGTTGCCATCACCTCCTGCACGATTTCTTTCTACCTTACAACCCTTTTTCCAGAAATTTCAAGAGTATATCTTTTTGACCTCAAGTCCCCTTGGTGCATCTACTTGTCCTCCTTGCAATGCCAGGCACGAAACCCAAACGCCTCGCTAACCAGCAGAGATGCCCAAAAAAGAACAGATAGACGCCTTTTCAATGTAGCAACTGTGCAATTCTTTCCCTTATCAGCCTGCTCATATGCATCATCCTGTCATCCATGCCAGCTCTACTACCCTCCTGTATGAGCGCCTGCATCATGTGGTCCACCCTCAGCGCTCCCTGTTCACTGTCCAAGATGATCCCGCCTCCTCTCATTGTATCGTTCAGCCATCGACCTACCAATTCAATCAGGTCATTTGAAATGACCTTCCGATTGATGCCGAGAAACGGGACATCATTCGTATAGAAAATCGCTTCCAGAGTGTCGAAGAGGCTTTCATATGGCACCTGCAGGTCCAAAAACAGGTCGATCACCCAATGTTCAGGCGCTACATTCCGTTGATGCTCGAAGCCGTATTTCTCCAGCATTGGAAGGAGGATTGGGATCGGGAAGGTGTTCTCCGAAAGCCGAAGTCTGCTGCCCAAACTGCGGACTTTGTCCGCCACTGCCTCGTACGGCTCGGCCTCATTCCGTTCCACAGTCTCGTCGTGCACGTTCTGCAACAACTGCTGCCACGTCGCCTTTACCTGTGAGGTATCGCGATGATCCGCAACTTCGTAGATGAGCAGACAGACGTCATAGTAGCCCGCACTATCTGCATACTTATTGAAAAGCTGTAGAGTGATTAGTGGAGGAATTCCCAGCCCGTCTTAGGCTTACATACCTCTGTAATTGTCAATATCGGCCCATCGACATCAGCCAGCACCTCTTGCCTTCCCTGTGGAGTCAATCGGGTATCTTCCTTCAGTCGCTGCAAGATTTCATCTTGGATGTTTGCCACGTCAAGGAATTCCGTGATCTCTTGCAAAAGCTTCTGTTTCGACTTTCGACTCCCACCTTGGGTATAGGTCGAAGCATTCGCTCGGGCTCTGCTCAGGTACTCTATCCGGCGACCTAAGGGCAGATTGAACCCGCTTCGTGCAAGCTGCAGCTGGACGCAGGCAGCATCATAAAATTGATTCGCTTGTCCGTAGTACTTCCAGAGCAGGTCAGCATGAGTGACATCTTCCGCTGATCGTCGCTGCAAATATGTGACGATAAAGGGGGAATTGGTCTGAAGCAACCGCTCATGCCAGCCCTGATCCAGGTACCAGTCATAGAGGTTGGTCAAGAAGACCTCGTCTGTGGATCGGCTGATTACATCATATGCTTCATTCCGTCGAGTGGCGGTCACCGTCGGGCGACCATCAATGAAAAGAGGATCTTGCGCTGAGCTCTTATCAACAGCATTGACCACGTCGTGAAGCAAATCATAGCACTGGCTTCTGTACTCAAATTTGGCCTTCCGTGGGTCAGGCTCCGGCCGCCCATCCGCTATCCAGGACAGCGCCTCGTTGCCTTTGTCGGACTCCTTTGCGACGCTCAGCACCAATTGAATCGCACCCGCGTAGAATTGGAGGTCTGTGAACTGCTTGACAGCAGATTCAAGATAGTCCCTTGGAAGCTTGTCCGCCACCTGCTGGAACAAATTCAAGCTCTCATTCAAGAGATTCCGTTTATACTCGGCATTCGCGCCAGCTTCAGAGGCTCTCTTCAACTGTTCTTGGGCTTTGAAAATGACGACGTCCTGTGCGCTGCAGAAGCTCCCACACCTTCTCCTCAGGCCTTCAGCAACAGTCTCGACATTCGAGCCTTTGGCGATATTCCGATTTACGATTGCCTTGACGAGTTCCTTCGCGAGGTCGAACCCTTTTTTGGTGCTGAAAAGCTGCTCGAAGGTGAGTTGTAGAATTTGCGGCCTTGACGACTCTGGCAGTAGTGGTACGATCTCCTCCACCCTCTCGTCAAAAAGCACGAGCACAAATGAAATGCCTTCAATGGTGTCTGACACAAACTTTACTAGCGAATGCAAAGAACGATGCTCGCCTTGAAGTGCCACTTCCTCCTGCGTCGTACCGGGTCTCGATAACGTGTCCGGTCCGCTCAGGCCCTTGATGAAGGTTTTGTTGGTCTGGAAAAATCGCTGTAGTGCAGATAGATCCTCCTGTACAGATTTCAATTTCTCTATCGGAACCGCAGGTAGAATTTTGTACTCCTGAGGCGTGCGTACCTCTTTCGCGATAGGGACGTTCCAGGTCGACCGGATAAGGCGTGACAGATAAAGTGCGATTCCACCGTGTCTGGGCGAGGGGCGGACTGAATCTATCGCGGGTGTATTCTGTTCGGCTATTGAATTCTGGTTGATGGTCGGTTTTCCTCCGTACTCTATGAATGCTCTTCGAGCGACTTCGAGTACTTCGGGGTCATTGATATGAGCTACTCTCGAATCTGGAGCGACTTCCATACCCTGTCCACATGCAACAGCTAGTGCAGTCGCCAGAGTCTCCGTTCGTCCATAAGAGCGAATGAAGTTCTTGATCTCGCCCTCTACACCTTCAGAACCTCCACCGGACTGGATCAAGGCAGCGAAAATATCGACCAGCCGCCGACGTCTGACAATGTGTATGCCTGTGTTGGTCAATATGGCTACGTCGGGCACTGGTTTGTCAAACTGCACGGCATTTTCATTACCGAACCCCGTGGGCGTTGCCGTTGGCGCAGCGTAAGGAGTACAAAGTCCAATGTCCTCTGCTCTACTGCCAAGCGAAAGCCACGTAGCGGACTCTGAGCTTTTGCTGGGCTGGCCAGTTTCGGGCGGTCGAGCAAGACGGGCGGCATCAGGGGCAGAAACAAATAGAGTATCGGCGGTCTGGTTAGGCTCTCTCGACACGAAGCAGAAGAAGTATCCAGGAGGATATCTCGCTGCCATTCGCGAAGGTCTCAATGACCGCACCGGCTGATGCTGGGCTGAACCTTGGTCAGTTGCCGACTGCGAGTTTCCGGACCCAGGCTGACTTGGTGGCGGAGCAGGGTTGAATGGCGGCGTTTTGACGTGTTGAGCTTGCATATTCATAGGTGTGCCGGCGACCGAGGATGACCAGGTGTTCGAACTTGTAGCACTAAGGTAAATTCGGTACCCAGTTTCGGTGGTTGCAACCAAGTGGTACCTCGAAGCCTCCTGAGCTGGAATTGGAGAAATCGAAATGATCTTAATTGCGGCATTGAAGGTTTCGGTAGCATTGATGCTGAAGCCAACAACATTCGAGTACGTATTGGCAGCACTTTTGGTAATAGCTAACGTCAGATCCCCATTCGACGTCATGTGGAATACCCGGATCGCGGATTTGGAGGACAAAGTATAAAGCAGATCTCGTGTGTCGTCCACGACCATTTGCTCCACATATTCCGTTTGCTTCTGGCTGAAGGGTAGAGATACTCCGAATGAGGCAAGGGCGCTGCTCGTATGGCAGATTTTTGCACAGCGACTGGAGAACCATTTATCTTCTTGCTGATATGTGAGTTCATATACTTCATTCTCCGTCCTTCCACCAAAAAAGATGCGGCCAGATTTCGCTGAAAAGGCGACAACGGCAATGTCAAGGCCTTTGACAGACACGGTCATTCCAGTGTCGAACAGCTCCACTGTCTCTGTTCCTCCTGTGCCTTTCTCAGTACCAAGGCCTAATAGCATGACCTCGGAAGTTGTTGCCAACACGATGATGTTCTTGATAGTCGGAAGGAATACGCCTTTCCGTGGCACAGCCAACTTAACGGCGGTAATACTGTTAGGCTGACCCTCAAAGCCGAGTAGCTCGGGATTGGGAATGGTGTAGTCCCACATGTACAATGCATTGTCGATTGCAACCCATGCATAGTGCAATTCCGCAAACAGTCCCATGCTCGTTGAAACCTGAGCCCTGTTGTATTGCTCGAATATCTGGTCAGGAATGTTGTGGATTCGGACTTTCTGAAAGGGTGCCCATGGGGCTGAGGATTGGATGTCATATTCGGCGGAAAGACCTTGTGCGAGATAGCTGTCTAGCTCTGGAAATCTTGTCTCTCCCGCCAAGGTCTCGTTGATCGTGCGAGCGGCACGCTCAGCAACTGTCAACGTCTGCGTGGTAGCAGGAGCGGTAGTTGTGGCCTGTTGCTGCGGCTGTGACGGAATCTGGGAAGGTCGAGTTGTAAAGCCCGTTGACGGTGCCGTGTTTGGAGCAAATGGCGAACGGACTCCCTGAGAGGGTTGGAATGAAGGAGCGGGTGGAGGCCGCGGCGCTGGCGTTTGCTGCCATGTGCCGGGCAAAGGTCTAGGCGGTGTAGCCATGGATGCCATGTTGCGGTAGGTACCTGACAGACAGATGCGGGATGGGCGCGAGCGAGACGAGCTCTGGTAGCACAACGCTCAGTCACGGATGCTTCTATTCAATACATGCTTGAGAATGCCCAATACGACCGCATTTCCTCAGTAAGGAACAGGGCGACCGTATTAGTACGAATGGAGGAGCATTCATTAAACGTGCGTGTGATTGCTTTGAACGCGCCTGGCGATGAAATAAATTCCGCGCACTGACCAAGAGGGCAAGCTAGGTCAGGTACCGCTCTAAAGAAGCTTGAATGTGCAGACTGACATTTACAATTCATTGCACGAATTGGTCTTGCATTCACTCAAAAATGACCATGTCAAACGCTGCCAGTATGCGCACAGCTCTATGTGTTGGTGATATGTCGCGCCTCACGAGATGCCCTCGCTGCCTCGCGTGGCGTGGCCTCCGCTTCTCCTCTACAGATTCCGAAGCACCTCCGCCATTACTTTCGAAGATCAGGAACGACCTCAAGACTGCCATGAAGTCTAAAGACCAATCTAGGTACGATCGTCCGTTACGGCCAAAGTTGGGTTTCCTACGCAGCAGCGTACTGATCTCCATACAGACTCAATGTCCTGCGCTCAGTCATAGCCGAAGCTGGCAATGCCTCCAAGACTTCCTCTCCAATAAGGACCAACATGCAAGTCCTGTCGATCCTCCGCAAGAAGTTGTCGGCGTCGAAGGCAGCGTCGCAGGAGTTTGCGGATGCAAAACGAGACGATTTGAAGCAGAAGCAAGACGCAGAGATTGCGGTCCTAGACGAATATGCCGGACAAGTTGAAACTTTTTCTGAAGATAGGATATCAGAGGTTGTGGAAGAGGTGGTGGAAACAATGGAAGGCAGTAGTACAAAACCAAATGCTGGGTTGGTGTTGAAGGAACTTTTCAAACCCGGAGGCGCCTTGCAGGACAAACCAGTGGAGAAGGCCCAAGTCGCAGCAATAGTAAAGAGGAGGTTAGCGTGAAGGCGCTTTGCTGAATTTGAAGATGAAGGAATAGTCAACTCGAGGATTGACCACGCATAATTCCGCAAGTCCGGTTTGTACCAGTCGCGGATCGTATGCGCAATTCATTCTCTGGCCCCAGGTCGTGCCCTTTCCCTGTATCCATTTCACTGGCCATGTATCCAAACTCCGATCAGATGCCCACAGAAATAGTTGTGCCTATGATGGAAATCTGGAAAAGTAACCCATGCCTGAACTCCTTTCTTAAGGTCTAAACCTCATCCTGAAGCCTATATCTCTCCTCCTGTCTTCTTCCCTCCCACTACTTCCAATCTCCCAACCTGCATCCGCTTCAGAGGCACTTACTCCAATGATCTTTGACCCATTGATACCGACTGCGCCCGTGCCACCCGCCTTCGCCGCGGAACCGGAGTGCCTTACAACGTAGACAAACCTCGCGATCACCTCACCCTCACTAACCTGCTGTGAGTTGAAGTGCCGCCGTATGGTAGAGGCAAGCTGAGGGTGCGTCGCCTTCCCCTCCGCTCCAATTGATGTACTTGTACCAGGTGCGGCCAGCGCGTGTGTACTATTACTATTTGAGGCCGTGATGCCTTTCAATCGATCACTACTTCTCTCTCTGTCCTTATACTTCGAGGGCTCCGTGGCCGCAGCGTCTCTCCGCCGAGCGTGGTGTTTTGCATCGCGCATCTTCCGTCGCGCTGTGACAGAAGATGGTGATCGCAGGCCGGTTCGTGAGGAGGCGAGGATGAGGTCCGCGTGTGGGTTGAAATATGCTGAAGGGGTTGGCAGGTGGTGCGCGTGACGGTAGGTATGGAGTATGGTGGCTGGGAAAGTATGCCACTGAATCTGCAAGAAATTGAAGTTAGTAGAAGGTCTATGGGTTCAAAATAGTGTGAGGTTGCGGTTAAAAGGAGAGCAGCAACTCGTCGAGGAAGTTAATTCGATCTGACACGAGAGACACGTACTCGAGCCACGTTTGATTCAGAATCAACGGGCGCCCCTGCTGGCGTGCCGTTAGGGAGAGCTTTCGCGCTCAAAGACAGCCCACTCGGTATATTCGAATTGACTCTTCTGCCCTTGGCGATTGCTGAGGTTCCTGTCGGACCAAGTAAAGAACGGTCTTTGAGGTTCGTTATCGAGCTCGAGGTTTCTGAACGTGAGTCGTCAATACCGCGCGGACGCGCAGGCGCCATTGTACAATTTGGCAGGACTGAGTGAGAGAATGGGTCCAACAGAGAGAAGCGAGCTGACCGCTCCCAGAGAACTCGCTAGAAAGCTAGGCACCTGAGAATTATTCTGTAAATGCTAAAGATTGTTGTTCGGGGAGTATGTTCTTTGAGTTTGTTGGCATTGGCAAAAGTCGCTATGACGCAAACCAGGGAGTCTAATGTTTGATCTGCAAATCACAGAGCTAGCCCCTGTAACTCGTAACATTTATTGAGAGGGGATAGCCTTCTGCTTACCGAGGACCTTGCTAAGACCATAAGCCAGTTCCGGCAGACGGACAGCAAGAATTGAAGGTATCAAGATCGAATTGCACCAGTTAAACCTCCACAGAGATTTGAGAGGAGGATCACTATGATTCTGCCAATACGCACCGGCCGCGCTTCTGCAGAAATCTCGTATATAGTCTGAAGCCATCCCGTTGCGCAGGGTTTTCAGCATACGATGCAGTGCTCAAGGTAGGGTGTGACAGCCTGCTTGGGAAATTCCACGAAGAATTACTGGCTTTCCGGATTCACCGGCGGCTCCTTTAGAGGCCCCAAGTTCTGTCATCTCCCACACCAGTCAGTGTTCATGGTTTTCCCTTCCAACCAGCATGATAGCAAGAATTCTTTTGTGAAGGATACGTGCCGTTTGATCCGATCATGGCCACTAAACTCGATCATATCGAAATTCATCCAGGGAAATCTTTGTAACAGACAAAAGGCAGATGATACCTGTTCCCTTCGGTATTCGTGTGCAGAGAAGCCCTAGTACTTCTGAAAATATTTTAGTCCGCTCAGCACTGTGAACCAATTCTTCAGACTTTTCCAGAAATTCTCGAGCCCATTGCTCATCCAGCCATAGATTGTAGCCACCATCAGGTTTACTCTACCGCTTCCAGTTCATTTCATCCTCCACGATGACAATTTCGAATCTTCTCTCTTGCCAAAGTGTGGACCTGCAATCTTCGTCCAACCATGGCAGGGAAAGAATGAATTTCGCCGAAGTCGGCTTTCGCGACAATTTCCATGCTGTCCTCGCCAAGCGTGTTCGTGATGCGACAAGAATATCACCCGATAAGTTGGATGAGGACTTTCTCAAAGAAGACCAGAGTTGCTCCATTTCGCATGGCAGTACACGTATGCAAAAGCTCGAAATTATTCGCTTTCTTTGTCGAGGTCAATGTAGTTGATGTTATCCTAGAGTAACTCGCCTGCAAAAGCGAATCAGTACGTAGAAAGACGAATTTTGGCTGTGAGCTTGACAATGCAAGATACAGCCATAGAACTGGCTTTCGAGTAAGATCGAATATGATGGCCGCTAATTGCCCATGGCCGATCTGTGCCACCCTTTAGAACATTTCAAGTCATGCTTATAGTGCTTACCCTTGGGAGTTGGAGTATTAGCTGGGATTTTTAAAGGGCGGGTCCCTTGAAGATGTTAAGTGAAATGCAAGTAAGGAAAGAAAGTGGCTATTCAAAGATATTCTAGAGGGGAAAGAAAAAGGGAATCTTGTTGAAGAAGCTATGCTTTGGAGATGTTTTGTTTCATTTCTATCTCGTGAAAGACAGAACAGCGATCGCAAAGCATTGCATGCACAACAAAAAACCGAGAAACCTTACCTCCATCGGCCTTGGAAGCATTCTGCGAGCTATAAGGCGTCGACGCAACGGTGACTGATGGTTCGTGAGTGTCTAGCAAAGAGAGCTCCTACGCCAGCAGGAGCCGGTAAAGCCAGGTGCGTGATTGTTCTCGCAAGCCGCACTCTTACAGGTCCATCTGTCTGCACTATGAGTTGCAGCGTTGATGAAGCAACCTCTGCCCTCCTCTGAACGCGCGCCGTCCCCTGCTCCCTGCTCCCTGCTTCGCTGAGGATGGGCACAGCTTCTGAAACATACTCAGACGAGGTAGCAAGCACAGCACAGCCCCAGAGATGCCTGGATTGTGCTTATGCTACTGCCATGAGTCATGGTCTATTACAATACACCACGTGTTTGAGATCGGTGCATTGTGAGAAGCGTTACCACCGAGGTATCCTGGCTACAGGTTAGGTCGTGGCATCGCAAGCGCGGATGCAAGCTAGGAAACGAAAGTCGATTACCGGCCGTAGACGTGACTAGTCCAAGTGACATCACGGATGGGATGTAAGAATATCGTGGTTAAGGAGGAACAGCATGTTCCGAGAAGGAATGTCGGTGACTCAAAAGGAAGTAAACCGATTTAACATCGGCATCCATCCCAGGGGGGCCTTAGTATGAGTGCCGATCTGCGACGGTATTCGTCAGGGTAGAGGATACGGGGTCAGGCGATCATCATACGTGTGCCAAATGCAAGGGACCCAATTTTCAGCTTCCGGCGGTGTGGTTGTGCGAGCTAGGAATTTGCCGCGGCTGCTGGCCAGATCTCGGGGCGCCGCGAGGATTGATTATTAACGCGCGAAGGAATATTGAAAGCGCGCTCGTGAGGTTGCATCTGATTCGTATATTTTCAGAAATTGACTTCGATGACAATGTGGAGCAGGAACACATCAAATCCTGCCGAATTCTCCCGAAGGTCGCGGTACCGCTAGCCCCGCACGTGAGATGGTGGCGAGCTGTGTACCGCTACCTTTGAAACGAGGCCTAGGAGGTCACCAACATGTCCACACAATACACGGTGAATGGGATTGTTTCCGCCTTGTTCAGTACTCAGAATACCAAATTCAAGCCTTCATCCTCCTGTCTGGGCCACCGTAAACTCACGGGTTTCCGGAGGGTCTTCAAGGTTCTCGAAAGTGGAGTATTCTTTCGCATGTGATCTTCACACCACGCCCAACGAGACCACATGGCTTCACATGTCACTCTAGATTCAGGATGTTCATCCACGTCGGTCTCAAATACACTGTACTCAAACTGATGCCTCGTTGTTGCGACATGCGCTCAGGTGTCTCCGCTACGGTCCTCCCGCGAGGGGCATGGGCTCTGGGAGAGTATGCCCTGAGTCGTTTTTTCACCTCAGAGCCAAAGACGAGCAAACAGTCATCACATGTATTAGAAACTCAACCACTGGGGCCTTGCAGGTGGAAAAAGGAAAAGATGTGACAGGCATGTGATGAAGGTAGCAAGGATCGACAGGTCAGCGGTGTGGGAAGGAGGGCAAAGCATCACAAAGTCCCCCGTCGCTTATGCAGCGGGCCTGATCGTCTGCTATGCTGCCATGTGTAACACGGAGTCATCAAATGCAGACGCCCTCTCGTGGCCTGGAGAACAGTCTCATGCGACTTACTGCTTAGCATCAAAGGACAGGGTCATCCTGGTGGTATTGAAAATGACATATCGTCGGTAGAGCTTACTTTGTTCCCATAGCAGTGGCGAAATCTCGGTTGACTTGAAGACATGTTTCGGGCCCTTTGTTTGTTGGTATGATAGAGTGTCTGCTTGAGCTGTGAGGGATGCGCATGGGCGATCCAGTAATATCGAATCGTCTGTCTCTGCAACGGTATTCAATGGACGGATTCTATTACCACGCATGCAGCGCACATTCCGCATCATCTCCTCAGCCATTGGTGTCGAAGATTAAGGTAAAGACCCACACCAAACCGAAGAGCCGGGCAGCATAGGACTTGCCAAATGCAAAAGGCCGGTCCCAAAACTACGTGAAATGTGGAACAGCGATAAATTCTGGCCACTGATGAATTGACAAGCCGAGATACGTCCCATCTAGAAGGGCGGGAGAAACCTGTGACACCCCTCGCACAAACTAGACTTGCACTCCTTTCCCCCGCTACTCCAGGGTGAAGGATATGAAGGTAAATAAAGATCAATATTATTGGCTCAAGACAAGTTCGGGACATAGCATATAACCTTACGGGATGTGATTAAGGGCGGGGCTGCAAGCCAAAAAGAGTGATTCGGCAAAGCGAAATCACATACGTAGCCGCTCACCACCTGCCTCGGTGCTAAGATGGGTGTCAACTCGGCCCCAAATCGCGTGCGTTGGCTTGACGCGCCGCTCGGGATAACAGCCATTTCGAGAGAAAGGAACGAGCCTGAAGGAATTATGACAAGTCAATGAAGCAAGTCATCACGTTGGCCAGTACTCAAAACCGACTAGGCCGGGTTTTCCCCGACAGAGACAAGTTGCGGGCGTCTCTCGCCCTATGGGGAGAGTCTGAGGTCTCCCTGGGCACAGGGCCTGACCTAGCGTTTCCATATAGTGTCTCTGTGTGGAGGAGCGGTCAGATTACAACGCATCGGGCGTTGGCTGGAACTTCCTGGCCATTAGAATCTCAGCCCGCTCCTGAATTCGAATCCTGGCAGGAAATTGAAAAGCACACAAAGATAAAGGTGTCCATAACCCAGTATGGGCCTGGCTGTAAGATTGAAAGCGGCCACACTGGGTGTTGGAGATGTCGGTGTCAGGCTGTTCGGCTCGATCTTGCGGGGTGCAGCGATCCACAGTGCATCTCTGTCGTACCTGAATCGATACGAATACCAGTAGTGACTTATTTTTGATGAGAGGTGTCTGTCCTCCGGAACTCCCCATGATTGTCTTTTTCAGGGGGGCCTTGGGGGGCCGATAGCATGTGCGTCGTTTCTGCCTCAGGATTCCGAAAAGGGTGAGATGGCCAGCCCCCAACAACTAGCTCCCCAGCAAAAAAGGGTTACGATACAGTACGGAGGTCACTCCGCAAAAAGACCACCCCTTCTAACTCGGCTAACTTATCTTGTCGCGAAAAGTACCATGCTGCGAAGCTTTTCGTCATCTTTCTTCCGAAACCCGATCCTGACCCGGCCGCTTCTAGAGGCGCCTTTTTTGCAATCTGTCCCACACCACAAATCCAATCCCACGTTGTGGCAGTGTGGCTCCGCGGGCCCTCTTTTTTTTTCAGCTGCGTTCGCGCGGCCCCCCCCTTCCCCCCCGTCATCCTGCGGATCCGCAAATAAAAGTTGCCAGACCTATCGTAGCACGGTTTGAGACTAAAGCGATCACCTCCCCAGACTATCGTTGCGCCCTCTCAATCTCCAAACTTTCTGTCATCTGTTTCGCCCTGGCCTCCTTGCTCACATCACCCCCATTTCGCTTCGCCTACCCCGGACTGCCGTGCGCATCCTTCGGCATTAGGGCCAATCTATTGGTCTCTCTATGAATTTTCCAGAAATATTGCAAACCCGCCCTCTCACATGCAACGCTCCTCCTCCGCAGTAGATTTTTCTAATCTGCTGAACCCTAATACACCATCCTCAGAGCCAGAGCATCCTTCACGTGCACAACCTGTCCAGCTTCAACCTACTCGGGCTGAAGAAAGGCCACAGCAAGAACCGACCATGGCTGCCGTCGTTGGCCTCATGCCGCCGATCCTCAACGTCTCTCAGCCTGGTCTGGACGACAGGCAAGATCTTCCTCGCCCTTACAAATGCCCTCTTTGCGAAAGAGCCTTCCACAGGTTAGAACACCAAACACGCCACATCCGCACGCACACTGGAGAAAAGCCTCATGCCTGCCAGTTCCCGGGTTGCACGAAGCGTTTCAGTAGATCGGATGAGCTGACACGGCACTCGCGGATACACAACAACCCCAATTCACGGAGGAACAACAACAAGGCTCATCAAGTCGCTGCCGCCGCCGCCGTCGCCGGTCTACAAGATGGCGCTGCTTCGGTGACCTCCCAAGCTCAGATGATGCCGCCACCGAGTCCTGGCATGACCAGGTCCAACCCGCCTTCAAACACAGGAACGCCGAACGTCTCGCCGCCGCACACATTCGCGACCCATAACCTTCACGTTCCGACAACTTTGCCGCCCTTCGGCAGAAGCGATGATAGATCACAAGCCATGGACATCAACCTGTTAGCCTCTGCAGCCTCACAAGTGGAGCGAGAGGACCACCCCATGTCAATGTCCGCACCAGCCCGGCCACATTACCAGCATCACTTTTTCAGCCACCGATCACAGCCGCAAAGCAACGGGCGTTTACCGTCACTCTCGGCGTACGCCATCTCGTACTCGATGTCGCGATCACACTCACAGGAGAACAACGACGAGTCTTCTCGCCGCAAGAAAAAATCAAGGCCAAACTCTCCACATTCAACTGCACCGTCGTCCCCAACCTTCTCTCATGACTCACTTTCACCAACACCTGACCACACTCCTTTGGCCACCCCAGCGCATTCTCCGCGCCTAAGACCATTCGGCAGTGACCTACAGCTTCCGGGACTTCGACACTTGTCGCTTGCCCATGTACCCGCACTGGCTCCCATGGAGCCACATGCTGAGGGCCCCCCTCAGCTTCAGTTCCAACAAACGCAGCACTCGGGTCCAAGCATAAGTGACATCATGTTTCGGACTGACGGCACCCAGCGGAAACTTCCAGTTCCTCAAGTGCCTAAAGTGGCAGTTCAGGATCTGCTCCACTCAGGCCTCAGCTCTGGCGAATCAAGTACGAATGCCTCCATTAATGGTGAAAACATGCAGGAAAGGTTCTAAATGGTACTACTTCAAGCATGAGTTGTGCAGGTTGCACCCCATTCTTTCTTTACTCTGGCCCAGTGCCATTACTCTGCTCATTCGGGATTTCTTTTCATCTGGTTTTAACGCTACGTCTACAGCGAGGAGCCTTACTATAGATAGGACGGGAGGCATAGCTCGGGATAGCTACATTTTCAACTTCTGTTGATAATGGCTTTTATGATACCACTGGGGGAATGGACGTGGGCTGGGAGGTAAGTCCTAAGTATTCAATAGAGACTAGACCAATGGGACTCTGAAGTTTCGATACAATCTTTTTTTGAAGGGGTGGCGCCGCACCTTTGGGTTAGATTGTGAATCAATATCGGGCTGCAACCGTTTTTGGGGGGGGGGGGGTGCCGCTATGGCTTGGTGTCGGCAGATTGTGGACCCTATCATCGCTGAATGTAGCCTATAAAGTAGCAATAATTTGCCCGGCCAGAGAACGATCCGCAACTAGCCTCCAGGGTTTTCCGCAATATTGCTTCTTATCTCTGAGTGTAACACTGATCTCATCACCCCACACTACGCTTATTCCTGGAGCGCAATTTTTTGTTACTGAGGGGGGATGAATCACACTGCAGGCATGATGACAGATTCTGAAGCCGTCCCGCTTCCCCGCGGGTCTCGGTGACATCTACCTCTTCCATGTGGCCGATAACGGGGTGGTGACTGGCAAAAATTTGGCCCGCCTGAAAAGTTAAAAGCGAGTCCCCCAGTCTGTGGCATTCGGAAGACTCTGCCCGACCTGATCCCCCCTGCCCACTACCCGTCAACTTCCTGTCTCGTTACGCCCGGTGTAGCTGTCGTATCTCATGCCTAGCCTCCCATAGCTCCACCTCCCACAGCTTTTAGCTTCGAAGCATGCCCCCCCCTTGTCTCACGATGAACTTGGGGCAATTCTCTCGGGAAGTTGCATTTTGCGGAGAGGGTAGTGGGGAAAGGCAGCCGAGAGCTCCAATAGTTGCAAGCAAACTACTCCCCCCTCTGGCGAGCTGCATCCAACCGCGCTTGATCGTCTTTGTGCATGACCTGCAAGTACTTATCTCCACCTTATAAATCATTGGTGGTATTACTTGATGCAAACCTAATCGATAATCTTGTGAGGCTGGAGAGGGAGGAAAGGGGGGGGGAAGAGGGGCGCAAGTTTTACCCGCCTCCTTCAACATGCCGCACGCATCCGGAAGTTGCTTCGTGTCCCTTAATTTTGCAGTGTCACTTAGAACCCGAAGTCTGCCTCTTACTACCCGAAGGAACCCCTGATAGAATACCTTAGCGTCTACGTAGGCTAATGACTGTCGACTTGCAGAACCTCGCCGGCATCAACGCCGACGGGCAACCCTCACGCCACCCCCAAGTGTATACGATTGGGGAAATAGAGTTCAGATGTTGGAGAAACTGAGTTTTTGCGAGCCCAAGGTAGGTCAAGTGCATGCTGCTGTTCGCCAACGTTTATCTTCACCTCAACCGTTGAGGAGTACTCTCCTCCCAAAGTCATCATCATTGCCTAAATGTTTTGACATTGCTCGCCACCTTGTGTGAGAACGTTGGAGATGCACCAATGACTTCACGGCGGTCTCTAAATGGGGGAGGAAACGCGACCGACCCAACGATCGCGACGAACATGAAATTGATTAGTTGATGCCCGGAGCCCTGTCCAAGCACGATTTCATGTCACCTTCCCTGGCGCCGAGCCCAAAGTTGGTTTCTATTTGTAGATCTGCGCCGGCCGGACAAGCCTCGTGAGACAGACGCGTTGGGCTGAGATCGTCGGCTTGGGAAAAAGGCTTCGTCACCTATCCGCGATCTTGACAATCTATCCCGGCTTCATGGGGCATATGCTGAGCATGCGAAGACTAGAAGACTGACGGGACCTTTGGAAGGTGAGCTTGAAGCTGGACATTCTTCCTCTCAGAACGATTGAGTTAGTATTCGACTGTCCGTCAAGATTTCCTCACCTAAATCCGCTACCACTCCTTAGAAGAACGACATGTGCGCTAGCGGGACTTTCAACTTGGATGTCTCGCTGTAATTCATCTTCATCTCCACTTTTTCCACTTGTTCCGCTACTGCTCTTGCTGTCATCAACACTACACCAGACCCAATGACCTGTGGAACTAGTCAGTAAGGCTACTCTGAGCTTCACGGGCCTGGAACCCCCTCCAGCAGCTTTTGGCAGATACGGCAACCCTCGGACGTTTCTCGGCAGCTTCTTAATCTCAAAAAGCGAGCAAAGACAATGGCATCAATGTGCCGCTATCCCCGGGGGGCTTCACTGCAGACGCGCATTTCCCCTCCCCAATACCTGCATCCGCGAATGCCTCGGCACGATCCACCGATCGACTTACCCACTATACAGCATCGCCATGGCCCTTCCTGCCGGCACTGTACCTTGGCCAAGCTCGCAGGGGGGACGCTGCCGCAGTAGTATAGCCTACTGCATGCATAGCCGAAAGAAGCAATCAAGCACTCCTTGGCAGTGCACCCCACGGGGAAAAGGATTCACTAGTCCTAACCAGCAGGCTCCAAGGTGACGAGAAGGTCGCCTAAAAAGACGCCATCGCATTACTCCCAAGAAAAAGGCCGTACTCCACTTACCGGACAGGTGACCTAGATTACTAGAGTCTGAAACCGGGAAAACTAATCCATCAAGTCATACATTACTGTCACTATATCGTAATAAGCCTCTTTTGGGCTTGCCCACCTAACTTTCATGTATGTAATATGCGTGTGAAATCTTACCCAAAGTCCATTGGGAGGGTCACTTTGCAGACCGCTATTTCGATGACTCGCTCAAAAAGTACTTTCGTTTCAATGTAGATGGCAAGATCGATCGATTAATCGATCGATCGACTTGGTGCAAATCGGGAGAGCAGAACGAGCCAATCTAATCCTTCCACGTGCCCCTTCAAAGCCAACCTACTTGGCTACTTTAAAAAAGGTTCGTGGCCGGCCGCGGCCGAAGGATAATTGAATCCTTCACCTGCGCAAAGGCTGTCACGAGAGCATTTGGGCGCGGGCTAGGTCTATTCAGCAATGCCCAATCGCAAGCAATATGCCTTGAGTCTACGAGTGTAGCTGTTTTTGTTTTGTTTAGCCATACTAGTCTGACCAGCCTACAGTAGGATGCGCGGAGACCGGGCCGCGGCCCGGGGCCCAAGGCAATACCGAAAAATACACAGCTGCGCCCAGGGTAGGATATACTGAAGTGGGACAAGGAGGTGGCGGAGTCCCCGGACGGCTCTGGTGATGGGGTTCATTCATGGTTTTTATGGGGGGTCTAGGCCCGATAGCGAAGAGCCACAGAGGAAGGGAGCTAACAAAAAGGAGCATGTGCAACCCAGCCCAGAAGTGCGATCTCGCTTCAACCAGGATAGTCCAGGTCAAGCACATGCCGGACTGGGATACGGTTCATAGCTATCCGCCGAAAATTCGTCGGGCAATCCTAGATCGTCGTCTGAGCCCACTTCGTTCTCGTCGTCCTCGCTGTCGGCTATCTCGTCGGCCTTGCGCTTCAGCATGTCGTCTCCCTTAGGCACAGTTGGATGCATTACTGGGACTGCTTCAGGCGTGCACGTCAGTCGTAACTCTCTCAGTCCTTGCTATTGAAGGTCAGTGTCACCAGGTGATTTAGATAAGCACCATAGACTTACATCTTCAATGACAAATGGCACAACATCCGCCGCGGTCCCCGTAGCCACTTTCCCTGAAACTTTCACCACCTCCGCAAACCTCATCGCTCTCCTCTCCTCCATCGTCAACTCCACCGTCCCATCTCTTGGCCCAAAGTCCCTATACAGCAGTACCTGATTCCGCACCCCAACATCCCACCCATTCCCCGAAAGGCTTGGCTTCAAAACAGCTTTCCTCACGCCCTTGAGACTCGTTGCTACCTGGTTAATCACCAAAACACTTAGATTATGCAGAGATGCCATCTTCGTCATCGCTGCCGCCAGATCGCCCGCGACGGCCCATTTCCGACCCGCGGCTTTCTGCTGCACCGCGTTGCGTGCTGATTCCGCAACCGTAGACGTAGAATCTGCAGCCCGCCGGTCCGCCGAGCGTGGGAATGCGGTCGCGAAGACGGTGGAGATGTTGTCGATGACGACGAGTGAGGTGCGCGGAGGAGGAAATTCGGGGGTTGGATGAAGGAAGAGCGTGAGAAGGTGTGCTAGAGTGGGGACGTTAAAATAGCTGACATTGTTGAACATCTTTTCTGATGGCTCGGGGACTGGCGGGGAGGGCGGCGTGTCCAGAGCCGGAATCAAGAGGGACTTGTGCGCGGCGAAAATCTGCTTGAAGCGTGGGCCGGGTAGGGGAGCGCCGGTGTCGATCCAGACGACTCCGTGATGGGCTGATGGAGAGTGGAGGGCATTGACGGCGGCTTGCATTGCGAAGGTGGTCTTGCCAACGCCGGGTGGGCCGTAGACCTCGGTCACGAAGCCTCGTTGTAGGCCCTTAGATGATGTAGTTGAGGACTTTGGCTGTAGTGCTGAATCCAGGCTCGGCAAGCCGGTTGGGATTGCTCTGGTGCGAGCAGATGCGTTCTGCAGCGCTTCTGATGCGGAGATTGTGGGTAGACGATCTGAATGTTGTGTGAGCTTGGCTAGGATAGGATGGAGAAGAGCCTGAAGACAGACGTGAAGAGGACGAATTGGTGAAATTGGAAATGCCTTGTTCTTCCATATTGAGTAGACAGGAAGATGGAATCAGCGATATTAAGATGGATCGAAATATATATCTCACAGACAAGAAGTATTGAATTTGTGCCTTCGATTTACTCAAGTCAGAGAACGCGTCAATCTTGGGTCATCTGGCGTGTTTCGCCTCCGGAACAGAGCGCAACCATAGCGCGAGTTTCTCATCATCGTCTCTGCTACGTTGGCGGCCGACTCGATCTCATCAGCGGCTCTACTCAAAGTCCTCGAATTGTGTTCGAGTGGCGAACGGATCTAGCAGTTTGAAAACTCCACACCACCCCGAACTTCTCCGCTTTCGGACCCCATGGCCCCAAACTCGCGCCTCAACGTGTTCAGTTCACCACGTATGCAGCATCAATAACCCGGCTTTCTTTGATCCTACATTTAATGCCCCATCTTCTGAGGTGAGTATGGTGATAACAACACGGACCCTGATCTGGGGGCTTGGGATATCGATTGAACAACTCATCTTGATCCTATGTCCAACATTTCTAATACCAGCAACCATTTTCTTGTACCTAGACATTAAGAGTCGCGGAAGATCAGTCGTCCAACCAAAAGGCTGTAAAAGGATCGGCGTCCATGCTGCCTCCAACATATCTGATGAATACGACGACCACAAGTATGCTGGAGGTGTTCAAGCGGGCACGGAAGCTTCGGGAGAGCCGAGATGGAAAGTCAAAGCACTGTTTATCTATCCTATCAAGAGCTGTGCACCTATTGAGCTGATGGACTCGGAAGTGGAGGGTTCTGGTCTCGTATGGGACCGCAAGTTTGCATGGGCTGAGCTACTGAAGCCTCAGACCCGGCTTAATGCATCAGAAGAAGAAAAGAAGTCCGTGTGGACATTCAGGACACAGAGAGCACCTGGGTATGAGAAGCTGGCATTGGTTAAGCCAGAGATATGGATTTCAGAGTTGGATGCGAAGAGAGATAACTCTCCTGGCGAAGGTAAAGGAGCAGCACTGGTCATCAAGTACCCCCATGTCCCTTCTGGCTTTTTAGCACCACTCGATAGACTGGCAATATCCTGGGGCCTTTTGTCATCAGAGAAGTCTTTCCAGGTACCATTCAATCCGCTACCAGACTACAAATACCCCTGCGAAGACGTGGTAATATGGAAGAATAGGCCACGCTGGCTCAACTATGGTGTCCACGTCCCCGATGACTTTCGAGACTACTTGGGCGTCAAGAATCCGCTGACTCTGTTCCGCGTCGATCCCGCCAGCTACCGCGAGGTCTACCGCAATGCACCTCGCAAGGAGAACTTAGGCTACCAGCCAAGCGTCGGGTTTGCGGATGCTTATCCAGTACACCTCCTTAATCTAGCTTCAGTACGGGACGTCGCTGCGAAAGTGAAAGAGGCAATTCCCAACTTCTCAGCTCGACGCTTCCGCTCGAACATCCTTCTTACCGGTCCTTCTGCATACGACGAGGATGATTGGAAGCGCATCAGGATTGGTAATGAAGAATTTCATTGCGCATGCCACACAGTCCGATGCAGGCTACCGAACGTGGATCCGGACTCGTCAGAGAGACATCCACTGGAGCCGGACAAGACGTTAAAAAGCTTTCGGTGTATTGATGATGGGGACCCAAATAATGCGTGTCTAGGGTTGATGCTGGTCCCCGTTAAAGAGAAAGGCATGAAACTCCAAGTGGGTCAAGGCGTAGAGGTACTGAAGCGGGGGGGACATCACTATATCAAAACGTGATGGAACGAGGGAAGAGCAGGTTAAAGTTGTTGTTCAGGCTACTACTGCGGGAAGCCATTTGAAGGCGAGGCCAGGGCTAGCAACCAGTCCTGGCTCTCGACTTGGCCTTGCTGCTTAAGATGGCGTTCAAAAAAAGAAAACCAAAAAAAGAAAAGGAAAAGGAAAAGAAAAAGAAAAGAAAATACCGATCCAGCACCTTGCAGCTTCAAGACAGACATACCCCCAAAATTGAGAAAGGCCTTGCATACAGATATTTGTCATTGAAAACCCTGCTGTCCAGAAGTGCATGCACCTTTATCGTGGCACTTCTTATCAGCAACCATTGGATCATTGGTAGCAAACCATTGGCAACACGCAGCAAGCGTTTCGGCCGACGCGCAACACTGCATGAAAGGAGCGCAACCTCGGACTTAGCTCGGAAGCCATGTCTGTTTCAGGATGCGAAGCGTAGGACAGGCGGTGTGGACGTGTAGTAATTGGTGTGTATCGCAGTGAGTAGGAATCAGTGGTTTTGACCCGCCCGGTATTGGAAAATGGCATGAAAATTCGGAGGACAGGATCGGATCGCAGTTAGATGAGCGGATTTCGATCGCTTCTTGGTGGTGCTCTGGATTGTATGTACTTCAACAATGATACCGAAGAGCCTATATTGGAATTTGTATACTCATCAACCAACGTAGTTAGCGAACGTGTATATCCCCGTACCCTAGTACATGAAGGCCGAGGTTGCCTCTGCATGGTTGTTTCGCTCTCCAGAGAGTTTTTGCCGTTTAGGCAACCAGCACAATCGCCCCAGGCCAGCAACAAGCAAAGAATGCCAAGTGATTAGAGTCGCACAGTCCTTTCCAGCTCGGAGTAAACAACTCAAAGCTCACTCCGTAACGTCTTCGCGTAAGCTCATTATCTCACCATCTCACCATCTCGCTGCCTGATCTTACATCATCCACATTTACCCGCACTTCTCCCCTCTCTAGACATATCCTCCACCTCGCTTTGGGCAAAGTGATCTATGCACCACCCTCCCGCTTAGCATACTCGTCCTCCATCTTCTCCTCATACTGCTTATCCTTCTCTGCCTGATCATCGGTCACATCCTCGATTCTACCCTGTGTACCTGTGCCGCCGCTCTCAAGACGTCCTCCAGCAGGAGTGTATGTGGTCTCCTCGTAAGGCTCCTTGCCTGTCTCTTCGGCTGTACGATGGGTAGTGGTGCCGCGGGGGTCAGTGGCTGAAGACTGTGTGTAGCGCATTGTCCTGCCATTGGGGTCGGTTGAGGATGAGGAGCTGTACGAGACGCTAGAGTAGGATAAGCTGTAGGATTGATTGGTGTTGGACATTTTGATTTTCGATAACCTCAAGCAGGGATGATAGACTGCAGCTGGTAGCAAATATGTGATACTCAACGTGACAGAGTCGATTGATTTAGTACGGCTTTGTTAACGTTCTGTGATTGCGCACAGGCAGATGCGAGCATATTTATCACTTTGAAGCCAGGCTCGTCACGCGCCCGAAGATTTGCGAGGAAGTGATGTAAGAACTCGCCCGTTCAAGCTTTCTGTGATGCAATGGGGAGCCGCATTATTGGAGAGGTGGAGAACGAGCAAGGGTCAAAACATTGCAGGGGAGAGAGCTCAGGGTAAACTGCGGCGGGAAAAAATGGTCGGAGTCCGCTCTAGAACCCACCGACCGTTGTTTGCGTTAGCTCGTCAACCTACCACTCAAGAAGCGTGAGTTGCTCAACTTCGTTAATACCACCATCTTGCACGGAAGATGTTCCTGCAAGACCTCAGATTCTGGCCGCCAGTCGCATCGTGCCAGATACAACTTTTCCAGAGTTGCATGGCTCCGGACCTGCCGCTCAGATAGTCAGCCGCGTTGGCTATCTTTTCCGTCACGGTTATGCAGCACGACTTCAGATCCTTTCAAAAACACCCTCTTCGCCCACGCTACCCTCCGAACCGCATACTCTGACCAACCAACAAGTCGCCTCAGCAGGGCTGGCGGACGCCATGCCAGGCTGTTTCGGCGGAGACTCCGACTCAGAGCCAGAATCTGAATTTGACACTCTACCAAGGAATCTCCGCTGGAAATTGAAGTTTGGCAGCAAAAAAGTAGAATTCCATGACAGCGCTACAATCATTCGGCTAGGTGACAAGAGAATATTGAAGAAAGGGGTCGAAAGCACAGAGCATGAGGCTCTGAGGCTGGTTAATGAGAAGACATCTGTGCCAGTCCCCAGAGTGCTCGGCGTCTACAACACAAGGGAGGGCGTGCTCGTTGATCTAGAAGTCGTGCCTGGCCGCACAGTTGATACCGTTTGGAATAGCCTTTCTCCGGCGCAGAAAAATAAACACGTGTCGGATTTGGGTCGATTTATCGACCAGCTGAGGAAGCTACCAGCACCAAAACATGAAGTGATAGGGTCTACATCCATGGGTGCGAATCATGACCCAAGATTCGGCAAGGGACGGATTGGTCCCTTTTACTCAGTCAACTACTTCCATGAGTTCATACGCAGAGGACACCCATTACACGACTTTAGGGAAGAGGAGTTGCAGCACTGTCATGGCAGGCAGTATGAGATCAAGTTCACACACGCCGACCTGTGCCCCCAAAACATCCTGGTTGACGACAACGGGAGGATCACCGCTATCCTAGACTGGGAGTCGGCCGGATGGTACCCGGAATATTGGGAGTACACCCAGATGCATTTCGCAACGCCGGATGAAATGAGGGATTGGCTAGCAGCGGTAGAAAGGGTCGTACAAAGATACGACAATGAGATGATGGCAGAGGCGGTCATGCGAAAACGCTTTGCAGCATCAGCCTACGATTGTGCAAGGAGTGTCAGAGCGCCAAGTCCTACTCGAAGTGAGCTGCAGAGGGAACAAAGGGAGATTGATGACAAGAACACCGAGAGCACATCAGGCTGAGCCTCTGTCTACGCAATACCAATGCAATTCGCCTGCTCGGAGACAGTTCACACATTACACAAGCCTCCGACTTGATTTTACACTTGTGCACGCCTGATACTGTTGGCCGAGGAGACTACTTTGTACCAAAAAACAGTCTAAGGTTTGACACCCTGTCATTGACTATCAACTGTACTCCCATCTTACTATACTTCAGGTCCAATGACTTTTTCTGAACTCCCTGCAAAATCGCATATCCGACAGGTCCTATAGCTGAGGAATACGAGGCAGCATAGGGCTGTATTCGAGCGTGGGCATGACGCTGACGCATAGAAACGCCACTGTAATGGTTATCTGGCAAGGTGTCCAGGCATTAAGCGCAGAGAGCAAGCGTGCGAGCCAACATAACAAGAAGGCGATCGTGGTGAAAGGGATATGACTCGACTAGGTCGTCTTTTGGTATTGGCGAGTGCAACTTCCCAAGCCAGCTCTTATGGTTATCCGCGAGCAGCGGTAAATTTTATGGTGGAGTTCAATAACCAGAAAGGCAAGGTGTAGGGGAATAACCAAGAAGCAGAAAGCCGCGGATCGGACGGTAGTATATGCATCTCACAGCCACTCCAATCAGACGATCTTCTGGCACAGAGCATCTCTATGGGCCCACCTAGGAGGAAACTCATTCTCGACGCAATTCATAGACTGGTTGGTTCTTGGAATATGTCCAAGATTGGCTTGACTATTAAGGCGTGGTGGGTCGCCTTTGATTTGAAAGTGGTTCCGTGTCGCTATTCCAGAATTTCCGCGTTTCGCTTCTCCACCTTCATCATCTCTGTTCTCCACTACCTCAAGCATGGCGTGTCTCTGACCCATGAAGCTCGTTGCAATGCCAACAGACTTTATTCACGTTAAAACAGAAAATGCGAGAAGGAAGCAGGCGCTCTGCGGCAGGCGCTCTGCGACAGGCGACAAGTGGATTCAATCTATGTTGACTCTCTGCCTCGTGAAAACTGCCTCGAACCAACCTTTTGCCGTCTTCACGACACCTCCCAAGGAACTGCTAACGACTTCCATACTACCTGCAAACAGCACGTATGGAATACTCGCGTACGGGTCACTTTTCAGCCCATTGCCTAACCTCCTATTTCAGTAGGAGAACTGAATCGCCAATCCACTGCCGACAACCTTCACTGGGATCCATCTCACTGGCCACTGAAAGTGTATGATATGCGCAAGCGCAATCACGATGTCGTCCAGTAGGTCCAGATTCAAGAGGGCATCCTTTGGAAGTAGAGGCTCCATAACCGCAGAACTGCCGAGTCCTACGAAGCTGTAGACACCCAAAGTCACCACTGAGCTGGACTGGGACTGGGGAATTGAGCTTCTGAACCCGCTCGGCGAAGTTAGTAAGAGCAGTTTTACGGGTCCAGGTACTTTCTCGCATCGCCGGCGCCTTAGATATCATCTTGTCAAATGAATCTGCATCCAAAGTCAGTGCCCAGAGACTCGGCCCCGACAGTCCGTTCCGGCTCACTATGCAACTTGGAAGTAGACTGCTCTGCAATCCCACCCGATATCTCCACGAAATCCATCATCCCACACTCCAGCAGCCACCTTACCTGCTCCCGCGCCTCATCTGTCGTCAACCCACCCTCTACCATATAGTCGCCGGAATTCAACATGACGTTCAGGCAAAACGGCAGCAGACACACTTCCTTGATCTCCGTGACAGGTCTCTTGAGAAACTTTATCCGCTTCTCCTGCGCGCCACCGTAGTCGTCGCGTGGGCGATTCGTCTACGGGCTCAGGAACTGCGAGAGCAAAGCCATGTGCGCCGTGAAGTTGGGCCTGCGAAGTCGGCGGCTTTGGCCATTGTGACCCTGCGCAACGAACCCGACAACGACTTGGTCCATTTCTGACATGGTGATGGCCTTGGGGGTGCCGAGGATCTTGTCAAGTGCTATCTTGTTGAGCCAGCTACCTCCTAGTTTTGCTGTACGGGGGCACCAGATAGGCAGAGGGCCGGCAGGACTCATCCGCTCATGGTGTGCGAATTAGATGATGCAAAGTGTTCCGTCTTCTTGTGCAATCCCATGCCCATTCTTTCCACTTGCTAAAGTGGAGCTCTTCGAGAACTTTCTCGTGGCACACCAAGTCGCCGACGATGGAGAGGAAGTGGATGTCTACTTACACCTGGCCGGTGATGAGGAGTTCGTAGGAGGCATGGGCTCGTCCCGTGCAGATGTTGTGCCATTTGGAGACGGGCGGATCGAAGAGGGGAGGCTCGGCGAGTGTCTCTTGCACGGGGCACTTGAACGAGGCGATTTCGACGAGGCAATTCGGCAGTGCCAAGCCACAAGGAAGGGTTAGAGGAGTGCTGAGCATCGCGACAGCAGACCAGCCGCCCACCCTAGGCAGAATGGGCGTGAATGTAGAAGGACAAATGTATTGAGCTTGGGACTAAGGGATCAGGACATCACAAGGTCGTGGTAACCAGAAAGGAATCTGGTATGGGCATGGGCAAGAGCAAGAATAAAGCTGCGGGATGACAACCGAGCTGGACAGTAACAGAAGAGAGAGGTGACAGCGAAAGGAAATGGGACTTGATGGGAAAAAATCGCGGCAAATGACCTCCCATCACAACATTAGGGGGTGCTTGATCGAAGAATGACTGCCAGAACCAACGCCATTGACATCATTTCTGTGCGCCAGAAAGGGCGCATTATTTGAGATACGTCTACATCTTGCCCTAGGAATTTGACTTACCTTATCATGGGTGTCCGCAGGCATCGAGATAGTTATGCCTTTGATACCCGAAAAAGTAGGTATGGATCGAGGGGACCGGGTGAATAGTATCAGCAAGCGCTTACGGTGGCCAAGCATTCTTCGCCGCGGAGCTTTCGCTGGAACTTCTTGACTTGCGGATTCATAAGCACACATAACTTTTCCGCCTGTTAATGACATATGGTCTTGAACATGGATTATTCCGTCTCACGTACAATATTGGCACAAAGTAGTCCCCTGTTAGTCGTGCATGTCCTGGCGTCTAGCTTAGGCCTTCGAAACGGCTCTGACCTCCTCGTCTGGCTGGAGGATATCAGGGACCGGTCCAGCGGCTACAATGCCGTGCGGGTTTAACATGAGATGGCTCGCCATGTAGTGCTTCTTGATATGTTCGAACTGCGTCGTGTCCTTGAAAGCGGGAATGTTCCAGTACAGGTTTCTGAGCCAGCGATGAATAGCAGGATAGCCGCTGCGGATGTCGCGGATGTTGCATTTGAAGTGCTGCACATAGACGGTGTCGAATCGGACTATGGTCACATAAAGACGTACGTCCGCCTCGGTGATGTTGGCACCGAAGTAGTATGGTCCTTTGGATGCTGCAGACTTGAGCTGAGATTCGGCTTTGTCGAGGTGGGCGAATAGGTTGGTTACCGCGGTATCGTAGGCTTCTTGGGTGCGAGCGATGCCAGATTTGCTAGGGGTTGTTTAGCGAGGGTACGTACCATTAGGCGAGTCACGAAAAAGACAAACTTACTAGACACCGTTGTTGATGTTGTCATAGGTCCAAGCATTGTGCTCGTCGATTTGACTCCGAAGATCCTCGGGGTATAGATCAACCGATGCGTATTTCTCTGGAAGGAGTGAATTGAATTCGGTATTCAACATGCGGATGATTTCGCTGCTTTCGTTGTTGACGATGGTGTTGGTCTTCTTGTCCCATAGTATAGGCACTGTGAAGCGACCTGAGTACTGCGGGTCGGCCATGAAGTACAAATCCTGCAAGTGTTTCACGTCGGGATGGAATGGATCAGGCGTCACATTCTCTCCGGGTAAGTTCTCATCAGCAGTTGGGAAGTGCCAGCCTGTGAGACAGATTGTGTGCGTTAGCTGAGTCGGTCAGGATAATGAGGGATGGACATGGTCTCCCTCACTCCTAGTAGAAAGGCGTCTACCTACTTGTGGTCATGGACATGAGATAATGAACACTCGAAAAGCTGATGAATTCTTCAAGGCCTTTGAGCTTGCGAACGATCAAGGTACGGTGAGCTGGGATATACAAGTGTCAGTACAGATGCATAGATCAAATAGGTAAGGGATATCGAAGACGGCAGAGCCTCTAGACCTGTCGGCACACGCTGCTAGTGTGCATTCCCGCAGTCCACTGAGAAAACACTGAATGGAAAACAACAGCGGCTGTAGAAAAGTCTGGCTCTCGGAGGTGAAATGCACTTACCCCAGGGGCATGAATAGGAGACATATAAATGATACCGGCCTTTCTCGGGTGGATGTTGAGCTCCACCCTGGGAGGAAATGCTGTTACGGAACGAGCTTTGAGGGCGGTTGAAGGACCCATCACTTTTGATGACTTTGTCGATGCTATTGATGCTCTGTTAGTTCCGGGGTTTCCCCACCTTAGATAGCTGGCCCGCACTGACCTTGGGCCATCCTTTACCATGGTTGCGGTTGAGAAGGATTCTGTGTTGAATGTGCTACGAGGGAGGCCAGTTGCTGTTCCGTGTCAATCCGTGAGTCTTCGATTTATGCATGAACGTCCGCAGTATTTATGAGAGGGGCATTTGCGGCTGACGTTTACTAATAGGATTCCCCAACAGACGAAAATACAGCGTATGTAAGATCCAAATCTCTCGACCGATTAATAACCGCTCGGTCACGTGGTACGAGACCGGAAAATGTGGTTTTAATTCACAGGCACGTCGAGTACGTTGAGTTACTCAGCTCACCTTAGGTAAGGGACGCAGCTATCCCGTTTCCGGATTTGAGGACTTGGAGCTCCGGAAGAGATACACGCAAAATCTTGCAACCTCGCATAGGCTTTAGACTGCCTGGGCTCTGGACAAACCGGCGACAGGTGTGACTGCACTTCACGTGCTAGTCCTGACTTAGGATGGGGCTTAGAGCAACTTCAACAAGTCAGTTGCGATTGTATCATCATAAAGGTCAACAAGTAACACACATTCCGCTTCTCGTAACCTCCTAGTTCACCAATTTTGCCTCCGCACAGCCACTCATTCAAGGTTCCCAACTAGTTCCCACGCGCTACACATGCTGCACCTTAACACCTGCGTTCTTCTCCGTCGTCATCCTTACCGTATCATTAAATCCAGCCTCGCTCGCAAGGTACAGCCCTTTCTCCGTCGCGGCACCGCCACCCAACACTACCTGCTCGCTGTCAAAGTGCTTGACGATTCCTCAAGCGGAGTGTTACGCGTCTGTCCAGCTGAATCTGTCGTGGGCGTCGCCGATATCAATATACCCGTTATGTAGGCGCTGCCTGCCAGGTTAGCACCGAAACACGGCCAATCTGCAACAACAGCGGCTAACTCTGGGTCCCGCATCAGTCCAAATATTGACTACGTACGGATCCCACTACGTATCGGGGGACATAATTGGACGGCTTATCGGCCGGGGACACAATTCGGGTACGGCGTAATGTACGGCCGCCTCTAGTTAAGATGTACGCCTATAAGAGATAGCCGCCTGTGAGATACGCGCCTGCAAGATGCACGCCTATGAGATGCATGCTCGCGAGAGAGCTACGCTTATAAGCCCTGTCCAAAGGTCAATTTGGCTCCGTGAGAAGGCAGAAATTAGACCCTGTCTAGCGTGGTGCGAACTCTCAATCTGGGTGAAATGGGCGCCGAAACTGGATCTGATCCTCATCCCCTCGCCGCTTTTATTTTCGCGGAGTTTGCCAGGCCTGCGTCTATATATTCGTCCCCTCTACCCGTAACATTTGCGACAAGGCACAAAGAGAGAGGAGACGACTGCTACATTTACGTTGTTGAATGCGATCAAGAAGATTCCCCGGTAAGGGCATGTTCGACGGAGACGGCGGCACGGGCTCTAACATCGAGGGCAGCACCGCGAACGATGGTGGGCCACCGTAGGGGAGATTAGGTTGGGGACCTGACGGAATTGGATAGGTGCAGAAACCGGATCTTGCAAGTTTAGCTCCCAAGATCCAGCAGCGATGTGAGCTGACGTATGGGATGTAAGCAACATAAGCCACCGTGAACCGCTACTGAGGCCTCAATTCTCGCGAAGAGAGCGAGGCTTTCGGCTATAAAGGTCCACCCCTCTCCTCTTAATGGGCATGCTTCTCCAGTTCCTGGAGTGAGAGTTGCTGTAGAGAAGCTGTAGAGAAGCTAGTTGTCACCAGACTCACCCCGCAACACAAAATTGACTGTAGCTATTGTTGGACAGGCGTGAGCTTGGCCCGTGATGGTTCCACAGGAGCGGGTGAAGAAGCTAATGGATATATCACTGCAGCAAATTGCGGTAAATTGCGGTAAGAAAAGGATCGTGGTTAGGCGAATAGAGGGATATAACGCCGAAACCTTTTTGCGCCTTATTTTCTGTCCTTTACGCAACGGCTTGATTAACCGCCTGTTACTGTGTATAGCGCGGTTAATACCTAATCTTTGGTTCATTACTACTGCTTGCAGCGACTCCGTGACAGCTAGGACAAGTAAACATAAGAGGGTTTCCAAGTAAACGCCATTTCTAAGCAAAATGCATTTCGGTAAACCCCCTCGGAGAATATAAGGAGCCGGGCAGAAAGGAGGTAGCGGGGAGGCAGCTGATAGAATAGTATGAAGGTAAAGTTGCGCCATCTAGGCTGTGCTATGAAGGCGACGAGGTAGGGCTGTAGCTGGTATAGGCTAATCACAATGCGGCGAGGAGACTGGTGTGAGAGTGCTTGTTGTTCCCTGCCGTGCACTCCTGGAGCGCCTCTGCTTTATCTCAGCTATGGAGAAGACCGGACTACAATAGGATTTTCGCCGTGTTAATTCAGGCCAACCCAGGCTAGTGTCCTAAGACTGTAATGGTATTCTAGAGAGCCGTATATATCGCCCGATAGTCAGGAGGAAGCTAGAGGATATTTTCTCGACGTTCTCGTGGCAGAGTCCCAGAGCCTGACCGTCTTGTCATGGGATGCGGACGCCACCAGCTTGCCGTCCGGCGAGAATGCCACGGCCACGACCCAATCTGAATGGCCCTCGAGCGCCTTGTGCGCCGTTCCCGTAGCAGAGTCCCAAAGCCTGACCGTGTTGTCGTGGGATGCGGACGCCACCAGCTTGCCGTCCGGCGAGAATGCCACGGCCACGACCGAACTCAAATGGCCCTCGAGCGTCTTGTGCGCCGTTCCCGTGGCGGAGTCCCAGAGCCTGACCGTGTTGTCGTAGGATGTGGGACTCCGCCACGGGAACGGCGCACAAGACGCTC
>Ga0335072_10000332_pt1 | contig 99695 bp, 88 predicted proteins | sample Lox_Sample_21_FD_206725 | JGI IMG/M metagenome (GOLD analysis project Ga0335072, IMG submission 206725) | Soil microbial communities from Loxahatchee National Wildlife Refuge, Florida, United States - Lox_Sample_2.1 | ecosystem: Environmental > Terrestrial > Soil > Wetlands | place: USA...
TGCATTTGTGCCGGGCGCCATTGCCGCGATGTCCGCAGCCTCAAGGATAAAAAAGCCCGCCGAGCCGGCGCGGCTGCCCGAGGGCGCTACATACACAATGACCGGAGATGGCGAAGCGAGGATGTCATGCACGATGTTGCGGGTGGAGTCGAGCAGGCCGCCGGGCGTGTCCATTTCGATGAGCACAGCCTCGGCATGGATGTCAGCAGCGCGCGCGATGCCGCGGCTGATGTACTGCTCGCTGATGGGCTGAATGGTATCGTGCAGGCGCAGGAGCACAACCTGGGACTGTTGCGGAGCGGCAGCGAAGGAACTTGAAAGCAACACGGCGGCACAGATGAGAAAAAAGATCGCGCTGCGCCGCAGGGAGCTCATGGAACCTGTTGTCCGCGCTGCTCAAGGGCCAGCTTCATGCCGCGCGCGTTGGCGTTGCCGGGTTCGATCTGCAGAGCCTGGCTCACTTCACCGGCTGCAGCGCTCAGCTGGTTCGCCTGCAGATCCATGCGCGCCAGCACGAGGTGGGCGGTTACATTGGGTTGCAGCTGGAGAGACTTCTGCGCCTCCTGCCGGGCAGCTTCAAGATCGCTGCTGCGCTCGCGGACCTGCGCAAGGCCCGCATGGGCAGCGGAAGATGAGGGATTGGCCGCGAGCGCAGCCTGGAATTCGCGTTCGGCTTCAAGAATGAGGCCGCGGTTGAAGAACTGCGTGCCTTCCTTGGTGAGCGCGGCTGCGCGCTCGGCGGGAGGAAGCGCGCTGAGCCGCATGATCTGCACCTGCTCCATTTCAAAGGCGGCCTGACGGAAACTGGCTTCGTTGTAGGTGCGCTTGATGCGTTCGAGCGGGCCATTGCCGGCGCTGCTCTGCGCATCATTCTGAGCATTGTTCTGCGCGCTGTTCTTCGAGGTGTCGAGAGATGCATTGAGCCTTGCCGCCGCCGGGGGATTTTGCTGTTCGTTGCGCAATGCTGCGGCGAAGCCCACTGCTTCTGTGTCCTGCGGGCGGAGCTTTACGGCCTGATCGATCTCGCGGATGGCGCCGGGAATGTCGCCACGACGGCGGAGAGCGATGGCGAGGTTGAAGTGGTAGTCGGCGTCATTGGGATCGGCAGTAATCGCCTCCTGGAAAAGCGCGGCGCCGTCTTTGCCGCGGCGTGCAGCGGCGACTCCCTGATTGTTGACGACTTCAGGCAAAGGCAGCCTCGTCGTGTCGAAGGCAAAGGCGTCTTCGGCTTCGAGATATTTGCCTGTGTAGAAGAAAGACAGTCCGCGATAAAAGTCTGCTTCGAGGGCATTGGGGTCATCTTTCCTCAGATGGCCCAGAGTCGATGCCGCCTGCTCGAAATTCTGGTTCGCAAAGTATGCCTTGCCCAACGCCAGCCATGCCGGATAAAAATGCGGGCTGAGCCGCACGGCTTCGCGAAGATGGCGGATACGCTCGTCAATGGAGCCCTCGGTCAGTCCACGGACGTAGTTTTCAAAAGCGTCGAGGCGCAGGTCGGAGTCGGCGGCAATGAACGTTTGTTCGGCGACGGCGTAGGTGGGCTCAAGCTGCCGCGTGACTTGCCAGGCCATGCCATTCAGCGTGTCGAGCAGATGCGTGAGATCGGCCTGGTTATTAAGCGGGGCATCGAGCTTCAGGCCGGTGACATCAAGAACCTGCGCTGTTGTGTTGAGCGTGGTTCCGGTTGTGGTGTAGAAGCCGAAGACAACGTAGTCGGCATCGAGCGTCTGCGCCAGGCGGATGGCGCTGGCGCGCGACGGCTGAAAGTTCTCCGGCAGCCCAAGATGATCGAAAGCATAGATGCGGTCGGTGCGGCTTATGGGGAGAAATCCAGCGGAGGCAAACCGCCGGTTGAAGATTTCCGGAAATGCCTGGCCGATCCAGTCGAGGCTTGCCTGGCCGGTGTGGTTCTCAAATGGAAGCACGAGCACGAGGCGTCCATGCGCGAGCGCCTGGGTGGATGGGGCTGCCGGAGTCTCGGGTTGAGGGCGAGCTGCGGCAGTGGCCGGTTGTTGCGCGAATACAAGCGGCGTGACTGTAAGCAGCAGGCCGCAAACTAAAAGGCGTAATGGAATCAAGGACGACACTTCAAGGCTGATTATAGTGAAGGGGAAGGTGGTCGTGCTCTGTTTCCATGGCCTCCTGCGGCCGATCGAAGTGCAGCACGGCAGCCCATTGCCCCTTCCGCTCAGCGCGCCACACGACCTTTCCGCCGAGCAGGTGCGCGATCATCTCCGGGGGAAGATCGCGGTGGAAGTCGAAGAACCGCGTATCGAGGGCCTCATTTTTGCGGCCCAGGCTTAAGGGCAGGCGCGGCGGATCGTATTTGGTCGAGAAGATGAGGCCAACTGTGTACGGGTCGGTCAACTGTGCCGCTTTCTCGATTTGCGGCAGAGAGAAGTTGTCGATGACGGCAACGGACATTGGCTTGGTCACATAACCCAGCTCCGGCTTGCTCAACTCATCGGTTGCGGGCCACGCGGTCAATACAGTCGCTTCGGGATAGCGGGACTCGATCTGCCGGATGGCGGCCTGGTGCAGCAGGATCACGTCGCGGTAGGCGAGGTTGTCTTCCGGCGCGAAGCGGTAGGGGGGATTGACGAAGAGTCCGGCAAGAAAGGCGATGGCGCTGAGGACGACCAGATACGGCCATTGCTGAAGTCTTCGGTAAAAGGTGTTGACACAGACCAGAAGCACCAATGGATACAGCGGCAGAAGATATCGCGTGAGCAGCGCTCCGCCAAGGACAGAGAAGAAAATCAGGTTGGCAAGAATAATGACGTAGAACTGCAACTGGTCGCTGATGGAGATGCGTTCTCGTCCTGGGATCGGGGGCAGCATCATGCAGGCGAGCATCGAGAGCACAGGCACAAAGAGATTCATATGCGCCGTGATGTGCAGGCAGCGATGCAAAAAGGCCAGCAGCACGCGCAGCGGCGTGAGCGTGGCCGTCGCGTTGTAGCGCAGATACTCCGGGTTGCCGAAGATGAAGCCGGTGCTATGCCAGTGGTAGAAGTACCAGCAGGTCAGCGGTGCGACCGGCAAAAGCAAAGTGCCGGCTTCTGCCATGTGTAGGCGCGGTGAGGCGACTTTTCCCGATGGCTGCCATCGGGCCGGCGCGAAGGCAAGATACACCTGCCACGCTGCCAGCGCCAGCGGCGTGACGATGGCAGTCTCCTTTGAGAGGGCTGCGAGGGAAAAGCACGCCAATGCGAGCCAAAGGCGCTCTTCAAGAAAGAAGACAAACGCCCACAACGTCGCGGCGGCGGCAAACATATCGGCATGCGCGAGCGAGCTTTGCGCGAACCAGACGGGATAGAGCGCTGTCAGCGCCACGGTTGCAATTGCAACTTTTGATTGGCGCGTGGTGACGATCGCCAGCCTGAAAACGGCAAGCAGAGCGAGAGATGAAACGCAACACATGGCGAGCCGCGTGACCCATGGGGCGAAGGTGAGAATCTTCCACCATAAGGCGAGGTAAACCGACGGCAGCGGCGGGTGGGCGTTTGAGAGCGTAGAGAACGGGATCAGCAAGCCGGTGCGGAAAAAGTCATAGGCCGCCGGGATGTAGTAGCCGGCTTCGTCCCAGTAATAAGGCAGGCGGAGCAGCGGCAGGTGCGCCAGCAGAACCGCTGCGAAGATCGCCGGAAAGGCCAGCCATGCGGTGAGCGGCGACTGTTCTTGTGAAGACACGCTGTTCGGCAACAAGCGCTAGTGAACCGGTCCTTGCGGAATGGGCAAAGGATGGTGAGGTTCGAGTGCGATGGCTCCGAAGGCCTGCTCGTACTGGGAGATGTTCTGGCCGAGGATGTTCCAGAGTGCCTTCGCCTGCTGCGGGCTGAGGTAAATGCCTTGTGAGTTCTGGATGGTGACGGAATCGGGCGCATCCTGATGTACGAGTCCGAAGGCGAGGAAAAAGTCCCATACGCTCACGCGCACCTGTACGCTGTTTGAGTAGTTTTCGCGGTAATCGGGGGCTTGCGTGAGATTGATCCTGGGCTGAGGCTGCTGCGAGGAATTCATAATGCTTTCAGAGTATCGCGTTCCAGGGAAGGATGAGAGATGGTGCGAAAGGGGGGACTTGAACCCCCACGGGGATTACCCGCCAGATCCTAAGTCTGGTGCGTCTGCCAATTCCGCCACTTTCGCACGCTTTATTTTTGACAACTTGCAACGTTTATCGCTTCCTGCCATTCTTGCCAGTCACCGATTTAGTCACCAGTTGCTCTGACGAGGACACCAGCCGATCCACTGCCATCTGTGTATGTTCCGCAGCTAGATGGGCATAGCGCATCGTCATTTGTATTGTACTGTGACCCATGAGTTGGGCGACAGTCCGAATATCGACCCAACCATCACCAAGGCGCGATGCGACGTATGGCTTATTCAGAGTTAAATCCGGCTTGTCCCCTTGACATTCGACCAAAGAGCAAGTAGATTCAGGTCGAATGACGACTAGAGCATCTGACGATCAGCTCGAACTTCTGCAAGGCACGCTTGATTTGCTCATCCTGCAAACGCTCGCCTTTGGGCATGCGCATGGGCATGCCATCGCCAAGTCCATTGAGCGCAGGTCTGAAGAAGTGTTGCAGGTAGGCCACGGCTCACTCTATCCAGCGCTGCAGCGCCTGATGAAGCATGGCCTGATCGCTGCGGAAGACGGCATATCAGAGAACAATCGCAAAGCCAGGTTTTACCGGCTTACGGTAAAAGGCCGGAAGAAGCTCTTCCACGAAACATCGCGATGGCAGCGGTTCTCGGATGCGATTGCGCGCATTCTCACTCCTCCAGTTCAGGAAGGCGAGTAGCAACGATCTTTGTGAAAGGCCCTGCCATGACCTGGTGGAAAAGACATAGCGACCAGCTGGAAGACGAAATCCAGACGCATATCGACATCGAGACGCAGGAAAACATCGAGGCGGGAATGTCGCCGGAAGAGGCGCGGCATGCCGCGCTGCGGAAGTTCGGCAATGTTCTGGTAGCTAAAGACAAATCTCGCGACATCTGGGGCTGGGTGTGGCTGGAGCGGTTGTGGCAGGACGTGCGTTACGCGTTGCGCGGCTTCAGAAAGAGTCCCGGCTTTACAGCGGTGGCCCTGTTGTCGCTGATGCTTGGCATCGGGGCGAGCATTGCTCTCTTCAGCGTTGTGTATGGTGTTTTGATTGCGCCTTATCCATACGCAAAGCCGAACGAAATATGGGCGCCGGCTGTGCTTGGGCCTAACGATCCGGTGCGTTTCTGGCATCAGTATCCTCTGAGCGAGATGGTTGAGATCGAAAAGCTACCAGCATTCGCAGACGTGATGGCCACCATCCCAAAATCGGTCGTGTTAACCGGAGGCACCAATCCGGAAGGCTTCTATGGGGTGTATTTAACGGGTGGAGCCTTTAATTTCATCGGCGTGAAGCCCCTTATCGGTCGGACGATTCAGCCCTTTGATATCCATCCGGGAGGAGAGCCTGACGCGGTTGTTGTGCTTACCTATCAGTTCTGGCAGAGGTTCTTCAGCGGCGACGTACATGCAATCGGAAAGAAGATCACGCTGAATGATGTTCCATATACGGTCATCGGCGTAATGCCGCCGCGATTTGGATGGTGGACCAACGAGGCGTTCTGGCTACCGCTGCCGATGAATCTCGCCGATGATACTCCTGTCAATGTGATTATGCGGCTGCGGCCGGGCATCACAAAAGAAGTAGCCGAACAGCAGCTGAACCAGTTGAATGTGCGCCTCGCGGCTGAGCATCCGCAGCAATTTCCCAAAGGGCAGTTGCGAACGGTGCTGTTGAACTACATGGATATCACCTCGGCCAGCGGCGAGATGAGCTCAAGCCTGCATCTGCTTTTCGCTGCAGTCGGACTACTACTGCTGATCGCCTGTGTGAATGTCGCTAATCTACAGCTGGCCCGGACAACAACGAGAGCTCGCGAAATCGCGATGCGCCTGGCAATTGGAGCCGGCCGTGGACGACTTGTGCGACAGTTGTTGACGGAAAGCGTGATGTTATCGGTCCTGGGTGGCGTGTTGGGCGTGCTCTTCGCAGTCGCCGCTACCCGTATCATCGTGCTTTTGATCCCGCCCGACTATGTGCCCAACGAATCGCGCATTACCGTAAATGGATACGTTCTGCTTTTTTCTCTTACTGTATCCATGTTGACCGGCATCCTATTCGGCCTTGCGCCTGCGCTGCGTTCTTCGCGGCCCGATCTTGTGGAGACGCTGAAAGATGGCGGCAACGGCGCAACAGGCAGCGGACGAGCGCAGGCGATGCGCAGTTGGCTGGTTGTGGCCGAGATATCGCTGTCTGTGTTGCTACTGGCTGGTGCGAGCCTCGCCATTCGCAGCTTTGCGCAGTTGATGCACACCGATCCGGGGTTCCAGCCGGAAAGAGTTCTGCGTATGGGAATAACGCTTCCTCCCAAGCAATACACCACCTTCGAACAGCGCAATCTCTTCGATCAGAATCTGCTGGAAATCATCATGAGTATTCCGGGCGTGCAGGCGGCAGCTATCGGGAATGGGGGAATGCCGTACAGCGGATGGGAATCCTCGTACTCACTTGAAGGCCGTAAGCCTCTCTCAGACGACCAGAAGCTCGTCGTCTCGCTCGTAAGCAGCAAATATTCGCAGACCATGGGAATCCCGCTGAAGCGCGGGCGCGAATTTACCGAAGCTGAAATTGAAAATGTGGCTCACGTCGCGCTCATCAATGAGAGCGCAGCCAGACTCTGGCCGGCGGGCGTAGATCCAATCGGCAGGCACTTGCAGCTTGACGTTCTGGAGAAGCCTTTGAAGCCGCCGGTGCTGATGCCATCGGGAAACAACTCCGACCTCGTGATCGTAGGCGTGATCGGTGACACAAAGAACGGCGGTCTGGCAGATGCAACGCGTCCCGCGGTCTATCTGCCCTATACGATGATCGCGCCTCCTGACCGTCAAATCGCAGTGCGAACTGCAGGGCAACCGCTGGCTATATTAAATGTTGTGCGAGAAAAGGTGCGCGAACTGGATAAAGACACAGCTCTCGGACGCCCGGTGACGCTCGACGAAGTGTTAGGCGAAGAGGCGCAGCAGCCGCGCTTCAATATGGCCCTCTTCAGCGGATTTGCAGTTTTGGGCCTTACGCTTGCCGCTATCGGTATTTACAGCGTCATTTCATATAACGTTACGCAGCGGGTGCATGAAATCGGCGTACGCATGGCGCTAGGCGCGAAGCGAAGCGACATCCTCAGACTCGTTCTGCTGATGGTTGCGCGAGTTGCCGGGCTTGGACTGGTGATTGGCTTATGCGGAAGCATCCTGCTTGAGCGCATAGTGCGGTTTCAGATATTTGCAAAAACTTCGTTCGACTTCGTTTCTTTAGCTGCGGTCGTTCTTGCGCTGTCTGCTGTTGCCTTGCTCGCCGGCTGGATGCCCGCGTTTAGAGCCGGGAATCTTGATCCAGTTACTGCCCTTCGCCATGAAACTTAACCAGGATTCGTCATGATTCGCGGGGCGCATCCGGGCGAGAGCTGCGATCGGCATTCACTGGAACAGAAAGCGCATTCACTGATCGGGCTCAACATTGATCGAAGCCCCTTCTAGTGAACCCCGGCACCTTGGATGGTTCGAAGCCTGGAATCATCACTTATGAAAGTCCGAAGTGGAATGGGTCGGTGAGGGGACAGGAGGAACGACCGGAGACGCCAATCCGACATTTATGTACCAATTCTGGGTTCCGGCGGCCCGCCTGCGCGCGATGATCTCTTCGTGCAACGCGAACATGCCGGGCAGCAGATTTTCCGAAGGCTCGGGTTTGTTGCGGAAATGCATGTAAGCAAGATTCTCGCTGTAAGGCTTCCAGATTGGTTCCCCATGCGCAACCGGATGGCCGGTACGGGCGAAGCTCGTAAAATAGTTCATGATCGCCTGGGAAAGGGCTTTTTCCTGTGTGTCGTCGGGCGGCTTCGGCCAGTTATTTGGGAACTTGTCGTTTAATCCTACGTCACCGAATTCGAATGGCAATTCACTGCCGTGAAAAGCTTCAAGGTGCTCTGCAACCTCCGCCGGATAGGAGTGGTCGAAGAAGTAAAGGTAGGCCGACACTCCGATACGAGTTTGCGCGCGCGCCAGGCGCACTGCGCTCCACCCATAGAAGGCGTTGCGCGCCGCCTCCAGAGCGCTTTCTTCGATGTTTGTGCCGGGATACAGTTCAAGGTACTTATCGGCCAGGTCCCCGTAAATTTTCCGCACCATCGCGACATACTCCGCCTGCGTTTTCGGAAGCGGCGGCAGAAAGAAGCGCAGTGAGCGAATCTCGCCAGCATTGAATCCCACAATCACCGGCACGCGCGCCTGCTCGCCGCGGTCGAAGCACTCCACGATTTGCCGCGGCAATACCCATCCATCAATGTTGGCCTGTGGATCGAACCCCGCCGCATAGGATTTATCCATCAGCATCTTGGCATCCATCGAGCGCAGTTCGGCCAGATCAGTCGTACCGACTTTCTTGACGATATATTCGCCGAATGCCTCCGCCGAAGGCTGCCCGTAACTCGGGCGCGTGAGCTCCATATTGGAGACCATGTAACCGCTTTGCATGATTGCCTGCTGAAAGAGCCCGCGTGCCAGAGGGCTGGCCATCAGTTCGACCGTGCTTAAGGCACCCGCGGATTCTCCGAACACCGTGATATTCCCGCGGTCGCCGCCAAAGCGGTCGATGTTGTCGCGCACCCAGTGCAGCGCCGCTATCTGATCCAACAGTCCATAGTTTCCAGAGGAATGGTGAGAAGACTCCGCCGTAAGCTGGGGAAGCGCGAGGTAGCCAAATACGCCGAGCCGGTAATTCAACGTAACCACGATGACCCCTTTGCGCGCCAGTTGACGGCCGTTGTAGAGACCTTCCGACCCACTCATCCCCCGGAGCGCTCCTCCATGAATCCACACCATCACCGGGGCGTTAGACGCGTGGGCCGGCTTCCAGACGTTCAGGAAGAGGCAGTCCTCGCTCATCTGAGGCGGGTTGTCGGCATAGATGCTGTTCGGCGGAGACAGAGGCTGTATGCAGGCCGGACCAAACTCCGCTGCCGCGTGCACGCCGTTCCAGTCTGGAGGCGGAACCGGCGGCTTCCAGCGCAGATCGCCGATGGGGGCCTGCGCGTAGCGAATGCCACGGAAGACGGTGATATCGCCGGGAAGGGAAACCCCGCTCACTGCTCCGTGGGTGGTCTGGACAATTTCAGGCGCGGATGCCGGGGAAGCCGTCGCAACACGTCGCAGCATCGTCGGTTCCAAAGTTACACCAGCAACCATCAGCAACGTGCAGATTTTCCATCTCATCGTGCCGCACCTCTCTTTGTCATCGGATAGAGTCTCCCGCGAAAACGCGTAAGTCAAGTTTCATTCATGGGCGAGTGAATATTATTCACCTAGCACGAGCGGAAGTTGGAGGTGCAAACCTTGACAACGGAGACCGATCAGCTCTCCGGTTTTCTGCCCCGTCGAGACCTTCGAGGCGTCGTGCACAGCGCCATGAATCCAGCGGCCATAAACCTTGCCAGGCGTTCCTTTACTGCTTCCAGGTCGTCGGATTTGCATCTTCCATCGGACAGCTTGTCGATGCGTCCTGTATTTCCCAGCGCGTGCATCAGTGCTCCGGTGACGAAATCGTACCCCCAGAAAATGTCCCTGTCCGGGCAATCGGGCAACGCTTTCTTGAGAAGTCTGATTAATTTCATAACAACCGGATCGAAGTGCAGGTCCATCATGGCTGCCCCTTCAGTGGAGTTGCTTACCTGGGCCACAAAGGCGGCGAAGTTTCTCCATCCTGCTCCGCCATGGATGTACAGGTCGAAATCAGTGTCGAGAAAAGCGCGTAGTGCTCCTTCGACGGAGAGAGAATCGCCAGCCTCGCGCTCATAGCGGTCCAGCGCCTCCATGCGGCGACTGCTGGTGACTCCGGCGCGGCGCGCAAACGCAGCCTCAAACAGCTGCCGTTTGTCGACGAAATAGTAGTGCATGAGAGATGTATGGACGCCCACTTTACGCGCAACATCGCGAAGGGTTACGCCATTCATCCCATGCTTCGAGAAGAGGAACTCGGCGGCATCCAGCATCTGCTGAAGAGTCGCCGCGCGTTGCTCCGCTTTTGTACGGGACCCTTGCACTTTCGCGATACGCTTCGCCATAACGGGACGTCCATCACAGGTACGCTATAAACGAGATGTTCATCATACACACAGTCTGCATCGATTCAGCTTGCCCCAGTGGCGACGTTCTCGCGGAGACGCTTCTTGTCGATCTTCCCCGTAGCAGCCAAAGGCATGCGTTCCACCACAACGACCCGGTCGGGAATCCACCAGTCCGGGATCTTGCCGCGCAGCGCATTCAGAAGCGCCCGTTCATCGATCACATGACTTCTGCAAGGCTCGACAATTAACACTGGACGCTCGCCCCACTTGAGATCGAAACAACCGACAACGGCTGCCAGGCCTACAGCGGGAAGGCTTCCGACAATCCTCTCGATTTCAACCGGATTGATCCACTCTCCACCGGATTTAATCAGGTCCTTGGAGCGTCCGGCGATGATGAGATTGCCTGTCTCATCGATAATTGCCAGATCGCCCGTATCGAAGTAGCCCTCGCCATCCAGCACGCTCTCTTCCTGCTTGTAGTAGCGCTCGGCGACGCTCGCCCCCTTCACCCGTAACCGACCAGTGACCATTCTCTGCGACGACAGAGTGGCGCCATCAGCATCCACGAGCTTCAAATCCAACCCCAGCGGAGACCGGCCAGAACCGCGCGGCCCGTCCGATGGCGGAGCGTCGGGTGGCGAGATCGTTCCCAACGGAGACAACTCGGTCATACCCCAGCTCGTCTGCACCCTCACGCCCAGCCGGCTCTCCATGCGGGCGATCAGCGCCTCGGGGCAATGCGTGCCGCCAATGACGATCCGTTGAAGAGAGGGAAGCTCGCCTCCTTCTTTTTCAAAGAGTTCCACCAGCCCGAGCCATACTGTGGGAACAGCCGCAGCAACCGTGACACTTTCAGCGAGAATTAAATCTCTCAGGTGGACCGGATCGATAGAACGCCCGGGAAGAACCATCTTCGCGCCGACAGCGGGAACTGCGAAGGGAGCTCCCCAGCCATTGGCGTGGAACATCGGAACGGCGACAAGTACTGCATCCCTGGCGGTGATAGCCATGGCGTCAGCCTGCAATAGACGCAAGGTATGCAGATAATTGGAGCGGTGCGTGTATAGCACCCCGCGCGGGTTGCCAATGGTTCCCGAGGTATAACAAAGCCCCGCCGGAGTGTCTTCGTCGAACTGGCCCCAGCGGGCAACGCGTCCAAAGCGCTGTAGAAATCCGGCCAGCGTCCAGTGCTGATGGGCATGCGAAAACGGTATCTCCTCCTGCTGGTCATCCAGAAGGATAATGCCCTCGATCGTCGGACAGAGTGGCAGCAGGTCGCCGAGTAGCGGCTGCAAGCCCTTGCCAACCGCAATCCATCGATCGGCGGCCTCGTTCACCATGGCCGAGAGCTGCCGAAGACTCAGGCGAGGATTGAGCGTGTGGCAAACGAGCCCTACGGCCATCGCGGCATAGTACATGGCCAGGTGGTGCCCGGTGTTCCATGCGAGCGTAGCGATACGATCACCCGTCTTCAGCCCCTGGTCGAGCAGGCCGCCGGATAGCTGAGCGCATTGTTCCCGCAACTGCGCATAGCAAATCCTGCTGATGTGGATCCCAGGCATAGCGGACACGACTTCAGCCGTGCCATGCCACTTTGCGGCATGGTCCAGAAATTTGTCGACGGTCAGCGCGTAATGTTGCATCGTGTGGGTCATGGAATCGATGCCGCAGGCTTCCGGAAGCGACGCAGCCCCCTCGATCCGTATCGGAGTAGCTAGGGTCGCAGTTGTCTGAAACACATGTCAAGTTCACTCATGCATAAATGAACTAGTGATAGAGTGGTCGCTAGCCTGCAGAGCGAAGACGGCCTGGATGGATTTTCCGCTTTGAATATCCACTTGCATCGTGCCCGGCGCTGACAGGAGGAGCCATTGTGAGCAACTTGCTGGCAAATCGTGTGGCAATCGTCACCGGTGCGGGAAGAGGATTGGGCCGGTCTCACGCTTTAGCTATGGCGCACGAGGGCGCCCGGGTTGTCGTGAATGACCTTGATGCCGATGCGGCTCGGCAGACCTGTGAGGAGATCGAAAGCTCTGGCGAAGCGATCTGGAATTGCGCCAATGTCCAGCAGCTTGCCGAGGTTGAGCAGATGGTATCCGAGGCCATCGCCCGCTGGGGACAGGTGGACATCCTGGTGAACAACGCCGGCATTCTGCGCGACCGCACCTTTGCCAAGGCTGAGTTGGCGGACTTCCAGCTGGTGCTCGACGTTCACCTCATGGGCTCAGTCAACTGCACGCGAGCGGTGTGGCTGCACATGAAGGAGCGCGGATACGGGCGCGTGATTTTCACTACATCCTCTTCCGGTCTCTACGGTAATTTCGGCCAGTCCGCATATTCAGCAGCGAAGATGGGGCTTGTGGGGCTCATGCAGACGCTGGCCCTGGAAGGCTCCCGCTATGGCATCCACGTCAACTGCATTGCGCCGAGCGCCGCAACCCAGATGACCGACCCACTGTTCAAGCCGGAAGATCTTCTTGTGCTCGACCCCAGGCGGGTCAGCCCGGCCGTGACCGCGCTCGCCAGCGAGAAGGCGCCAAACAAATGCATCGTGCTGGCCGGCGGCGGGAGCTTCAAACTGGCAGAGATCACTATGACTCAAGGTATCTATCTCGCAGACGACGAACTGGACGGAGCGCGGGTGCTGGCGCACTGGGATCGCATCGCAGATCGCTCGGGCGCGCTGGTTCCCTCCACTGGTTTTGAGCAGTACGAGTTTGAAGTAGCGCGCGCGCGGTCCCATGCCGCGGCAAGGGAATAATCATGTACGAGATGTTCAAAGAGCGGCTTTCCCGTACGATTTCTCGCCATCTTTTTTTACCGCTATACGCTTACACTTACACCGAAATTTGTTTCTGTCCCGTCACCTTGCAGAAACAGAAGGCCAAATTTATGCGCTCACTCCTGCTTTGCTTCACCCTTGTTGCGTCAACTCTCTTCGGTCAGTCATTCGTGCAGCGCGGCGGGACTCACCTCGTCCTCGACAACACGACCTATCGCTTCAGTGGCCCTAATATTGAATGGCTTGGCCTTGAAGGCTACGGCCCTCACGACCCCTTTGGCCCCCGCTATCCCTCTCACTTTGAGATTGACGATGCTTTTGCAACCGCAGCCGAGATGGGCGCCAAAGTCGTGCGCTCGCAAACCATGGGCGATACCGTCGGCTGTCCCCGCTGCATCGAGCCAGAAGAAGGTCAATTCAACCAAAGTGCTTTTCAGGCATCCGACTATGCCCTCTCCGTCGCTGCTAGGTATCACATGAAGGTAATCATCACTCTCATCGGAGACTGTGCCACCTGCTACGGCGGCGGCATCGGTCAGTACCTTGCCTGGCACAAAAAAGCCAGCTTCCAGGATTTCTTCACTGACCCAGCCCTCATTGCTGCTTACGAGCACCACATCGATGCTGTCCTGAATCACCGCAACGCCATCACTGGCATTTTCTACCGCGACGACCCGACAATCCTTGCATGGGAAAACTGCAATATGTGCGGCATCTTCTCCATCTTTGCCCACGGAAACCTCGCCGACGTCGCCAACTGGTCCGAGACAATCGGCAAACACATTAAGTCGATTGATCATCATCACCTCTACCTGGACACTACGGGCGTATTTCGTAACTATCCCGGAATCTTGAACAATCCCAGCGTTGATCTCTTCGCCTTCGAGGAATATCCGCACTGGGCTGCGCTTCTCGGCCCCGGCGCGCCGCCTATGACCGCGGAGACCATAGCGCAGGACGCTGCAACCGTCGTCAGCCACGGCAAGGTCTTCATCGTCAATGAATTCGGATGGGACAAGACCAATTGGGCTACACCTGTAGATCTCCAACGCGTCCTCGACAGCTTCCTCAACAATCCTGATATCTCCGGCGACGGATTCTGGGCGCTGCAGGCTCACCTCGATAACTTCGGCTTCCAACCCATTCCCGCGGATACCACCGATCCAGAATTCGCCAGGAAAGGCGAATCCGGCGAGTGGTGGGCCCTCTACTATCCCGGACGCAAGACGCTTGTCATGTCCGCGGAAGACATGGCCGGCCGCGCGCAGCAGCTACGCGCCCACGCCTACCAGATGTCCGGGCTTCCTGTTCCCAAGCACGCCGTGCCGCCGTCTCCCGTCGTGAGCTCAGTCGTTTTCGGCGGCCTCGTCGCCTGGCGCGGCTCCGCAGGCGCAACTCGCTACTCCATTGAGAGCATGGCGCCCGGCTCCAGCGAGTGGAAACTCATCTGCGATCGCTGCGCTACCGATGAACAGGATCCTTGGATCGATCCCCATCCCATGCTCGGCACACGCTACCGCGTTACCGCCTACAATTCGGACAATGTGGCCAGCGCGACCTCCGCACCGAAATAGTGTTGCTCCACACAACCGAAGTCCAGCCACTTTTATGCCTAGATCGGACGAGACGGTAGTGTGCTGCTACAAGCGCGTTTCCCATTATTGATTCTTTGAAGATAGGTTCAACCCAACCCCAACCGGCTTGTCCGATCATTGACGAGATGCGACTTATGAGGATCGATTAGGCGGCTGTCGGTAGCGTGACAAGAGATGATCGGAAATTCGGACGACGCGTATGTCAGGCTGGCTGGAAGGGCGCGATAAGAAGTAGAAAAACACTTTTGTGGACTTTATCCCGTCAGAGCGTGCAGATAAGGTTTTTAGTGCTGTTGCTCTAGGCGAGCAAATTCCGAACGTGCTTGCTGTAGCGCCGGAACGTCGGGGTCGGCATCTTTCCATAATGCGAGGAACTTCGCATACTCATCCCGGCTTGCGCTCACGTTGCCCTCAAGGGCATAGGCGCGGGCAAGTCCCAGGCGCGCGAGCGTGGTTCTGGGGTACGGCGCGTCGTCCAGTGCGGGGTGATCGATCAGTTTCTGGAACTCCTCCTGGGCTTTCGCTCCCTGCCGCGCGGCAAGGAATGCCAGGGCGCGAAGATAGATTACTTCGGAGATTGCCAGTTCGTAGGGGATGGAGGGTTCGAGCGCCGCGACGGCACCTGCCGTGTCGCCGCGATTGAGCGCTATGAGCGATCTCATCTCCGGCAGATAGACATTGTGCTCGAAGGTGCCGTGTGGAAACTGTTCCGGCTTGCGAAGGAGGGCCAGCGCTGCAGACAGGTCGCCGGCCCTGGCAGAGGCGATTGCAAAATCAAAGTCATCTCGATCTTTGATTTGCCGGAGCAGCTCCGTTGCCCTGGCGGTGCGGCCAAGTTCGATTTCCACTTCCGCTTCCACCAAGCGCAAGTTGTCGGCGACTTCCGAATTGACCTCCTTTTGCGCGTCAACGACGGCGCTTTGAAAGAGTTGTTCGCTCCGCGGGTACCTGCCTTGAGCCGCCTCGAAGATGGCCTGTGTCTCGAGCGAGAAATACAATTGAGGGTTTTTATTGCTCCATTCGACCTCGCGCTGGAGAGCGCCACGGTCCTGCTCCATCATCGCGATCTGGAGCAGAATGTGATGTGCCAATGGGCTGTCTTTGCCCAACGCCTGGGCTTCGGCAATCGTCCGCTTGGCGTCGGCGAAGCGGTTTTCCCGCATGTATGCCTGGGCCAGGTTTGCATAAGCGAGTGGAGGTCGTATCTGCACGTATCTTACGGAGTGCTCGCCTGCCTCGATCGCCGCCGGGAAATCTCCAAGCTGCATATTCACGACAGCCAGATCGATCCAGGGAGATTCCTGCGCCGGATAGAGTTGGCTCCACTGCTCGAAATTCTCCCGTCCGGCAATCAAGTCCCGCTGGGCCATGATGTAATAGTTGGAGCGAATGTAGATTTTCTCCAATTCGGTCACATTGCTGCTGAGATCAAACGCCTTCGTGTAGTACTCATTGGCCTTGTCCACCGAGCCCATGTCGTAGTAAGCGGTTCCGAGGCTGGCTTGAGCCTCGGCAAATTTTGGATCAAGATCCGCGGCCTTCTGAAAATAGTTGATGCTCTCCTCGTACTTGCCGGCATTTCCCAAATCGGAGCCAATGTCGTACGCCTTCAGCGCTTCAAATGAAAAGGTAGTTGCCTCTCTTATCGGCACTTGAAACCGCGCAATGGACTGGCTCGATTCGCCCAGCTTTCTGCGCACGCGCTCGGCAATGTCATCCAACGTGTCCAGCACGACGTCCTTATTGGCGGCCTCCGCCCTGAAAACGGCGAGCGATTTGCCTGTACCGCAACCGAGCACTTCCATCGTGAGCTCGTACCGTATGCCGGACTGCTCGATTTTCCCGTTGAGCAGAGCCTGGTAATCTTTGCGCCTGCACACTTCGAGCGCAATGTCGCCCAGCAGCGGCGTATCCGGCGCTTTTTCCATCGTTGCGAGCGCGGACTGTTCCTCACTCGTACCCATCAGCTGAATGTAGGGAGACTGACCAAGTCCGGCCGCGAACGCGCTCTCCAATGACCGATCGAACGATGGATCGCCAGTGAGGTTCAGGAAGTCCGCGATCACCACTTTGCGCAACTCCGGCGGTTTGGAGAGCCGCTTTACCGCATAGGTCACCACTACGGCGATCAGACCCGCCAGCAGCACCGACCCGGCAATCCACTTCACCGGGATTTGGAGTGCGCCGGTCTTTCCCGGCGATGCCGTGGAGGCAGGCGCCGGCGACGTCTCCTCGATCACCATGTGGGCGTGCTCGCGCACCCTATGAACGAGGATCTCTTGGGCAGATGTCTCAGGATAACCATCGGCTGAAGACTCAGCCTGCACGTTGGCTGTGAACTGATACCCGCGGCCTGGAACCGTGGCGATGTATGTGGATTTGTCGCCGAGTGCTTTGCGGAGCGAGGAGATGTGCTGGGCCAGGTTGCTTTCTTCCACAAACGAATCGGGCCACACGGCCTTAAGTAATTCGTCTTTGGTGACGACCCGGCCGGCATTGGCAACCAGGTAGGTCAGAACCTCAAAGGCCTTAGGCGAGACCAAAACGGGCTTGCCTCTGCGCAGAAAAGCCCGTCCCGAAGGGTTCAATTCGAATTCATGAAACCGATATAAGCCTTTGGAAACCACAGGCATAACGGCCCTTCAAGTTTCTTCAAAACAATTCAAAGCGCCTTTAAGACTCTTCATCGCCGCTTGTGCTCTAGTGGCGTCCATAGCATCGGGGGAAAAGCGACATGATGCGGAAATTCAGGAGCGTGAGTATGAAAATCCTGTCGCGGATTTTACCACCCAATCTGCGCCCACAAAAGACCGACGCCAAAACGATGGTACATCGGCGTGTCGAGGTCACGGTCGACCGGGAGATGGCTTCAATCCTGGTGCCGGGTCAATGCCGGCACGCGAGAGAGGAAGAGATGAGGGGAGAACACGGGTCGACCGAGCGGCCGCAGCAGTTGACGCAGGCACGGCTTGACGACTTGGCCAGGCCTTCAAACGATCGAGACAACGATCCAACTCAAATTTCAGAGGACGAAAAATGAACGGGACAACCTTTGAGAGCGGTTGCTTCGCGGGCCGCGTGGCAGCCGTGCAGAACTATGCGAAATCGAGGTCCATTCCGCCGGGCTCCGACGCAAAGAGCAGACATGGGCGGGGTAAGTATGTGAATGCGGTGCAGCTTCTCTCAGACGAGGGTCGCGCACCAGTTAACGAGGAGGGAATATGAGTTACTTCAAGCCCGGCGGCAGCGTAGTTGCGAGCAATCGAGATGACGGCCCGCAGTGGTGTGTTTTTTCCGTAGACGAATCCGGTCAACTCAATGTGGCATGGTCCGGCGAGCTGCCGTTAACTCCGCCGCTGCCGTGGCTGGGCCCCATCAAGATTGGTCCGGAGAATCTGACCATTCCAGGCGCCCAACTCGCCGTATCCCGGCAGTTCGGAACCGACCAGATCGCCGTCTTCCTGTTCGACAATAAGGGCCAGCTGAACGCGATCAAGTCCGGCGCGCCTCTCGGATGGAATGATCCAATAACGATCGGCAAAACCGACGTGGCCCCTGCTGGCGCAAGCCTAGCCGCATGCGGACAATCGACCGGGAACCGGACCAATGTGTTCTGGGTCGATACGAACGGACAGCTCAACGTAACCTACGTTGACGGCAATGGCCAGTGGAGCGAAGCGGAGGCGCTCGGATCCTCCGGGTTGGCTTCGCCAGGCGCTCCGGTGGCTGCAATCCAGCAGTCCGGAACCGACCTTACTTCAGTCTTCGTGGTCGACAAGGGCGGGCAGCTGAACGGGTTTTCGCAAGCTGGGACGGGAAACTGGAACGGACCCCAAAAGATTGGCCCATCGAACCTTGCCACCTCAGGCGCTGCCATTGCTACACAGGCGCTGTTCGATGGCGTGCGCACGGGCGTTTTTCTCTTCGATAAGAACGGACAGCTCAATGCGTTCACGGACCTCAACGGAAGCGGGAACTGGCAAGGCCCTGTGACGCAAGGTCCATCGGGATTTGCCGATCCCGGCGCCTGGCTCACCGCGATCCAGCAGCTTCCGCTGCTGCAGGTCGATATCCTGGCCGTCGATAAGAACGGGAAGCTGAACGTCTTCGTAAGTGACAGCAACGCCAATTTGAGTGGACCGAACGCAATTGGCGGCAGCGCCTCTCTGGTCGCTGGCTGCCCGGTTGCGGCGATGCAGCAACCACCATCGTTGCTGACCGACCTCGCGTTGATCGACAAAAACGGAAATATTAATGTCTTCTGGGTTCAGGAAAACGACCCATGGAAGGGCCCGATCGTCCTTGCAGAACCTGTTCCGGAACCCTCCGGTGGTTACCGCGGCTCGGCCAACTATGTTTTCCTCAGTGGATCAAGCTGTGCCAAGCTGACAAATATTCAAGCCACGATCTATGTCACGGAAGATCTGGTATGGAAATCGAGCGAGGATCAGAAGAATTCAAAATTCGAAAAGGGCTTCTCGATCCAGCTAAACGCCGAACCCGATAACACTCAGTCGTTGGATTGGTTTCAGTTCCTGACGGTGTTGAGCGGCTCGGAGCTTTCAGCCTGGACCAACATTTGGAATCCATCAGACATAGGGACGGACACGCCACTTTGGGACCCACCACAAATGCAAATACTGCTCCTTAGCGAATTGCCTGCCGGGCGGATCCCCGCGGGTTACTCGATCGTGATCGCGATAGAAAACGACGCAAAAAATGGGAGGGTCGTTGGAGCCACCTGGAAAGTGTACAACGCTGCGTCTCAGCAAGTTGGCTTTTTTCTCCAGCCCCTAAACAGTTCGACAAGCGACATCTCCACGGTCTCCTCGTTCCAGGTGACTTTCGGCGGAGCAGACAACGGCTCCCACGCCACCTTCTCCTCCGGAGCGGGCCTGATCGTAGTGCAGGCCGACCAGGCGATTTCAGCGTCGGGTTCCTATCCGAAATGTATCGCTTACACCGGTGGAACGGCTGAGACCTCGAACATTGCCTACGGCTCGGTGACTTCTACTCCAGGCACGATGCTTGCCCAAGCCTTCAGCGTAGCGCCGGCCACGGCATCGGTTAAGCTTGCCAACCCGGGAGCCCGGAGCTCGCCGCCACGGCCAGCGAGATAGAGTCAGTGCCGGCTCGTTGCAGCAAAGTTCATGAGCGCAAACGGGACACGAAGTAAAAACGATCGGGCAATTCAAGCGAGGTGAGGGACGAGGACACGAATTGGATTTCTGCAGCTCTGCGCGGTAACGGCTCTTCTGGCCTTGGTGAGTGTGCAGATAGCGCCGGCCCAGCAGGCGGAATTGTCGGCGAACGGAACCCACGCACTAACTGCGGCCAATCCCATCTGCCCAACGATGGCAATAATTGCCAAAACAGCCTGCGGCTGGGCGCGGGAGTTGTGTTTCGGCTTGGGCTACCGCGATCTCAGGAATGACCCGACATCGATCGCGACGTTCCTTGAATCCGATCGCTGCCTCTCGGCAATCATGCGCAATTTAGGTCCTAGATAGCGCCTCAGCCCCGAGAAACGCGCCAGTGTTCAAAAACGCGGCAAGCGGAAGGGGCCTTGAATGCAATGTCGATTGCCTCGTCCTCAAAGACATTCTGGAGGATCGTGGTTCCTGCTATCGGGACCCTGCTTGCAAATCCTGCGCGTGCTCAGGGACCCGTTGCACGAGTACGGAACAAGATTTGTCCCTTGAATAATGCGGAAGAGCCGAGTGCGTCCATCAGCTCTCTGTCGATGGAAAGAGACGCGCCGGAACTGCGAAAAGGCCTCCAGATTACGGCGTGACCGTTATCTGCTCCAGCAGCACCTCATCCGGCTGCGACAGATCGAGAGGTTCCGCGTAAGGCGACCTCCGTCTTAGATCTCCTGTGGGCCAGTAGACCTCGATCAATCCAACGTGGCCCATAACGGCGTGCCGACGACCAGCCTGCTTCCTCGTGGAGGTCTCATTTTGACAACCGTACTTCATCGCCGCTCAAGCTGGAATGAAAAGCATTCAGGGTCTTTGTCATGTTCGTGTTCTCCTATTCTAGGTTTGGGTCTTACTTCTTGCGAGATTCGGGCAACATTTGCATCACACGCCTTACAACCTCGACACAATCACGTTTGCAACGCTGGCTGTTGGCAATCGACAAAGGTGCGATTGCTACAGTGAGGAACATAGCTCATCTCCAAAGATTGGAATTATGCTTTCAGCAGCGGGCATGTGGAGAACCGGATCGCTCCATTCCTCCGAGGTCACGGACCCATCGCAGAGGACGCAACAAAGGTCAAGATCTGAACCGGCACTAATTGGCACCGTCAAGGCCCTGCTACGCGGATGAGCACGAACTGGTGTCTCCCATTGGCCAATCATGACTGACTTCAATGTGTAGTTGTTCCCCACCTTACCGAAGCTCAGGGTCGCCTGTGGCCTTTGAAAGCCGGATCGAATCGCGAACCACTGCAAACGATTCGTCGCATCCCGAGAACGGGAAACGGCGATCAACTGTGTGGCAATATCGAATGTGATGTCATAGGCGCCAGCCGGAAGTGACCGTCCATTCGCGTCGAAATCAAATGGAACTGTAACCCGCCAACGCTTCTCAGCCACGGCGTTTATCGCGCACAGGTTGATCGCAAGCAGTAAAAGGGCATAAATACGTCGCATGAGTTCTAACCTCCGCATATGAGAACAAATGAGTCGCGGCCATATTCCTGCCCGCCGCAGAAATTCTTGAATCCCACCTCCCTGCGCTCATCCAAATCGTTCTTCACCCAATGCGTGGTGCCGACGCTGGGAATATGCCCGCTTTTGCCGTCTTCTTATCGCCAAGGTGAAGCAAGATACAAAACAAGAGACGTGAAGGCATGCGCAGCATTGATTCGACTTCCCCGTCAACGAGCGACAGATACAAATCGGAGAAAACGGCACCTCGATCCGGGGAATAGATGTGAAGCATCTGTGTTCACTCGGTATGAGGACATCACATGCTGCCATATCTCGGACCAGAGCTAGTTAACGCGTTATTTAACTGGACACGCCGTGTCTCACGTTCCAGCGAAGAAGATGAGCGCAAGGTGCATCTCAATTCCGAGCAAAGAGTCGATAAAACGGTCTCTAATCACGAGAACGCGCAAATCGCGGGGGAACCTACGTAACTTTCACAGCCGATTGGGCAGACTGGGGGAGAGCCGACGCTAGGCCGGGAACAAAAACTAGCTCTCGCGTGTTTCTCCTACAAAACCACGGAGGAACGGATGACGCCGCGGGACGTTAACCGGATGTTCACGCAGGAATGACTCAGAATGACATTTGTTCACCGGTCACCGATAACATGGAAAGCAGCGCTGCACTTTAGTGCAGCTCACATCTGGCCCGGGATGTTGTTGATGGCTGAAGTATGAATCGAAGCACTCAGACAATCGCGCTCAGGAGCAAATCACGCGACCTCGAGCTCGATCAGCAGTTTCTTCGCGGGCCCTCTATTCGCGGCGTCACGAGCCGTGGTCTGCAGTGGACAGACTATGTCGTGGAAGAACGCCGTATAGAGCCGGGCGAACTCGAGGAATCCGTCACTTCTCATGTTTCCCTGGTGATGTGGCGCGGCGCGAGAAGCGCCATCGAGATCAAATCCGACGGCAGCCGCTTTACCCCGTACGTCAAGTATCCCGGCGTCTTTTGTCTTAGTCCTGCCGGCCCAGTCCCCGCCGCTCGGACCTTTATCGTCAGCGAGTTTGTGATCTTCGCAATGCGCCCCAGTCTGATAGAGACGGTGAAACTCGAGATGGATAAAAAGCCCGCCGAAGAATTGAGAATTGTGGCCGGTTTCTGTGATTCGGGACTCCGTCAGTTAATCGCCCTCCTTTCCGCGGAAGCAGCCCAGGGCGGCGTCTTCGGTCGCCTCTACGCCGATTCTCTGGCTACTGGGAATAACCCCCAGCGAATACCGAGGCAACCTCTGACCCGAACGATCCTCCAAACATTGTCGTTCTGGCAGGCTGCCTCAGCGGGAGGCCGTCGCCTGCTGCGCGGAGAGGATCGTGCGCAGCCGAGAGCGTGCCCTGGCGAGGCGCGACATTACCGTTCCTACGGGGCACTTGAGAAACTCGGCGATCTCCTGATAGGAGAGATCCTCGTATTCCCGCAGCATGACGATCTCACGGAACTCCGTGGGAAGCTGCTGAATTGCGTCTCGAACCTGTGAGACCTCGAGTTTGCTGATGTAATGGCGGTGCGGATCGCCGTCGGTTGCGGCAGGTGTATCGAGAGCGGCCTCGCCAGGTTCGGCGTCGAGCGATTGTGAGATCCATCGTCCTTTTCTCAACTCGTTCAGCCAGATGTTTCTCAGAATCGTAAAGAGCCAGCTCTTATGGTTGCTTCCAGGCTCGGGCGGTCTTTTGGCCGACAGAGCGCGCAGAATGGTCTCCTGCACCAGATCCTCTGCGGCTGCAACGTTCCGGCTCAGCGCCATCCCATAGCGAAATAGAGAGTCGGTGTGGCTCAGCAGAGCCGATACTTCAGGAATACTCATCTATCTCTTGTGTATCGTTCCTTGGCCAGGCCTGCTTGCGGAAACGTGCCAGGGCTTTACGAAAAGCGACATAAACAACTTCACTCTTCGCGATCCAGCTCAATGCGGCAAGCGCGAGGGCCGCCCCACGGACTGCCGGCCCGGCGGAGAGCCGGCCGTACACTCTATCCCGCTCCTCCACGATCTGCAATAAGGGCTCTCGACCGCCTGCTCAACGCTGAATGCGGGGCGAGATCGATTGAGCCTAAGATCCTGAAACATTCACAATGTTGATATTCGCGTCGGTATTCCGTAGGGCTTGCTCCACAAATCCTGCGGAATACTCGTGCAAAGTGCTGCTGCGTTCTGAAGCCGCAAGCCACGGCAACATCCAGGACGCGTGCATCGGCCGCGCGCAGCATCTCCTTGGCGCGTGCCACTCTGTGGCCCAGCACAAACTGGTGAGGGCTTTGGCGCATCGACTTGCGGAACATGCGTGAAAAGTGAGCCGTGCTCAAATGTACCGACTCCGCCATTTCGTGAAGACTCAGGTCGGTTTCGATCTTTGCGTCGACCAGTTCCGTCACCCTGCGAAGTTGCGCCGGCGTCAACCCGCCTGTGCGGACCCGCACCGGACGATCCCTGACCGCGTAACGACTGATTAGCGCAGCGGCAATCGCCTGCTCGACGGAATCAAGGAACACGCGGCCACTCGGAAATCCCTCAATCCTTTCCGCGTTCACTGCTGCGACGAGTGCTTCGACTCGCGCGTCCACCAGGTGACCTGTGCTGCGCAATGCCACCTCGTGGCCCGATCCATCGCCGGCTGCCGAAAGCGCGGCGTCAGAAATGGTCAAAGATAAAACATGCAGATCGTTGCTTCGAACCCACTCCTCCACATGGCGGCGGGGTAAGATCATCTCACCCGTGACGTAGCGAAACTCCGTCAACTCTGTCCGCCGCAATCCCACCTCAATGGAGCCGGGCCGCAACACCATGTCGAGAATTTGCTCGTGCTGAATCATGACGGCTGGCTCACTTGTGGACGCAAGCACCAGCTCAGACACCGCCAACGTTGGTCGAATCATCTTCTGTCTCCAATGCGCACCGGTTATCAGGAATTCAGCAAGATCGGACCCAAAATGGTCGATTTCAGGCACAACGCGAGCGTGCCGTTGGGTTCTACTGAAGCTCGAAGGAAATCATTAGCTGGAGGAAAATGCTTTGTCATTGCAAACCCGTTTGATCAATTCAAAAAACGAACCGTCATTCAATCTCCTGGGGCCGCTGGTCCAGTTTCTGGTGGATCCTGCCGAGGCCGCTGGAGCCTTTGGGCTTATTCGAGGCGTCGTCGCGCCAGGCGTCGTCATTCCCCTGCACAGCCACGCCGCTCCCGAAGTCATGTTTGTGCTGGATGGCGCTCTGGAGTTCTTGCAGCATAACGGCAAAGCCGGCAACTGGCTGACTGCGCGCCGCGGCGAGATCATCTCGATTCCAGGCAACGTCAAGCACGCTCTTCGCAACGGCTCGCCTGGAAACACAGTCCTTCTGCTTGTGACAACTCCCAACATTTACGGGTTCTTTCGCGCCCTTGCGAACCCTGTCAATCCCGATTCGAAGCCAGCGCCGCCCACACCCGCAGACATGGAGCGATTGATGGCTCTCGCCGCGAAACACAGTTACTGGCTGGCTTCGCCCGAGGAAAACGCCGCCATCGGCCTGAATGGCATTTAGACCAACTTGGAGAAGAGGTGACGACCCAGTGGACTTCATGATTGCCGGTTCCTGACTTCGTTGTGTCTCGCGCATTGAGAAGGCATTCTTCACGGGTGTTGTGAAAACCCCAGATGATCGGCCATGTTCTGGTGACAGACGAGGCATGACTGCCGTGCGGAGCCAGGCAACGAGGAAACCAGCGCATACGTAAGCCCGTGGTTACTCCACGTGATCACTTTGAAATCGCCAACGGTGTGATCGTGAAACGTCAGGCCTCCAGACTTAACCTCTTCTCCGCCCTCGGCCCCTGCAGACTTGTCGGATACAACAAGGAGGCTGATCTTTTGGTCCTTCATGTTGTAGGTGGTCAACGCTGCATAAGTACCTTTGAAGCTAACCAGCCGGGATCCGACGAGCCGATAGGCCTGTTGACCGCTTGCTGCTTGTTGCGACTCGGGAAGCTGGAAATGAAATGGCACTTTCCCGGCAAACCATGCGGTCACTACAGCGGGAGAGGAAGTCTGGATCTCCATGGGCAGATTCCCCTCGAGATAGCTGCGATGCGTTGCCGCAGCCGTCTCGACAAAGGCATTTGCCCGGACGCGCTGAAGCATCTGCGGGATAAAAAGAAACGCCATGATCGTGACAAGCGCAACCGCTGTCACCTGCTTCCAGCGGAGAGTGGGTTCGGCAAAGCCCCTCAGCGGGGACACCAGGATGCGCAGAATACGCCGGCGCAACCGCTCGGGAGCGCGAACGCCTGAGTGAACCTCAGAAAAGAGGATGCGTGAAACACGCGCGCGAAGAGCCTCTGACGCCTGGTATAGAGGACGCGTACGATGCAAAAGCTGCGATAATTCCTGCTCCTCCGCCAGGAGTTGCCGGCAATCGGTGCAACTCGCGATGTGCTTGCGAAAGTCCTCGGCGTCATTGCCGCTCAACTCATCATCCAGAAAGAGAGGAACCATGGAACGATAATCATCGCAGCCGCTCATTCGATCGCCTCCGTTTCGGTCATTCCCGGAGAACTTTTTTGCAAAAGCGAAGAAAGCAAATCCCGCAGTTTCGATCGCGCTCTCGCCAGACGCGACATGACCGTACCCACCGGGCAGTCAAGGACCGTTGCAATCTCCCGGTACGACAGTTCTTCGAACTCCCGCAGCAGAATCACCTCGCGGGCTTCTTCAGGAAGCTGTTGAATCGCTGCGCGCACATGCCGTCGCTCCAGCTTGCCCACATAAAGATCGTGTGGATTCTGCGCTCCTTCGTCGACCAGGTTGACAGTTCTCTCATTCGCCTCGACATCCAAGATTTCAGGCCCCTTGCGCCTTTGCCTCACTTCGTTTAGCCAGATGTTGCGGAGGATCGTGAACAACCAGCCCTTCACGTTGCTGTCGTCGCGCAATCGCCCCATCGCGCGAATTGCGCGAAGGTAGGTCTCCTGCACGAGGTCCTCGGCATCCGTACGGTTCTGTGTGAGCACAATGGCATAAGCATACAGTCCATCAATATGTTCAATACCTGCGGCACATTCTTGTTTTGCATTTGGATTGTGGGACATCCAGAAATACCACTTTAATGAACACAGATGTGCGAAGTTTATTCCCGGTGGTGCCGAGTTTTCCTGATTAACGACGAGAAACACCACAATTCGTCTCGGACTTCGTCTCTCGATGGGAATAGGCGGAAGCGGACAGTGTTTCTCTATCGACGGTGCTGGCAAGCGACGACGATCGCAACGCACCCGCGTGAGCAATCAATTAGAGAAGGATGAATGAATTCAGAATGACGGTACCAACAATAGACGTTCCGGCCGGACAACTAAAGACAGAGCAGCAAACACAGCGGGAACAGGAACAACGGGATCAATTCGCCAATTGGTTCTCACGTTGCGGCACAACGCTTCACTTCATGGCAGGCCTGATTTTGGGTGGCCCCGAGATGGCCGAGCGCGCAGTCCGGAAGTGCTGGATCAGAGCATCGCGAAATCCGCCGAGCTTTCAGAGCGAAGGCCCTTTCCGTAGCTGGCTTATGCGGCAGCTTATCAGCGAAGCGCTATCTATCCTTCATCAGGAGCGCATTCGAACATCGGGGAGATTAGAAACTCTTCCTTTGTGCGGTCGCAAGAACTGAAACCACTTCAAAAAGAGGGGCGGCAGCGCACAACGCGGGGAATTTTCACTGCGCTCGGTTGTTGTAGACGTATGCTGACAACTTTCTCGCAGGATCTCCGTTATGCTCTTCGGGGCTTTCGCAGGAACCCCGGATTCGTACTTGGCGCGATCGTATCCATCAGTCTCGGCATCGGCGCAAATACCGCAATCTTCTCGGTTATCAACGCCGTTCTTTTGCAACCCTTGAGTTATCCGGATTCAGGTCGCATCGTTCGATTCCTCACCGTGGAGCCCGACGGCAAGTTCCCAACAGCGAATGTGCCTGAGTTTGCCCTCTGGAAGGCGCAGAGGGATATTTTCGACGAGGTGGCTGCCTACGACGATCTTGGTCCCGCGCTGAACCTGACCAGCGGACGGTTCCCGGAACAGATCCAGGGACAGCACGTAACCGCGGGTTTCTTTCGGCTGTTCGGCGCTAAGGTTGTGCTGGGAAGAACCTTCACCGAGGCGGAAGACGGGCCGAACGGCGGTGATTGGGTGGTTCTCAGCGAAGGATTATGGAGGCGTCATTTTTCCGCCGACCCTCACGTTGTAGGTAAGCCGATCATGCTTGGCAGCAAGTCGTATACCGTGATCGGTGTCGTTTCCTCCAGCTTTCGATTCGATACGCCAGCAGATGTATATCTTCCTTGCCAGTTCAATCTCAACGGCCTTAGCCGCCAGAACCAGTTCATCGCTGCAGCCCGGCTACATCCCGGTGTAACGATCCAGGCTGCGAACGCACGCCTGCAGGCTTTAGCTCCCATCTACCGTCAAGAGCTTGATCTTTCCAATCCGCACGAGGGCTTTTCGGTCGAAAGCTATCGTGATGCCGTGGTTGGCGATGTTCGTTCCGCGCTGCTGCTGCTGGCGGGCGCCGTTGCCATGGTGTTGCTCATTGCATGCGCCAACGTAGCCAACCTTTTTCTCGCGCGCGCCGCTGGGCGCCACCAGGAATTGGCAGTGCGAACCGCGCTGGGCGCATCCAGGGTCCGCATCATCCGCCAGCTCTTGACCGAGAGCGTGCTGCTCGCTTTGGCAGGAGGCGCTCTCGGGTGCGTGTTCGCGGTGGCGGGAGTTCACGCCCTGCTTGCCGTGAACGCGGGAGATATCCCGCGCATCGATCCGCACAACTTCGGCTTTGTTTTGGACTGGCATGTCCTGGCGTTTACGGTTGCGATCTCGATTGGCAGCGGAATTCTGTTCGGGCTGGTTCCGGCGCTGCGAGCCTCCCGGGTGGACATTCAATCGGTTCTTAAAAGCGCCAGCACGCGCACGACGGATCGGCATCACCATCGCATCCTTTCCCTATTTGTAGTCGGCGAAATGGGCCTGGCTGTGGTGCTCATAATTGGCACTGCGCTCTTGATTCGGACATTCGTCGCGCTGCGCACTGTCGATCCGGGCTTCAGTCCACGCGATGTGACGCAGATGGACATGTCGGTACAGGGAACAAGATTCGAAAAAACAGCGACGCTTGGCCGGATGGTGCAACAGGCTACGGACGAACTGGAAAGAATCCCGGGTGTGGAAAAGGTCGCGGCCGCATGCTCAGTGCCGCTTGCCGCTGAATTCGACATGCCTTTCACTGTCGTGCGACATTCGCCTCTGAACTCCCGGGGCGACGCGCTGTTGATCTCCGTTTCTCCTCAGTATTTCGATGTATTTGAAATACCGGTGTTGAGGGGGCGTCGCTTCGATGAGGGCGACCGGCAGGACTCGCCGCCGGTCGTGATGATCAACGAGGCCATGGCGCGCAAATATTGGCCCAGCAGTGACCCCCTCGGCGAGCAGATCGATATTGGTGAGGGCCTGGGACCGGAGTTCGCGGATGTTCCCCGGATGGTCGTTGGCATTGTCCGGAACGTGCACGAAGTTAGCCTGGACCAGCCGCCATCTCCGACGATGTATCTGCCCATCGCCCAGGTGCCGGACAACGAGACGGCGCTGAACGCAGAAACCAGTCCGCTGAATTGGGTGATCCGCACCCGCGGCGGATTATCAGTGAATACCAGGGAGATCGAGAAGAAACTGGTCGAGGTCACGGGCGGGTTGCCCGTTGGCAAGGTCCAGCCAATGGATGCGATCGTCAGGCAGTCAACAGCTCGCAGCGATTTCATGACCTTGCTTCTTGCGATCTTTGGAGTCTCTGCTTTGGCGCTGGCCGCAATCGGGATATACGGACTCATGGCCTACTCGGTTGAGCAGAGAACGCAGGAGATCGGAATTCGGATGGCGCTGGGCGCCGGGCGGCCGGACGTGCGGCGAATGATCGTGATGCAAGGCATGAAGCTGGCTCTTGCCGGTTCGATCCTCGGCGTGGCCGGCGCCTTCTGGCTCACGCGGTTTCTGGCCGGCTTTCTCTTTGGTGTGCAGAGCCGCGATCCAGTTGTTCTTGTAGCCGTTCCGTTGGTTCTCTGTTTGGTCGCCCTGTTAGCCGCATGGACCCCTGCTACCCGCGCCACCAGGATTGCCCCTCTGGAGGCGCTACGGCAATCGTGAAGGAGTGCGTGCGAATGGGAGATCGCGAGGTTTTGCCGTTTCGCTCGTCGAGACCCAATCGGAATCAGAAAGCCGGCTAGCCTCCAGCGATCTGCGGGCTTCGCTGGCACGTCATAGATTGTCAAAAGAATGTCATTTCTGACGAGTGAGTGCAACGCTGGCTGCGAATGCTGCTACTAATCAATCGTTCGCTGCAATCCAGATCAGCGGGCATAAAGTTGTTGAATTGCGTATAGACAGCAACACTCTGAAAATTTCGCCCGGGGCTGAAGCGCCGCACGGACTTGAACTCGATGAACTTATGCTCGGGCAGTCTCGCCTCGGCGTCTCGAGACGGAGTTTTCGTTGGACGGGTTATCTTCTGGAAGAGCATAGCTTGGATGTTGGCGAGCGTGAAGAGTTTGTCCCTCCTTACGCTTCACTGTTCATGTGGCGCCGCGCCAGGAGCAGCGGTGAGATCAAGGTTGATGGCGGCCGTTTTGTGCCGTACACCAAGTACCCTGGCTTTCTTAGTCCTCTTTCCGGCCGGCCACTTCCCAGCTGCCCGTACCTTCACGCGCAGCGAGTTTCTGGTGTTCGCAATTCAACGTAGTTTCATGGAAACCTTGGAATCTGAGATGGATCGCAGGCCACCGAGGACATGAGAGTGCGGACAGGCTTCCAAGATGAGGGACTTCGTCAATTGATGAGCCTGCTTTTCGCCGAAGCAGAACAGGGCGGCATCTTTGGCCGCCTTTACGCCGATTCATTGGCCCAAGCGATTACAGCCAGGCTTTTGTATTCTAATGAAAGAGGCCGTGGGCCTTCACGGTGTGAGATGGCCCGATTATCCCAGCACCTCTTACAGCGAGTTATCGATCGCATGCTTAATCTGAATGCCGATCTGGATCTGCGCACGCTGGCAGCGGAGACTGGTTATGGCCAACGACATTTTATCCGCATGTTTCGCGCAGCCACCGGACAGACTCCCCATCGCTTTCTGATTCAGCTCCGCCTGGACCATGCCAAGCTACTTCTACGGCAAAATCGAGCATCACTCATCGATGTCGCCGCCGCCTCCGGCTTCTCAAGCCATGCACATATGACTCAGGTTTTCCGCAGCGTGCTGGGAGTAACTCCCAGCGAATATCGAAACGGGCTGTGACGACTGCAACAAAACCAGAGCTCGTGTATCCGGAGCAACTGCGCGCAAGCCGGCGCGACCATCAGGGAGCTGCGACCTTGCACAATTCTCACAAGGACTGCAGTTCAGGGTTTGCTTTAGTTGTCCGTTTTGAAAATGTCCGCAGCCACTTTCCATGCTGCTTCGGTCTTCATCCATGTCACTGGCAGGGGCGAAGATCGGTCAGCCATCCGTGTTTCTGGCTGGCGCGGAAGATCAAGTCGTCGAAATGTATCGACGCGATTATGACCTGCTGGAGCAGAGAATGCCCGGACTCAAGGCGAAAATTCTCATCACGGGGGCTGGACATTGGGTGCAGCAAGAGAAGCCCGAAGAGGTGAGCCGAAATCTGCTGCAATTCCTATCGGCTGCATGGCCAGTTCGATAACAAAATCAGGCAGGCCAGTAGTCCTCCCAGAACGTACACATTGATGCAAAAGTCATCCCGAAATTCGGAGGTATAAGATCGGGAATTCTTACCAAGTTCCGGACTGAGCGGGCCAGCAGCCTCGTGGGCCAACCGCCTCACTGCTGCAAGTCGCTGATTGATTGCGCCAGCAGCCAATCCGAGCAATTCCAGGTGGAGACGAAACCTCACAACTACGGCTGGTTCAAAGCGAGTCGTGGTTCGGAGCAATCACGCGGCATCCACGGGAGGGTTTGTTTCCGCGGGAGCCGCTGGCAAGGTGAAATGAAAGGTTGCACCTCGTCCATCACCGTCCGGAGAACCCGGAGTAAGGAATCTCATATAAGTTATTGTTTTATAGTGATTTAAATAAAGGAATGCAGGGTTATGCCAGTTTGTGCGAAAACACAATAAAACAGTTCAACGTCTGGTGCGTCTGCCAAATTCCGCCACTTTCGCACGGTTTGCGCTGTAGTTTACGCGGACATCATTCTGCTGTGAACAGAGGGGCTGCGAGCATCTGTTCGCGCAGCCGCTGGAGTATCTTCATTAATTCCTGGGCGAGTGACAGCAGGTTGGCGGGCAGCGGACGGCTGGTTGCGTCGGCTGCAAGCGCTGTGGGAAGGACAGGAGCCTGAATGCTCAGCGATGCCGAAGTATCCTTTGTTCGCTGTGCATCGAGGTAGGTGGCCATGTCGTTCAATGTTTGCATGCAGGATTGGTCGAAATCACGCAATACGGCTTCTGCCTGAGCGGACAATTTTTCCGTTGTGCCAAAAACGCGGTATTGCAGCAACGCGAGTTGCAACAGGTACGCAGTTCGCAGCTGCGCCTGCCAGCGGCGGATGCGGTCCCGCGCGGCCATGTGCTGAGCACGAAGCTTACCCAATTCAAACGGCACAGCGTCTGCCTGAGAATTGACGGTAGCAAAATTGCTGTAGATTTTGTTACGCAGCCGGCGGACGCCGATAATCGAAGCCGGATCGAGCGGACGAACGGTGTAGACGGCCAATTCAGCCAGCGCTCGCAGGTTCCTGGTAAAAGTCCTCAGCATCTCGTCGGTGGCGGTTATTGGTTGCAGCCGCTCGAATGCCAGCCACATCATTGAGATGCCGAGCAAGACGCCGACGGTACGGTCGCGGGCGATGGTGAGCGATGTCTGGATGGTGAAATCGTTCAGGTGGATGAAATAGAAGGCAACGGCGATTTGGAACCCGCAATACGAGAGGCGCGGACTTGCCGTTGCTACCCATGCGGCGACCGTTGAAACGGCAACGAAGAGCAGAGTAAATCCTGCAATCGAGTCGATGTTCGGCAAAATGAAAACCTGCGCGCCAAGGCCGAAGATGAATCCGCCGATCACAGTTCCTGCGACACGCAGGAACTGCTTCTGGCGGGAAGCGCCAATGGTTGAGAGGGCGGTGAGAACGCAGGTTAGGACGGCTGTGGACAGGCCAGGCCACGAAAGGGCGACGTATACGACGTAGCACAGCGTTCCGGCGAGGCATCCGCTGAGCGCAAAGCGAAGATGGTCGGGATTGGTGAATGCATCGGGGAGCAGAAACCCGCTCTCGGGTTCCGGTTCGTGTGAGAGAGCCTGGAACGCTTCCAGAGAGGTCGAGCCCTGAATGACGCGCGGCATGAGGGTGATCATCCCCTCCAGTTCCCGGAGCAGAGAAGCATTTGAGGGCGTCGCTGTCGTCTCGAGCAGAGGCGGTTTTTGTCCTGTCTTGAGGAATTGGCGGACTTCCGCGATCTCTTTTGCAAGCTTTGCCGCGAGTTGACTGTCGGGGGCAGAGACGTATGGCTGCGCTTGGGACATGGCGGCAGCGAAGTCCTGCGATCGGCCTACCAGCGAAATCACGGCGTCCATCTGCGCGCGATAGACTTGCGTATAACGCGAGCGAGCGAGCAGGCGGCGGATGGTTCCAACGCCGATGGTAGCAAATTGGGCGAGTCTGGCTGCGGTTTCCTTGGGGACTGGCTTGCCTGCGGCGTAAGAGGTAAGCAATTCTTCGATGGCCTGAAGACGGGTGTCCAGTCCGATGACGATCTGGTCCTGTTTTTGAAAGGCGTGGAAGACCGCTTCGACCACAATCGTAACGGCTGCTCCGATGGCTGGAGCCAGGATTTGCCACAGAGTCTGTTCGAGGTTGTGGTCAGCGGGTCCGGGGAGATACCAGATAGCAACGGCAGCTGTGCCGATGATGCCGATGATGCTGGCGACAGCGAAATTGCTCAGTGTTCGAACAAGGAAAAAAATGAGTAGAAGACTGAAGCTTTCCCAGAGAAAATGAGTGATGGGAACCGAGGCGAACATTCTCGCTCCAATGGGAACGAAGAGTGTCGCCATAATCAATGCCATTCCAACCGATACGGTGAATTTCGCCGTGGCGGCCAAATTTTCGCGGGAGATGACGAAGGCGATGATGGCGCCGATCGCTCCGCCGGGCACGCGGAAGGTCATGGTGAGGATCATGGTGATGGTAGCCGCAATTACGATGCGCGCGACCATGACGCCCCGGCCGGGATAGGGGGCGAGTTCGCCTTTCAGGAAGTCCCAGAACCAGCTGGTGAAGCTCGGGCTGGCTGGTGCGGCGATGGTCGCAGTCGCCATGGGCTATTTCCGCTCAAAGGGTGACGATTCGCCGTGAATGACGACGACAGCGGACTCGCTTAGCCGGAAAAGGTCGTTAGGTTTGGCCTCGATCCGGACGCGCACCGGGAAGCGCGACGCCAGCCGTACCCAGTTCAGGGTACGCTGCACGTCAGGCAGCCCCTGGGTCAAGCGTCCGATTACGTCGGCGTCGGGAGTGACGCCGAAGCCGATGCTGTCAACCACACCCTTGAAACGGATATTGGGCCGCGACAGAACATATACATCGGCCGTCATTCCGGGATGAATGTGATGGAGCTGGGTCTCCCGGAAATTGGCTACAGCCCACCAGACGCGCGTGTCAATCAGCGTGAAAATTTCCTGGCCTGTGTGCGCATATGCTCCTTCAGAGATCGTGAGGTTGGTCACGCGGCCATCGAATGGAGCGATGAACTTGCAGTTGTCGAGGTTGTACTGCGCGAGGTCAATGGCGGCGGTTCGTCCGGTGCGCTGTGCGGTCAAGGGTTCGAGCGTCGTCACCGCATGGGTTGCCTGCTGTATCTGCTGGTGGCTTTGCTCCAGCTGCGCTATGGCCTGCTTGTATTGCGCCTGCGCGGAATCGAGGCTCGCCCTTGAAAGCGCGAGTTGAGAACGTGCCTGCGCTGACGCCTGCAGGCGAGTGGTCTGTAACGTCTTCGCCTGGTCGACCTGGTCGACGGTAACGAATTGTTTGGCGAGAAGGGGTTCAATACGATGCAGGTTGTTGGTGGCGTACGCGGACTCGGCGTCGGCGCGATCCACAGCTGCCCTTGCGTTGATCACGTCCGCCTTTGCCTCATCGACGGCTGCGGCGGCGCGGGCTACGTTCGCTTCGGCGCTTTTGGCGTTGGCTTTGGCCACGTCGACGGCGCTGCCCAGCGAGGCAATGGTGCGGCTCTCGTCGACGATCTCGCCTTCGAGCGCAGCGCGCTGCGATTTGGCCTGCGCCAGAGCATAGGCATAGGGGCGCTCATCGATGTCGAAGAGCAGGTCGCCCTGCTTCACCAGCTGATTGTCGGCGATGTTCAGCTTCACAATGGGACCACTGACGACGGGGGCAACGCCGATGAAGTTGGCAAAGACTTCGGCGTCATCGGTGCGCGGGTTTTCCGAAACTGTGCGCAATACCAGCAGGCCGCTGATGATGGCGCAAAGAATGGATGCCACGCTGATGATGCGTCCGATGCGGCGGCGATTTTCTTCGGATTCGATGGGCGCCATAGGTCCTCAATTCAGCTGAAAATAACCAGCCAGAGTGTGAAGGCAAAAAATGCAGCGAGACAAGGGTAGACGAGAATTGCCGGCTGGATGTTCTTGTCGACCTCGAAGCGCGTGAAGAGCCAGTGCGCACCCCATGCCAGCAGAATCCCCGCAACAATGCAGAGGAGCCATGCAGGAAAAAATGAGCCGACGATGCTGAAGGTCGGCGCTCGCTCGCAGCCACCGAGCAATGCCAGCGCGCCTGCAGAGGCAACCAGGGCGGCACTTTTCTGAGATAAAGACACTGGACGGCTTCTTTTTCTTTTCATCCCGGCTTTCTCCATCATGGGCCTGCCTTTGGCGGTGGCACAGACAGCAGGTCGCCTGTGCGGAACGCCAGATTCGCAACCTGCAGCAGCAGCTGCGTGCGCGCAGTAACATCCTCCGAGCGCGCCTGCGCCAGGGCCTTTTGCGCGGCCACCACGTCCAGCAGGTTCCGGACACCATAACCATACGACTCGCGCGCGGCGGAATAGGACTGGTCTGCGGAGGTCAGCAGCGCTGCTGCTGCCTGCCGCTGGCGCTGCGCTGTTTGCACATTGGAATATGCCGTCCAGACCTCGTCCGCAATCTGGTCGCGCAACGAATTGATTTCCGCCAGCGTCGCCGCTTTTTTGGCCTTGGCCTGAGCGATCTCGTGCTCGCGGCGGCCACCATCGAAGAGCGTCCACTGAAGGCCAAGTTCTGCATCCCAGATTTCGGATCCTACATAGCCCGGAGGCAGTTGACCCTGCTGCCCGTATTGACGGGTAAGGCCGCCGTTTCCGCTCAGGCTGAGCGTTGGAAAGTATCTCGATTTCGCCTGCCTGATGGTTGCGTTCGTTGCGCGCAGCTGGGCCAGCTGCTCCTTGAGGTCTGGGCGTTGCTCGAAGGCGCGGTCGATTGCCGCATCGACGGATTCGGTCAGCTGCCCGGGCATTTTGAGTTCATTGACGGGCTGAACATGGTAGACGGTCTGCGGCGGCAGCCCCATGACGGTTGCGAGATCGCCGTGGGCGATCTCCTCCGCGCCGATCGCTGTCTGCAGGTCATACTGCGCCTGCGCGGTCGAAGCGGTCGCCTCCAGCACATCGGGCTTGGTGGCGAGTCCGTTGTCCAGACGGTCCTGTGCGTCTTCCTCGACTGCCTGCGCATTCTTGAGGCTGGCTTCGGCTGCGTCCATCTGGCCCATGGCATTCAGCAGGCGATAGTAGGCGGAGGTGACCTGAAAGATGATCTTTAAATGCGTATCGTTGAAGGCGAGATTGGCGGCCAAAAGATTGGCCTTGGCTACGTCGATCGCGCCGCCGCGTCCGCCGAAGTCAAAGATCAGATATTCGACGTGAAGTTCCGGCGAGAATGCGCCGTATGTCTGGCGGTAAAAATCTGAATTGAGCAGAACCTGCACCCGGGTCGTGCTGGCTACTGCCAGCGCCGCCAGGGTTGGATAAAGCGCGCCGCGCGCGATTCCCAGAGCTGACGCGCGCGCCTTTGCCTGCTGCCAGGCCAGGCGGGTTTCAGGATTGTGCTGCTCGGCGAGATCGATCAGCTCGGCCAGCGTGTATGCCTTTGCCGGGTCGAGGCTGTATTTCGTGTCGGGGAGTGTCGAAAGCTGCTTGTTCAGGCTTTGCTCTGCGGCAGGATTGCTCCACGGTTTATCGGGAGAAGCCGGCGCTCTCTGGGCGCTCGCAGCTAGAGCGCTTAAAGACAGAAGGCAGGTGGCCGCAATCTCCCGAAGACATTTGTGCATGAGGGTTTAGGAAAAACGACTGCACTTCATTTTGCTGTATGGAAGCGCGGACGACAATGGTGAACTGAGTAACGGGTTGGACGTGGGTGCTGGTAAAGTCACACCGCAGGGAACAAAAACCGCAGCATGGGGCCGACGCGTTCTGCCCAGGATGCTTCGTCGTGCTTCCCGCCCGGGACGCGCTCATAGTGCAAATCCACTTCCGCGCGCCAGCCGTGCGCCTTTAACCGGCGCTCCAGCAGGTCTGCATCGGCCAGAGTACGCCTGCCTTCCGCTGTGCCCGCGTCCAGCCAGATGCGAGGCCGGTGATGCATGCGGGTCTCGTTCACATAGCCGATAATGCTCTTGTGGTTCCACCAGACCGAGGGCGAGAGCACGGCCAGCCTGCTAAAGCGGTCTTGATTTTTCAGGCCGAGATAAAGGGTGACAAGGCCACCGAGCGATGATCCGCCCATGCCAGTGTGCTCGCGGTCATGCAGGGTGCGGTAGTTGGACTCGACGAAAGGCATCAGCTCTTCGGTAATAAGCCTACCGTATTTGTCCGCTTCGCCGCCGCCCATCTTCCAATCGGGAACAGGAGTATATTCCGCGAGGCGGCGGTCGCCGGTGTTGGCGATGCCGACGATGATGAGCGGGGCCACTTCGCCCGCTTCGATGGCGTCGTCGGCAGTCTCGGCAACGCGCCAGGTGCGTCCGGGAACAAACGAGGTGCTGGGGTCGAAGAGGTTCTGGCCGTCGTGAAGATAGAGCACAGGGAAGCGCCGGTCCGGCTGCTCTTCATATTGCGGAGGGACATAGACGGTGATGTCACGGTCGTCCGGCAGGAAGCGGCTGTGAAACCGCGGGTGAAGAGTGACGCGCGCCGGCAAGGCTGGAGCGCTCTGTAATTGGGCGCTGGCGGAAATATCTGGAATCTCTGTTGCCAACTTGCCGCTGGTTCCTCTACGTTTTTTCATCGGGGTGCGGTGCTTTCTTTCTGATGCGCGCGCTGCCCTTCCTGCTACAGTATCAGGAATGTGAACAAACGATGAACCGTGAATATCACAAATGGTGGTCCTGGCGCCTGGATCGTGACATGGAGCTGCTGGTCTTCGGTCATTCCGGCGTGCCGGCGATTGTTTTTCCCACCTCGCAGGGTCGCTTTTACGAGTTTGAAGACCGCGGCATGATCCATGCGATCGCGCATAAAATCGAAAACGGCGAACTGCAGCTGTATTGCGTAGACAGCGTCGACGCCGAGAGCTGGTATAACCGCAATGTCCCTCCGCGCTGGCGGATCGCGCGCCATGTGCAGTACGAGAACTACGTGATGGAGGAAGTGCTGCCGCTGGTTCGGCTGAAGAACCACGACTCTCATCTGATCAGCCTGGGATGCAGCTTCGGAGGCTATCACGCTGTGAACATTGCGCTGTGTCATCCGGACCGGTTTACGGGGTTTCTCTCGATGAGCGGGGCCTTCGACCAGACCGGGTTCCTGCGCGGCTATTACGATAACGACGTTTACTTCAACACGCCGACGCACTACATCCCCAACATGTCAGATCCGTGGTATCTCGACCGGTATCGGCACAACACATATGTTCTGGCTACGGGATGGGATGACCAGTGCCTGGGCGACAACCAGTACATGTCGCGCCTGCTGGGCGAAAAGGGCGTTCCGCACAACCTTTATATCTGGGACGCATGGAACAGCCACGACTGGCCGACGTGGGCACGCATGATGAATGTGTATCTTTAGGTCGTTATCTGCAGGTCGGCGTATTCGTATCTGAAATCGTTACAAATAGAAAAATCTTCTGATGTGCACTGAATGAACTGCGCAAGCGCGGTGACCGCATCATCGTCATCACTGACGAGCAGTCGCACGACCGCGTGCCTGCGCCGAAGCATGGTCGCGGATATGTGGTCAACGTGGCCAGCTACCGTAATGGAGTGGGCTACGGCGCGTGGACGCACATCGATGGCTGGAGCGAGGCCATCATGGAATACATCCGTTCTGTTGAGACGGATGCTTAGCAAGGGGAGCGGGCGAGACCGTTCGCTTCCCGTCTTTTCTCAATCTTTTCTTTGCACGCAGCCTTTGCCTCAGCTAAGGTGACGGTGTGAGAATCGCACCAATAAGCGGAGGCTAAGATCGTGAAAAAAATCGGCGTTCTCTTCGGCATGGAAAACACCTTCCCCGGCGCACTGGTCGAGCGCATCAATTCCATGAACCTGGACGGCATCTCTGCTGAGTTTGTGCAGGTTGGCGGCGTGCGGCTGGACAAAGCGCCTGCGTATTCCGTGATCGTCGATCGCATCTCTCACGACATTCCGTTCTATCGCGCATATCTCAAACATGCCGTTCTGAACGGCACAGTCGTCATCAACAATCCTTTCTGGTGGTCAGCGGATGACAAATTCTTTAACTATTCGCTGGCGGCGAAGCTTGGGGTTGCCGTGCCGCCCACGGTAGTTCTGCCGCACAAGCATTATCCGGAAGGCACAACCGAACGCTCCATGCGCAACCTGGAGTATCCGCTCGATTGGGACGGCATCTTTGAGTATGTTGGCTTTCCGTCCTTCCTCAAGCCGGTCGACGGCGGCGGCTGGCGCGATGTGCACCACGTTCATAATCCCGATGAGTTTTTCCGCGCCTATGACCAGAGCCGGGACCTTTGCATGACGCTGCAGGGCGCGGTGAAGTTTAACGAATACTTCCGCTGCTATGTTGTCGGGCAGGAAAAAGTGCATATCATGCCCTATGATCCGCGCCGTCCGCACCATGAGCGTTATGTTCTCGATCCGCCGGAATACGACAAGAAATTATTGAAGCGCGTGGAAAAAGACGCTCTTGCCCTTTGCAAAGCGCTTGGCTATGACCTGAATACGGTCGAGTTCGCCGTAGAAGACGGCGTGCCATATGCGATCGACTTCATGAACCCGGCGCCGGACGCCGATCTCCACTCCGTCGGCCAGAAGAATTTCAACTGGATTGTGGAAACGGTGGCCGATCTTGCGGTCAAGAAGGCGAAGTCTGCGCCGAAGACCGTGGAGCTTCGCTGGAGCGCATTTCTCGATGCAGATGCAAAGAAACCGGCAAAGAAGGGCTCGTCGAAGAAAAAGGACGCGCAAGAGAAGAAGAAGGCCAAGGCTCCTGAAGCCTGATCGCGCGAGTGAATTTGCGTAAAGCGGGAACTGTTTTGGAGAAAACGGTCTACACTTCCACCAGCGGTTAGGTGGGAAAATCGAGTTCGGGCGGGGCGCATCGTTTTATGAAGCCTTCATTCACGATCGGCATTGAAGAGGAGTACCAGACCGTTGACCCGGTAACACGGGATCTGCGCTCGCACATCGCAACTGAGATGCTGGCGAAGGGCAAGCGCCGTCTCGCCGAGCGGGTCAAGGCGGAGATGCACCAGTCGGTCGTTGAAGTGGGCACGATGATCTGCAAGACGGTCAAAGAAGCGCGCGAGGACCTCTTCGATCTGCGGCGGCAGATGATCTACCTGGCCCGCGAGCACAACCTGATGCTCGTGGCCGGCGCCACGCATCCCTTTGCCGACTGGCGCTCGCAGGAGATCTATCCCGATCCTCGTTATGCGCGGGTGGTGGAAGACCTGCAACTGGTTGCGCGCGCTAATCTCATCTTCGGTCTGCATGTCCATGTCGGCGTCGAAGACCGCGAAGCCGCCATTCGCATCATGAATTCAATGCGGTACTTCCTGCCGCATATTCTTGCGCTATCGACCAACTCGCCCTTCTGGCGGGGCATGAAGACGGGATTGAAAAGCTACCGCGCCAAAGTCTTCGACAAATTTCCGCGCACGAATATTCCCGACAGCTTTGGCAGCTATGCCGAGTATGAAGGCTTCGTCAACCTGCTGATCAAAACCAACTGTTTAGACAACGCCAAAAAAATCTGGTGGGATATTCGCCCGCACCCGTTCTTCAATACTGTGGAAGTACGTATCTGCGATCTCCCGATGCGAGCTGAGGAAACGCTGGCCATTGCGGCGCTGATTCAGGCTACGGCCGCAAAGCTCTACATCCTGCACTCGCGCAATCAGGATTACCGCCAGTATTCCCGCGCACTCGTGATGGAAAACAAATGGCGCGCTGTGCGCTATGGTCTGGACGGCAAGCTCATCGATTTCGGCAAAGAAACAGAAGTGCCCGAGCGCGAACTGATCCTTGAATATCTCGACTTCATCGGCGAGGTTGTCGATGAGCTGAACAGTCGTGAAGAAATTGCCTACATCCGCAAAATATTGGAGATGGGAACAGGCGCTGACCGGCAGCTCCGCAAATTCGAAGAGACAGATGATTTGAAAGCAGTGGTCGATTACATGGCGGAAGAGACGCAGGTAGGGCTCTTCGAAGGATAGTTGGGGCTGGAGGTCCACCGGTTGACGCGATTCTCCTTCACCGGTGGCGAGCGGAGGAAATCACGAAAACCCGCGCCCTAGCCAGCCCATCTTTTCCGTTCCTACAGCTGAACGGGAGCCTGAAAGAGAAAAATTCTCCATTAGCCTCATGTACTACTGAGATGCTTCGAGAGAACACAGAGGATGTATGGGGTTTGTAAAAGAAATGGTATCGTTACACCACAGCAGCTATGAGCAACGAGATGAAAGCATATACCTTCTTTCTTGCCATCGCCTTTTCCGTCTTCACGCTTCATGCACAGCAGCCGAAATCCCTCTTTTATCTCACGCGCAGTCCGGATGGAGTGAGGTCTTTCTATGCGCATGAGGATAAGATCGACATCCTGGTGCCCACCTGGTACAACGTCGATGCCGACGGGCTTGTCTCCGGCGGGGCTGACCCGATGGTGCTGGAGGCGGCCAAGCAGCACCACATTCCGGTGATGCCGATTGTGGCAGATGCAGGATTTAATCAACCGGACTTTCACAAGCTGATCACCACGCCCCAGGCATGGCATAAGATGATCGATCAGTTGATCGCAGCCTGCAAGGAAAACGGCTACAGCGGCTTCCAGTTCGACTTTGAAAACGTGTTTTGGACGGACCGCGATGCGCTGACAGAGGTGGTCGCCGAGTCGGCAACTGCCTTCCATCACCAGGGGCTGCAGCTTTCGATCGCAACTGTTCCCAACGCGCCGGGAGCGCCGGGGCAAACCGAGTTCTCGGCGTGGATCTACGCCAACTGGCGTGGGGCGTATGACCTGAAGGCGCTGGCGCAGTCAGTGGACCTGATATGCCTGATGACCTACGACCAGCACACGCGCTGGACGGCTCCCGGTCCTGTCGCAGGCTGGGGATGGACGACAGAAAATCTGGACTACGCGCTCAAAGTCGTCCCCAAAGAAAAGCTCTCGCTCGGTATCCCGCTTTATGGCTATCACTGGTTCGCCGGACCTCCACAGAACGACAAGCCGAACCCGAGCGCCGAATACATCGGCGGGCAGGACGCGCTCGACCTGGCGAAGGCCTACGGCGGGAAAATCGAATGGGACCCGGTCGATCGCACGGCGTGGACATATTTTTATCGTGACGACATGCGCGAGTGGATCTTCTTCACCGATGAGCGCACCTTCCGCGAGCGTTACGACCTCGTCCGCGAGCGCGGTCTGCAGGGATTTTGCTCCTGGGTGCTGGGGCAGGAAGACCCGTCGATCTGGAACGTTTTGCCAAGCCACAAGTAAATTGGGCAGCGTCGAATTCACTTGTAAGATGATTGCGGTTCTGCGAGGCTAGCGGCCATGGGGAACCGCTCGTGTTTGCTACTTCTATCTGCCCTGTTTACACTTCCCGCGCTGGGGTTGAGCGTTGGCAGCGGTGCAACCGATCAAGCCTGTGCAAGTCTCAAGCAGGTCGCACTGCCGAATGCCAGCATTACCATGGCTGAAACGGTAGCTGCAGCCGCATTTTCGCCGCCTGATCTGAAGGCAGACGAGAAAGTACCGCATTTGTATAAGACCACGCCGGCTTTCTGCCGTGTTACTGCGACGCTCAAGCCAACAGCCGATTCCGATATTAAAGTCGAGGTCTGGATGCCCTTGCGCGGTTGGAACGGCAAGTTCAGGGGATTGGGGAATGGCGGTTTCGCCGGATATATCGCCTATGCCGGCCTTGCAGCGGCTGTGACTCAGGGCTACGCGGCAGCCAGCACCGACACGGGGCACTCCACACAAGGCGCTGCCTGGGCTTTGGGGCATCCGGAAAAGGTTGTCGATTATGGATACCGGGCTGTGCACGAGATGACGGTCGACGCGAAGACGATCGTGAAGGCCTTCTATGGCGATGACGCAAAGCGCTCTTATTTTGCCAGCTGCTCAAACGGCGGACGGCAAGCGCTCATGGAAGCCCAGCGTTTTCCTGAAGACTACGATGGAATCATCGCCGGAGCGCCGGCCAATGCCTGGGTTCCGATGCTTACCGGCGGCCTCAAGTTCCTGCAGGTTACTGACCAGGCCGGCTACATTCCTCCAGCCAAAATTCCCACTATCAGCAAGGCAGTGCTGGCAGCATGCGATGCGAAGGATGGCGTGGCGGACGGCGTTCTGAATGACCCGAGGCAATGCCACTTCGATCCTTCTACTCTGCTTTGCAAGGGCGCGAATACCGATGCCTGCCTCACGGCGCCGCAGATCGATTCGCTTAAAACGATTTACGCCGGAGCGCACGATGCTTCGGGGAATCAGATATTTCCCGGCTTGCTGCCCGGAGCCGAAGACGGCCGTGGCGGCTGGGCAACCTGGGTAACGGGCTCCGAGCAAGGCAAGAGCGGAGGCGCGTTTTACGTAACCGGATACTTCGCCAACATGGTGTACGGCAAGGCGGACTGGGATTACAAAACTGCGAATATCGACGACGCGCTGAAGCTTGCGTATGAGAAGACAGGCGATTCTCTCGACGCCATGAATCCGGACCTGAAACCCTTCCTGGCGCACGGCAAGCTGATCATGTATCACGGCTGGAACGATCCGGGCATCTCGCCGCTCAATTCCGTCAATTATTACAACAGCGTTATTGCGGCAGTTGGCACGCGGGGCGCGGACCAGTCGCTTCGCCTCTACATGGTGCCGGGAATGCAGCACTGTGGCGGCGGACCGGGCGCGACTGTATTCGGCCAGGCGGAGGACGCGCCGAGAAGCGATCCCGACCACGACATTTTCACCGCGCTCGTGCAGTGGGTGGAGAATGGCAAGGCGCCGGCGTCCATCGTTGCGACGAAATACAAGGAGCACCATTCGCCGAACGATCCTCCGCCTCAAGTCGAGATGACGCGTCCGTTGTGTCCCTATCCACAAGCGGCCAGATACAGCGGCACGGGTAAGAAGAAGCTGGCAGCCTCGTTTTCCTGCGGGCCCGAAGGCGACTGAATGTGACTGAGTTGAGACGTACCAGGTATGCGGGACATCGTGGAAAACACGGATGTGCCGATTCAGCAAATTTCCGGTAGGCTAAGTGGAAGTCCTGAAAGAGACAGAACTATAGAGAATGACGTACTCCGTAACACCGCAAGCCCAGGCGCTGCTTGACACGCCTTTCCCAGAAGAATTTGCGCCGGGAGCGCACGCTGCTGTTTTTACCTGTCTTCGGATTGAGCCCCACGAAAATGTCACGCTGATTACCGACCGCGAGACAACGCCGATCGCTGCCGCGATGGCAGCCGAGTTGTCAGCGAATGGCTGCAGGTGGAATGCTTTCGTGCTCGAAGATCTTGCGCCGCGTCCGCTTAAAGACATGCCCGCCGCTGTGCTTGAGGACATGGAAACATCGGACGCAAGCATCTTCGCTGTGAGGGTGCAGCAGAACGAACTGCGCTCGCGCATGCAGATGACCGAGGTTGTCAACCGCCGTCGCATGCGTCACGCGCACATGGTGAACATCACTCCGCAGATTATGCGCGAAGGCATGCGCGCCGATTTCGCGCTCGTCGACCAGCTCAGCCAGAAAGTGATCGAGAAGGTACGCAGAGCAAGCTACATTCGCGCCACCACGGCGGCCGGGACCGATATTCGTGCTGACCTGAACCCTGATTACAAGTGGATCAAGACATCGGGGATCATTTCCCGCGAGAAGTGGGGCAATCTTCCGGGCGGTGAAATCTTCACGACACCGGGCGAAGTCAATGGCACGTTTGTCGTCGACGGCGTCGTCGGCGACTATCTTTGTTTCCGTTATGGATTGCTTGAGTCCACCCCGCTGACGATTGAGATCAAGGGCAACCGCATCGTCGATTGCCACTCGGAAAACCGCCAGTTGCGCGACGATTTCTGGAAGTATACCCACACTGACGAAAATTCGGACCGTGTCGGTGAGTTCGCCATTGGCACCAATCTTGGTATCAAGCAGGTCATTGGAAACATTCTCCAGGACGAAAAATTCCCGGGCGTCCACATCGCCTTCGGCAATCCATACGGCGAGCACACGGGCGCGCCATGGACCTCGACTACGCACATCGACGTCGTGGGACTGCGCTTCAATATATGGGTCGAAGAGGAGCAGATCATGCGCGAGGGGCAATTTCTTGTCGAGCCCTAGCCCGCGAGAGTCCATACTGGCAATTTGTGAAGCCGCGGCCGGCGAGCAGCATCCTAAGTAATATGGCTACGCAAAACCTTTCCGCGACGAAGCTTGAAACGCGTCAACTCGGCAACTCCGACATGCACCTTACGCGCATCGGCTACGGGGCATGGGCCATCGGCGGTGGTAACTGGGAGTTTGCCTGGGGCGCGCAGGACGATAACGAGTCTGTCAGCACGATTGAGCGCGCGCTGGACAGCGGCATCAACTGGATTGACACCGCAGCAATCTATGGTCTTGGCCACTCGGAAGAGGTGGTTGCCAAGGCGCTCAAAAATTCGCCTCATAAGCCGTATATCTTTACCAAGTGCTCCATGCGCTGGTTTCCGGACCGCCAGATTTATCGCAGCCTGAAGGCGGGCTCACTCCAGGAAGAGATTGAAGACTCACTGCGCCGCCTGCGTGTTGACGCAATTGATCTGTATCAGATTCATTGGCCCAATCCGGAAGACGAAATTGAAGAGGGATGGGAGACGCTGACCAGGTTCAAGGAGCAGGGGAAAGTTCGCTACATCGGCGTTTCGAACTTCAATGTCGCGCAGATGAAGCGCGTGCAGAAAATCGCGCCGATCACCTCGTTGCAGCCGCCTTATTCTTTGCTGAATCGCAATGTCGAAGCGGAAATCCTGCCTTTCTGCCAGCAGAACAACATCGGCGTCATCAACTATTCGCCAATGGTCTCCGGCCTGCTTACCGGGAAGATGACCGCTGAACGCATCCAAAATCTCCCGGGCGATGACTGGCGCAAGCGCAGCGCTAATTTCACGGAGCCGAAGCTTTCACAAAACCTCAAGCTGGTTGAACTGCTGCGCGAAATTGGCAAGGCACACAACGTCGAACCAGGTGTCGTGGCCATTGCCTGGACATTGCGGCATCCTGCAATCACAGCCGCCATCGTTGGGGCGCGCCGTCCTGATCAGATCGACGGAATTCTTCCCGCCGCCGGCGTTCGCCTAAGCCATGCGGAGATTGCGCGGATCGAGGAGTTTCAGAAAGCGAATTCGTAAACTTAGCTTCGCGCAAAGGGAAAGCCCTTCGCATCACAGGAGGGTTTCTTTGCGTGAGAGCTATTGCTTCTTTGACATGTTGCGAATCAGGATAACCATGTTCCAGATATCGTCCGGCTTGGCGCGGCCTTCTTCGCCCGGCATCTGGCCTTTGCCTTTCAGAATGATGTCGTACATCTGCCCGTCGGTCATGTCTTTCAGCGAGTCCGGCTTGGTGTAATCCCTCAGCGTCAGCTTCATCGAATCGGCAACATCACCTTTTCCGTCTCCTTTTTCGCCGTGGCATAGAGCGCAATCGTAGCCCCAGATTTTTTTGGCGCGCGCCTGGGATTCCGGCGTGGGCTTGACGGGATTGGCCTGCGTTGTGGGAGGAGCCGAGGGTGTAGTTGAGGGTGGAGTTGAGGGTGGCTGTTCCTGCGGCGCTGCGGACAAGCAGAAAACCAGCAGCAGCGAGGAAGGAAACAGCAGAGTGCGTAGCATAACGAGCCTCCAGGCAGAGAACAATTCAGCATTGAGGGAGATTGCGCCAAGCATGCTACTCCGCTGATGAATCAGGTGGGAAGAGGAATTTCGTTCATGCTTCGCTTGACACAGTCAGTTCTCCACGGTCTACTGATCGCACTGCAAGCAGCTTGAATAACCGAACTTAGTCCACCTTTGATGATCAGAATCATATTGGCCGCAACCCTGCTGGCAGCTAACGTATCGATCGCCGCTCAAGTCCGGGCACAGTCTGAGTGGCCCATCTACGGCGGCCAACTCGCGCAGGACCACTATTCGCCGCTCGAGCAGATCAACCGGGCAAACGTAAAAAATCTCGCGGTTGCATGGACCTTTAACACCGGCGAGACGGGAGGTTTCGAGTCCAGTCCGATCATCGTCGGCGGGACGCTCTACTCGTATACCCCGTCGCAGAAGGTCATCGCGCTCGACGCTGCCACCGGCGCGCTGCTGTGGAAGTTCGACAGCGGCATCGCCGGAACGCAGCCTGCGCGCGGCCTCGCCTACTGGACCGATGGCGCAAGCGCTCGCATTCTTGCGGGCGTGATGAACTTTCTCTACGCGCTCGACGCGAAGACCGGGAAACCTGTTCCATCGTTCGGTGACAACGGGCGCATTGATCTGCGCGATGGTCTGGGGCGCGATCCTGCGACTGTTTCCATCGCACTTACCTCGCCCGGCATTGTCTACAAGGACCTGATCATCGTCGGCGGCCGTGAGCCGGAGACGCTGCCCGCGCCGCCGGGGGACATTCGCGCCTATGACGTTCACACCGGCAAGCTGCGGTGGTCGTTTCATACCATCCCGCATCCCGGCGAATACGGTTACGACACCTGGCCGAAGGACGCGTGGCAGCAGAGCGGTGCGGCCAACAACTGGGCGGGAATGGCGGTCGATGCGCGGCGCGGCATCATTTACGTTCCGACGGGTTCGGCTTCTTTCGACTTCTATGGCGGCGACCGGATCGGCGACGACCTCTTTGCTGACACCTTGCTTGCGCTCGACGCGGAGACGGGCAAGCGTCTCTGGCACTTTCAGGCGGTTAGGCACGATTTGTGGGACCGCGATTTCCCTGCGCCGCCTGCGCTGGTTACGGTACGAAGTCACGGCAGGAAGGTCGATGCGGTTGCGCAGACCACCAAGCAGGGCTGGGTGTATTTATTCGATCGCGTGACCGGCAAACCTCTCTTTCCGATTGAGTACAAATCCTATCCGCCGAGCACGGTTCCCGGCGAGGTGGCGGCGCAGATGCAGCCGCTGCCGACCGAGCCTGCTCCGTATGCGCGGCAGACGCTGACGGAAGAGATGCTGACCAACCGCACTCCCGAGGCGCATGCCTGGGCGCTGCGCGAGTTCAACACCTTCGTGAGCGCGGGGCAGTTTGTGCCGTCGAGCCTGTACAAGCAGACGGTGGTGTTTCCCGGCTACGATGGCGGCGCGGAGTGGGGCGGTCCCGCGGTCGATCCGGAGACGGGCATTCTTTACGTCAACGCCAACGAGATGGCGTGGACGGGCGGTCTGGCGGAGAACAAGCTGTCCGGCGACAGTGGCGTGGTCCTTTACCGGAGCCAGTGCAGCATCTGCCACCGCGACGATCGCCGTGGCTCGCTGCCGGCCTATCCGTCGCTCATCGATGCGGGGAAGACGCTCTCCGATGAGCAGATGCGCAGCACCATTCAGCACGGCAAAGGGCGCATGCCCAGTTTTCCGCAGTTTTCAGACGCGCAGCTTGATAGTCTCATCCATTATGTGCGCACCGGCGAAGACGATACGGCTGGGCTGAGAGGCGATGCGGCGTCAGCCACGCCCGCGGCCAGGTACCGCTTCACCGGCTACCGCAAGTTTCTCGATCCCGACGGTTATCCGGCGATCGCTCCGCCGTGGGGGACGCTGAGCGCCATTGACCTGAACACCGGTAAATATGCCTGGAAGATTCCGCTGGGCGAGTATCCGGCGCTGGCGGCGCAAGGGCTGAAGAACACCGGCACGGAGAACTATGGTGGGCCTGTCGTGACCGCCGGCGGACTGCTTTTCATTGCCGCCACCAGCTACGACCGGAAGATTCGCGCCTTCGATAAATCGACCGGGCAGTTGCTCTGGCAGGCTACTTTGCCGTTTGCGGGCAATGCGACGCCTGCTACCTACGAAGCCGGCGGGCGGCAGTTTGTGGTGATCGCCGCAGGCGGCGGCAAGGATCCAAAGTCGCCTTCGGGCGGGGTGTATGTGGCGTTTGCGCTGCCGCGGTGAGGTATAACCTCCGGGTAATTTTTCATTGCTGCCGAAAGAGAAAAGCAGATCCTTCGCGTTGATCAGGATGACAAGCTGAGAGGGTGGTTTCCGCCTAGAGCTGCGCTCAGGATGATAGCTTGCCTCTGAGGCTCTCAGGGGATGACGAGGAGCATAACGCCCCTGTCCGGTTTTGGACGGGTGGTTTTTGGAATTGAACATGCCAAAGCTTCAGTAAATCCGGATATTGCTGCTAACCAGAATGGAATGAATGGGAACGGCGGCTATTGGTTTGGCTGATGGAGTGCGGGAAGAATGACCGACAGTTCTTTCCTTGCGAGGTCTCGATGCATACCTTTGTTCAGGATGTTCGCTATGGGCTGCGGCAGCTGCGGCGTTCTCCGGGATTCGCTCTGACGGCGATCCTGACGCTGACGATGGCGATTGGCGCCAATGTGGTTGTCTTTGGCGTATTGGATGCGCTGGTGCTGCATCCGCTGCCTGTGCCCGATGCCGGCCGGATCGTGCAGATACAGAGGCAGCGAACCGACTCCATTTCCATGTCGTATGCGAATTACCGGGACATACGCGACCGCAACCATACATTTTCCGATGTGGCGGTGTACCGGCTGGCGCGGATCGGGCTTGATGCAAACGGAATGGCTCAACCGGTCTGGGGCTATGAGGTCAGCGGCAACTATTTCGACATGCTGGGAGTGAAGCCGCTGCTGGGACGGTTTCTGCAACCCGCCGATGACGCGAAGAAGAACGCGAGCCCGTATGCGGTGCTGAGCTATGCCTGCTGGCAGGTGCGGTTTGGCGGCGATCCGGGGGTGGTGGGCAGAACGGTCCGGCTGAACAAGAATCCATACACCGTGATTGGCGTGGCTCCGAGGAATTTTAACGGGACGGAGCGGTTCCTGTGGCCGGAACTGTGGCTCCCGGTGCAGAACGAGGAGCAGATTGAGGGCTATGACTGGCTGGACCAGCGCGGGAACAGCAACTCCTGGGACATAGGGCGGCTGAAGCCGGGAGTGACGCTGGCGCAAGCGCGGGCCGATCTTGCCAATGTTGCCGCACAACTGGCGCAGCAGTATCCGGATGATGACAAGGGACTTGCGCTGCGCCTGTCGCAGCCCGGTTTTCTGGGAGATGCGCTGGGCGGGCCGGTGCATGCCTTTCTGTTTGGCGTGATGGGCATGGCGGCGCTGGTGCTGCTGGCTGCGTGCGCGAACCTGGGCGGGCTGTTTGCCGCGCGGACGGCCGACCGGGCGCGGGAGATGGGCATCCGCATCGCGATCGGCTCGAGCCGCAAGCGGATTCTGCGGCAGCTGATGACTGAATCGGCATTGCTGGCACTGGCTGGCGGGCTGGCGGCCACATTTCTGGCGGCGCAGCTGCTGCATCTGCTGGCGGGTTGGCGTCCGGCGGCGGAGATTCCGATGCAGTTCCTGGTGACGCCGAATCCGGTGGTGTATCTGTTTGCGGTCTTGCTGGCGCTGTTCACCGGCGCGCTGTTTGGAGTGGTCCCGGCGCGGCAGGTATGGCGCACGGACCCGAATGAAGTGCTGAAGGCATCGAGCGGCGCGGGCGCGGCGCAGGGGCGGTTTGTTTTGCGCGACATTCTGCTGGCGCTGCAGATTGCGCTCTGTTGTCTGCTGGTGACGGCGTCTTTTGTCTCGCTGCGCGGGCTGATGCGGACTTTCAGCATGTCGATGGGGTTCGATCCTGAGGGCGTGACGCTGGCGACGATGGACCTGCATCTGGCGGGCTACAGCAATGCTGATTTTGCCGCCGTGCGGGAGCGGCTGCTGGGTGCCGTGAAGCGGATTCCGGGAGTGACGGGCGCGGCTTATTCGAGTTCGACGCCGCTGAGCCTGAATCAGAACGGAAGTTCGATCTATGCTCCGGGGACGACCGACTTTGGCGCGGCGAACGTGGCGTTCAATGCCAACAGCTATGAGGTTTCGCCGGATTACTTTCATGTCGCAGGAACGCGGCTGCTGCGCGGGCGCGCTTTCACCCCGCATGATGATGCGCATGCGCCCAAGGTAGCCATTGTGAACCAGACCTTTGCTCGGCGGCTGTTCGGAACAGAAGACGTTGTCGGCAGGCATTATCCGTCTGGAATGGGGGAACAGACGGAGATTGTGGGTGTGGTGGAAGACGGCAAATACGAAACGCTGACCGAGGATGCAAAGCCGGTCGTCTACTGGCCGATGGCGCAGTCGACGAACAGCGACCTGGTTCTGCTGGTGCGCGCGCAGGGGAATTCGCCGGAGATGGTACAGGCAGTGCGGCAGGCGATTGCCGGGGTCGATCCGTCGCTGCCGCTTTTCAGCCTGGGCGCGTGGAAGGACGCGCTGGGCATGATCACATTCCCGGCGCGGGCGGCGACGATGGCGCTGGGGATTCTGGGCGGGCTGGCGATGATGCTCGCGGTGACGGGGATTTTCGGCATGGCCAGCTACACCGTATCGAAGCGCATGCGGGAGCTGGGGATTCGCGTGGCGCTGGGAGCGCAGAGCCGGGATGTTCTGCGCGCCGCGCTGGGGCGGACGGTGCTGCTGCTGGGAGCCGGCTCGGTGGCCGGGCTGGTGCTGGGAGTGGCGGCGAGCCGGGTGCTGGCGAGCATCGTGTATCAGGCTTCGGCTTCCGATCCGGTGGTGATTGCGGCGGTGGTTTTGACGATGGCGCTAACCGGGCTGGCGTCGGCGGCGATTCCGGCGCGGCGGGCGCTGTCGGCAGAGCCCGCAGTGCTGTTGCGTGATGAGTGATTTCCGGAATTTGATGCGCTTCTTTGACTAATTGCATCAATTTTGAGTGTGACGTATCATTCATTCACTATGAGAACCACGCTTACGCTTTCGGATGAAGCTTATGAGATTGCGCAGCAGTATGCGGAGAGCTGCGACGTGTCGCTCAGCAAGGCCGTTTCGGAGCTGGTCGAGCGGGCGGTGCGGAAGAAAATGCGCATCCGGTATGAGGATGGGATTCCGGTCTTCGATGTTCCGGAAGACGGTCCGAAGATCACAACGGAGATGGTGAAACGGCTGGAGGCTGAGGACTATTGATCCGATACCTGCTCGATGTGAGCGTTCTGCTTGCTCTCCATTGGCCTCGACATACGGCGCACGTAAAGGCAATGCAGTGGTTTCACACAAGGGGTGAAAGGTCGTTCAGTACTTGTGCCATAACCCAGGCGGGATTTGTACGGATCGTTACGAACCCTACATTCCTTGAAGACAAGATTACGCATGAAGAAGCGCGGCAGTTATTAGATGATCTGACGCACTTGCATGGGCATGTTTTCTGGGATTTGGATGTGGGTTTTCTGGAAGCGACGGCTCCGCTGGCGGATCGAATTCTGGGCCACAGGCAGGTCACAGATGCTTATCTGCTGGGGCTGGCCATTCACCGGAAGGGCACTCTCGCGACTCTCGACCGGGCTGTTCGTCATCTGGCGGGCAGCGATTTTGCGCGGCATCTTCTTGTGATTGAGTGAAACTGTGCGCCGCGCCAGGCATGTTGGATTTGCGATACTCTAGTGGCCGTGATTGAGTCTCTGCGCCACGATTTTAATCAGCGATTTCGTCCGGAAGCGTATCGCAAGATGCTGCACAGTCTGGATGCGTGCGTGCGGACGCATGTGGAGTTTCGCGTAGCCGAGACGCCATGCTTTTTCCCCAAACTGATGCTGGATGAGATGGCTGCGATCGGGGCTGAGCTGACGCACCGGCTGGTGGACGACAAGGCGTATCTCAAGGCTTCGCGGGCGATGATTCCGGCGCAGTATTGCGCGGCCGATGAGACGCCGCATCCGCACTTTATGACGGCGGATTTCGGGCTGGTGCGTGATTCTGATGGCAAATTTGCGCCAAAACTCGTCGAATTGCAGGCTTTTCCATCCATTTTTGCGTACCAATTTGTGCTAAATGAGGTGTATCGGTCGGCATTTGATCTCGACAGCGGGCTGGGATACCTGCTGGGCGGCCACACGGAGACGAGCTTCTGGAAGCTGATGGAGCGGGTGATTCTGCGCGGGCACCATCCGGAAAACGTGGTGCTGACCGAGGTGGAACCGCAGAAGCAGAAGACGCTGCCGGATTTTATGGTGACGGCGGAACGGCTGGGGATTGAGATTGTGGATATTGCCGGGCTGGTGCCCGATGTCCGGCCAGGAAAGCCGACGCGGCTTTGCTATCGCAGGGGCTCGAAGCTGGTGCCGATCCGGCGCATTTACAACCGGGCGATTGTGGATGAGCTGATACGCAAGCAGATCGAGCTGCCGTTCGATTACCGCGAGTCGTTCGAGGTGGAGTGGGCGGGGCATCCGAACTGGTACTTCCACATCAGCAAGTTTTCGATTCCGCACCTGGATCACCCGGCGGTGCCGCCGGCGGTCTTTCTGGATGACTGGATGGCGGGCAAGGGACGGCGCCGGCTGCCGCAGGACCGGGAGCAGTGGATTCTGAAGCCGCTGTTCTCGTTTGCAGGCAAGGGGATTGAGTTTGCGCCGTCGGACGAGCAGCTGGCTTCGATTCCGAAGTCTCAGCGGCATGAATACCTGCTGCAGGAGCGGGTGCGCTTCGAATCTGTGGTGGAAACGCCACATGGGCTGACCCAGCCAGAGATCCGGATTCTTTATCTTTGGCCGGATGGCGGGCATCTGGAGCCGGTGCTGTCGCTGGTGCGGCTGGGGCGAGGCAAGATGATGGGGGTCGACCACAACCGCGACAAGGAGTGGGTGGGTGGCTCGGCAGCGTTTTATCCATTGCCAGGACATTGATTTTCCGGGCATTACCTCTCGGGCACGTAACGATTCGTATTCCTGACCGAAGTAATCCGCAAACAAAGTAATGACAAACATAGTTGTCCATTGGTCACATGGACGGTGTAAACTTTGGTAATTCGGAGGAAGGATTACGGTTCGATAGGGTAGGAAGAGTTCTTCGCGCATCCGATAAGTTGTATACATATGCCGGAATACTCTTCGAGCTTTGAAATTGACGCGCACGGGACACGGTTTTCGGTTCGTTTTCCTTTGCGTTTGCCCGTAGTGATTTTGTCGGAGAACCGGCAGATATCCGGGACGACGGAGAACATTTCAGCGAGCGGAGTGTTATTTCGACTGAAAGAAAGTCTCCCGGTAAATGCGTCAGTGGAATTCCTGTTGGAGATTTCCGCAGGCAAGTTGTTTGGAGATAGCACGGCTGCTGTTCATTGTCTTGGCCGAGTGGTCCGCTCTTACCGGGAGCGCTCAACCTATTTTGCAGCAGCAGTAATTGATGAGTATCGCTTCCAATAGAGCGACGAAGTGGGTAAAACGATGACATCGGAAGCTAGGCAGAGAACAGTTGAAAGCGCTGGGCCGGCCACAAACGGCACAGCCGAAGTCCACCACCCGAAGACTATGATTCGCGTCATCATGGCCGATTCACAGGCGATCTATCGCGTTGGCATGCGCAAGGTCTTTGCGCTGGAAAACGATATCCAGATTGTGGCGCAGGTAGACAGCCTGCCCACATTGCAGGCTGCGCTACAGCAGTATCCCGCGGACGTTCTGGTGCTTGAAGGAAACCTGCTCGCAGGCAAGGGCACCGCGATTGCGGACATTCTGCATCACGCGCCCGAGCTGAAGATCATTGTGCAGGCCACGTCGACCGATGAGGCCCATACGGTCGAGCTTTATCGCCGCGGCGTGCGCGGGGTGATCCCGCGGTCGATTTCACCGGACCTGCTGGTGAAGTGCGTGCGTAAGATTGCCGCGGGCGAAACGTGGATCGACAACCAGTCGGTTACCTGGGTGATCGAGGCGTATCGCACGCAGGCCTCGGCGATGGCCAGCCCCAAGAACCAGCCGCGTCTGTCTCCGAAAGAACTGGCCATCATCAACTGCATCACACAGGGCAAGCGCAACAAGGAGATTGCCTATCAACTGGGCACCAGCGAGCAGGTGATCAAGAACTACCTGCGCAAGATTTATGACAAGCTGGGCGTATCTGACAGGCTGGAGCTGGCCCTGTACTGCCTGCATCACCAGCTGCACGCCAAGGGAACGGAAGCCGAGGCGCGAGCGAGCATCGAAGTTGCGCTCGGCGAGACGGCCAAGCTCTAAATCCGGGTAGCGTCGCTCAGGCAGAGAGCGACTGACGAACTTCTTCCAACAACGAGACGAGCGCGGTCACGCTTTCCTTGCTCATGTGGCGGAAAATCTCTTTCGCGCTTTCGTTGACGAGCGGATCGGCTTCGCTCAGAAGCCGCAGACCGTCGGCCGTGATGGTGGCGTAGATAACGCGGCGGTCCTTGGGGTCCCGCTTGCGCCGGATGAGTTTCTGCTTCTGCAGGCGGCCGAGCAGGCGCGTGATGTCCGGATCGCTGCTGACAAGGCGTTCGCCTATCTCCGAACATCGCAGGCCGGCTGTGCCTGCTCCGCGCAGAATGCGCAGCACGTTGTACTGCGTCGGCGTGATGCCCAGCGGCTTGAAGAGCTGATGGCTGTAATGCTGAAGCCGGTCTGAGGTGCGCCGGATGTTGAGCAGCGCTTCCTCTTCAATGTTGGCAAAGGGACGGGTCTGTTTAATTTCTTCCTGAAGCTTGCTTACCATGGGTGCCTTTGCAAAGTACAAGGTGCGCTTCTATATGGAGCGCACCTGAGTTCATGATAATGAGTCGCTGACGGTTCCGGGGAAGAAACAACCGGTCCCATGGAATGGTTTTACTGCTTAACCAGTTCGATGTCCAATTCCACTCTGACGTCATCACCGACAACAGCATCGCCTGATTTCAGGTTGCCATTCCAGGTCAGGCCGTAATCCTGGCGGTGGATGGTGGTGGTTGCGGAAAAGGCGCGGCGAATCTTGCCGTAGGGATCGAGCTGTTCTTTGCTGGGGCCTTCGAGCGCGAGTGTGACGGGCTTCGTCACGCCGTGCAGGGTCAGGTCGCCGGTGAGCTGCAACTGGCCGTTGCTGTTGGTGAGGCTCCTGCTCACAAAGGTCATCTGCGGATATTTGGCGGCGTCGAAGAAGTCCGGGCTCTTCAGGTGCTGGTCGCGCTGGGCGACGCCGGTGTCAACAGTGGTGATGTCCACGGTGGCGTCGACGCTGGATCTGGTGATGTCCTTCTCGTCCAGGCTGAGCGCGCCGCTGATGTTGCCGAAGCGGCCATGCACGTTGGAAATGCCCATGTGCCGGATGGTGAAATCGGCCTCGCTGTGGGCGGGATCAATCTGCCACTTCGATACCTGCGCCGATGCGCCGGCGGCAGCAAAGGCGAGAATTGCGGTGAGAATTGCTGACTTGCGTAGTGCTTGCATAAAAACGTTCTCCTGGAACTGTTTTCCTGCCCGGCTGCTGCGCAGGCAAGGATATTCGTTTAGATACGCGCCGCATTTATTCGTTGCAACAAATATTTTCAGAATGCAATGAAAATTATATTGACTGGTACTCTGGTAAGCTCCAATTTCGGGCCTGCCGATGCGAACTACTTTCTTTTCCAGCTTCCGGTCGCTGACTGCGTCGCAGCGGCACGCCTTTAACGCCGCTTTCCTGGGGTGGTCGCTCGATGCGTTCGATTACTTCCTGCTGGTCTTTTGCGTCTCTGCCATCGCCAGCGATTTTCATGCGCGGACATCGGCTGTAGCCGAGGCGCTGTTTCTTACGCTCGCGTTCCGTCCGGTGGGAGCATTTCTTTTCGGCGCGCTGGCGGACAGGTTTGGAAGACGGCCCGCGCTGATGATCAACATTGGCTGCTACTCGGTGTTTGAGCTGTCGTGCGCCTTTGCGCCGTCGCTGCATGTGCTGCTGATTCTGCGGGCGCTGTTCGGGATTGCCATGGGCGGTGAGTGGGGCGTGGGCGCGGCACTTGCTTTTGAGACGCTGCCGAAAGAGGGCCGGGGATTTTTTTCCGGGCTGCTGCAGGAGGGCTATGCGGTTGGGTATCTTGCGGCTGCGGCGGTCTATGCGGTGCTGTACAAGCCGTTCACGCATATGGTCTGGCAGGGACACATGGTTGGCTGGCGCGGACTTTTTATTGTTGGGGCGGCTCCCGCTCTGCTGCTTCTCTACATCGGGCTCAAGGTTGAAGAGTCGCCGGTGTGGCGCGCGGGACGGGTGAGAGGTGCGAAGCCTGCTATGCCGCTAGCTAGAGGCATCGGGAAGTATGCGGTGACTTTCATTTTCCTAATCTTGCTGATGACAGGGTTCAATTCGTTTTCCCACGGAACGCAGGACCTGTATCCGACATTTCTGCAGAAAGACCATGGCTACTCGGCGGCGCTGACCGGCGGCATTGCGATTGTGTATAACATCGGCGCGCTGCTGGGAGGCATTTTCTTCGGCAGCCTTTCAGAACGCTTTGGCCGCAAGCGGGCGATCATTGCGGCGGCGCTGCTGGCTGTGCCGGTGATTCCTCTGTTCGCGTTCGGGCACTCGCTCTATGCGCTGGCTACGGGCGCTTTTCTGACGCAGTTCATGGTGCAGGGAGCGTGGGGCATTGTGCCGGCTTACCTGACGGAACTTTCCCCCGGGGCGGTGCGCGCCACATTTCCGGGGCTTGCCTATCAGCTGGGAAACCTGCTGGCTTCGCGCAACGCGGTGGTGCAGGCAAAGGCGGCGGAACACTACGGCAGCTATGGCGTGGTGTTGGCCTGGACGGTGCTGATCACGGCGATCTATCTGGCAATCGTGACGAGCTTCGGCAGAGAAGCCAAGGGCGCAGAGATGACTGCGTAATAGGGAAAATTTGCCCATTTCCGGGCGATTTTTGCGCTGCGATGTATGTCACTTTGTGACCGATCTGCCCTCTGTCTTTCTGGCAAATAATTGATTCAGAAAATAGATATTGTGCAAGAGCCACTATGGCTCGCTGGATGCATTTCTTTATAAGCGTAAATCGAGTGGAGCGACGTATCGACTCCACTGGAATGCAAATTGCGAGGAACCATATCGATGAAATATCTCTCATTGCTTGCGGTTACTGTTTTTGCCCTAAGCGCTCATGCGCAGACAGCGTCCTCTTCCAGCGCAGTGGATGCAAGCGGGCCAGCGCATACATCTGCTACGCAGACAACCAGCACGGCTGCAAATGCATCGAGCGCAAGCCAGCGGAGCGCGACTGCCGCTCAAGCTGGAAACGCGAGCGCCTCCGCCGCGGAGGCTACAGACTTCTCCGCTGAGCTGACCAAGAAAGTCGATTCGAAAAAAGCCAAGGTAGGCGATGAGGTTGCAGCGCGCACAACCAGCGCGGCCCGTCTCAGCGATGGAACAAAAATACCGAAGGGCACTCGCCTGCTGGGCAAAGTCACGGATGTGCAGGCAAAATCGGCGGACCAGAAGGCTTCGCGGCTGGCCTTTACTTTTGATCGCGCTGTGATGCACGACGGCAGCGCGATTCCTATTCGCGCGACGGTTATGTCTCTGGCTGCTCCTGCTCCGATGTCGGCGAGCGCGGCGGGAGACGATGAGATGAGCGCCGGCGTTGGGCCCGAACCTGCTCCTGTAATGATGCGTGGCGGCGGTGGTGGTGACCGCGCCTCTGGCAGAGGACTGCTTGGCGAAGGCGGCGGGACACTGCGCAGCGTGAGCAATGTGGCCGGCGGCACAGCCAGCGGACTAGGAACGACCGCGCATAACACGTTAGGCACAACGACAAATACATTGGCAGCCACTAGAACGACCAGTCTTCAGCAAGCGAAACATGTAACCGGAAGTGTTACGAATATGCCGGGAGTGAACTTCAGCTCCGGCGGCAGCGCGAACGAGAGCGCTGTGCTGAACGCCAATGGCAAAAACATCGATCTGGCAAGCGGGACGCAGATGACGCTGAGTATCTCGGCAAATCAATAGTCGTCAGTCTTGCCAGCGCGACAAAAAGCGGCCTTCGCGGGCCGCTTTTTATTTGCGCGCTTATAAATTTCTTATAGCTTTTTTACGATTTGCTTGCTGCTCGCGGCGTTTGATGGAGGTGTGAACGCACATGCCAATGCATTTGTGCTGTACCTGCTGTCGATTATCGTAGGCGCCTGCATCTGCGTGATGCTGTGGTTTCTTTATCATCTCAGCCGGGAAGCGCGGAAAAAGCGGCCACGCTGAGCGTTTCTCGAAAGGGATGGCGGATGTGATCCGCCATCCTCTTCGGCTACAGATTGCCGCGGGCTGCCTGTTCACGCTCAATCGCTTCAAACAGGGCCTTGAAGTTGCCTTTGCCGAAGCTGCGGCTGCCTTTTCGCTGGATGATTTCGTAGAAGAGCGTGGGGCGGTCTTCTACGGGCCGCGTGAAGATCTGCAGCATGTAGCCTTCGTCGTCGCGATCGACGAGGATGCCGAGCTGTTCGAGTTCCTGGAGGGGCTCGTCGATTTTGCCGACGCGGCCTTCGAGTTCGGTGTAGTAGCTGTGCGGTACTTTGAGGAACTCGACGCCCTGCTCCTGCAATTTGGAGACGGTATGCAGGATGTTGTCTGTCGCGAGCGCGATGTGCTGCACGCCGGGGCCGTGGTAGAACTCGAGGTACTCTTCGATCTGCGATTTTCTGCGGCCTTCGGCCGGCTCGTTGATGGGGAACTTCACGCGCCCGTTGCCATTGGCCATGACCTTCGACATGAGGGCCGAGTACTCGGTCGAGATGTCTTTGTCGTCGAAGTGCTGGTAGAGCGAGAAGCCCATGATGTCGGCGTAGAAGTCGACCCAGCGGTTCATCTCGTTCCAGCCGACGTTGCCTACCATGTGGTCGATGTAGAGCAGGCCGACAGGACGGGCGAGCGGGTCGTTGTGCACGGCGCGGTAGCCGGGCAGGAACGGGCCGTCGTAGTTGTCCCGCTCGACGAAGGTGTGGACGGTGTCGCCGTAGGTGGCGATGGTGGAGAGCCTGACAGTTCCGTGGTCGTCGCGGAGTTCATGGGGCTCGTGGATGCTGCGCGCGCCGCGTTTGGTGGTTTCTTTCCATGCGAGACGGGCGTCGTCGACCCAGAGAGCGACGTCATGCACGCCGTCGCCGTGGCGGTGGACGTGCTCGGCGATTTCGCCGTCGGGACGCAGGGGGGTGGTGAGGACGAATCGCACCTTGCCCTGCTGGAGGACGTAGGATGAGCGGTTGCGAACGCCGGTTTCCGGACCGGAGTAGGCGACGAGCGCCATACCGAAGGCCTGGCGGTAGTAATACGCAGCCTGCCGCGCATTGCCGACGTAAAACTCTACGTAATCTGTTCCGTTAAGGGGAAGGAAGTCTTTTTGCGTTTGCACTTCCAGGTGCGCAAGAGTGGACATCGAAAGATACTCCCGTTTTCACTAAGTTAGACGCGCTGGTTGGCCGTCCAGATGCCGTTACGGACGCGGCGCGACCCATTAACATATACCCAGCCGCCAAGAGTTGGCCAGCGCGAGAGACTGGGTTGTCCATAAATTGTTCCAGTGGGGGAACGGCGAAATATGCCGGTGACGATTACGGATCGCGACGTGCTGCTGGTGATCGATGTGCAGAATGACTTTTGCCCGGGCGGCGCGCTGGCTGTCCCGCGCGGCGATGAGGTTATTCCGGTCATCAATCGGCTTGCGCCGCTGTTTTCTCATGTGGTGATGACGCAGGACTGGCACCCCCGAGGGCAGCTTTCGTTTGCTTCGAGCCATGCGGGCGCAGAGCCTTTCAGCTCGATCAGAGTTGCGTATGGCGAACAGACGCTGTGGCCGGACCATTGCATCCAAGGAAGTGAGGGAGCGGCGCTGCATAAAGACCTGGATGTTGCGCGAGCGCAGCTTGTCCTGCGCAAGGGTTTTCGGCGGGAGATCGATTCGTATTCGGCGTTTCGGGAGAATGACCGGGTGACGAAGACGGGGCTTGCCGGGTATTTGCGAGAGCTGGGGATTGGGCGCGTGTTTCTGGCCGGGCTGGCGTATGACTATTGCGTGCGGTACTCGGCTGTGGATGCGCGCGCAGAGGGGTTTGAGGCGGTTGTGATTGAGGATGCCTGCCGCGCGATCGGGCTAGGGGATTCGGCTGAGGCGACGCTGAACGAGTTTTCCCGCCGCGGAGTTGGTCGGATCCATGCCGGCGAATTGATTTGATCGTGCGATAGAACTCAGGTTGACACTTCACAATTCACGGTGAGATGCTCAACTGTTTTGAATCAAGAGGTAGTCGTACATGAATTCAGCCGCTACGCAATTGCACATTGCCGAACAATTTCTCATCCAGCAGGACTGGAACGCTTACACGCCTGAGCAGCATGCGGTGTGGGCGGAGCTGGTGAGACGGCGGATGCCGCAGCTGGAAGAGCATGCCTGCGTGGAGTATCTGGATGGCTTTCATCAGATTGGGCTGCGCGAGGATTTGATTCCAAATCTGGCGGAAGTGAACAAGCGGCTGGGTCCGCGCACAGGCTGGAATGCGACGCCCGTGAGCGGGTTTCTGCCGCCCGATGCGTTCTTTGAGATGCTGGCGGCGCGGCAGTTTCCGACGACGACATGGTTGAGGAAGCGCGAGTCGCTCGAATACACGCCGGAGCCGGATATTTTTCATGACGTGTTCGGGCATGTGCCGATGCATGCGCATCCGGTGTTCGCGGATTTTCTGCAGCAGTATGGGCGGGTGTGCCTGGGGCTGATGCAGGACAAGGACAAGCTGGAGCGCATGGGGCGGCTCTTCTGGTTCACGGTGGAGTTTGGCGTGATCCGGCAGAAGGGGACGATCAAGCTCTACGGCAGCGGGCTAATTTCCTCGCATGGCGAGTCGACGCATGTGATCAACAGAGCGGCCGAGGGCGGGCCGGAGATCCGCGACTTCGATCTGGATGCGGTGCTGAACCAGGAGTTTCTGGTGTCGGAGATGCAGAAGGTGCTGTATGCGGTCGAGTCGTTCGGTCAGATTTATGAAGCCGCCAAGGAAGCGGAGCGGCGGCTGGCATAAAAACTATCCGGAGAGCCGCGGGCTGAATCGGATGAGATATGAAGAGCGCGGAGAATGGCCGATGGCGGGTTCTTTTGCGGCAAGGGGCTGGCTATACGTGCCTGGCGGCCGGCATTGCGGGGTGTCTGCTGCCCATTCTCCCCGGTGTTCCATTTCTTTTTGTCGGACTGGGACTGCTCGCGATCGATAGCCCATGGGCTGCACGGCTGCGCGACCGGCTGAAGGATTTTGTTGCGCGACGGCGCTCGCGTGGCAGCAGCAACGATCCAAAGTCAGAAGATTCTGCCATCTGACTTCGAAACAGGCACGCCGGTAATATGGCGGATAGCGGGAGCCGCAAGTTTTCGCAGGATTGTTACATAACTGTTGCATACTGAGTCTTGGAGGGCTTCTTGCCGCGCATTCACTTTCAGCAGCAGCTGGCCGAACTGAAAGACAAGATTCTGGCCATGGCCGCGCTCTCGCAGCAGGCGCTGGAGGCGTGTGTCGATGCGTATCTGCAGCGGGACGCCGGCTTGTGCCAGTTTGTGCGCGAGAACGAGAATGCGATCAACTCGGCTGAACGTGAGTTGGATGAGATGGCCTACGAACTACTCGCCAAAGAGCAGCCGATGGCGATTGACCTGCGCTTTATTCTTGCCGTCATCAAGATCAATGGAGACCTGGAGCGGATCGGGGACCAGGCGATGAGCATTGCGACGCGGACGCTTGACCTGATCGAGTGCGACTCCATCGATCTGCCGGTTGATATCGACGGCATGCGCAGCATCGCGGCGCGCATGATCCGCACGGCGCTGCAATCGCTGCTGGATGCGGACGCGCAGGTAGCCGAATCGGTTCTTGCCATGGACGACGAGATTGACCACATGAACCGGATTGCGCATGAGGAACTGACGAAGTTCATTCAGGCCAAACCCGCGACGAGCCAGCAGGCGCTGCAGGCGATTATCATTTCGCGCAACCTGGAGCGCATTGCCGACCACGCGACCAATATCGCCATGGACGTGATCTTCTGGGTGCGCGGCGCTGACGTAAGGCATCAGTTGAGCGCGGCCCTCGATTAGCTATTCTCGTTTCTCGTACCCATCATTGCGTGCAAGCGCTGGATGCTAACATTCCTCCTATGGCGAAGTTATACCCACACAGAAGAAAACCGAAGCAGGTGATGGAGGTGGTGCGCTCGTCCAAGCGTTTTTGGCGGGACGAGTTGCAGTTGGCGGGACGGGCGGTAAGATTTAGGGAACCGGTCATAATCTCTTGCCAGATTTAAAGATCGACTGAAGAATGGCAAGATCGGTACATTAGCGAGAAGACTCTTTCTCAGCCATTTTAACTTGATTGTGAGACCGGCCACTCTATGCGAATCCTCAGTACGGCAACAGCTTATCCACCACACTATTTTTCCCAGCAGGAAATCGTTGATGCTCTCAAAGAATATTGGGGCGAAACATTCGATCGATCGGGCCTTCTGGAGCGGCTGCACAATCGCACCGGCGTCGATGGCCGGTACTTCTCACGTCCCCTCGAGGACTATCGAGGCCTGGATACGTGGGGTAAAACCAACGATGTATGGATCGAGGTCTCGGAGCAGCTGGGCGAGCAGGCCATCGATTGCGCTCTGAAGCTTGCCGGTCTTACCCGTGAGCGTATCAACGCGATCTTCTTTGTTTCGGTGACGGGCGTATGCAGTCCGTCAATCGATGCGCGGCTGGTGAATCGTATGCGTCTTTCACCGAACGTCAAACGCAATCCGATCTTCGGGCTGGGCTGCGTGGCCGGAGCGGCGGGACTGGCGCGCGCGGCTGACTATGTGCGCGCGTATCCAGATCAGGTTGCCGTTCTGCTTTCGGTCGAGCTTTGTTCGCTTACCTGGCAGCGCGATGATTTGTCGGTCGCAAACCTCATCTCTTCGGGGCTTTTTGGCGATGGTGCGGCGGCCGTGCTGATTGCCGGGGACAAAGTCGCGTTGCCGGGGCCGCGCATTGTGGCAAGCCATCAGGTCTTTTATCCGGACACGCACGATGTGATGGGCTGGAAGATCTCGGAAAAGGGTTTCAACATTGTGCTGTCGCCGGACGTGCCTGCGGTGGTGCGCGAGAACCTGGGCCGGGATGTCGACCGCTTTCTGGAGCAACAGGGGCTGACGCGCGGCGATATAGGTTCGTGGATCATGCATACGGGAGGGCCAAAGGTGCTGGAGGCGACGGCTGACGCGCTTGATCTGCAAGACGGCGAGTTGAGCGCGTCATGGGATGCGCTGCGCCGCGTGGGGAATTTGTCTTCCGCTTCGGTCCTGGTCGTGTTGGACGAGGTGATGAAACACCGGCGGCCTGCGCCCGGTACGCGCAGCATCCTGGCTGCGATGGGGCCTGGCTTTTGCGCGGAAATCCTGTTGCTGGAGTGGTAGGGGCTTTTGAAGCAGAACTGCTGTGATGTGTTGATTGTGGGCGGTGGTCCTGCCGGGCTTGCGGCGGCCATCGCTTTGCGGATGCGAGGCGCCGATGTACTGGTTGCCGATGCGCTCAAGCCTCCTATCGACAAAGCCTGCGGCGAGGGTCTGATGCCGGATGCGCGGCGCGATCTGGCTGCGCTGGGCGTCAGTTTCGAAGACGGAGCCGGAGCGCCGTTCCGGGGAATCCGTTTTGTGAGCTGGACGGATGGGGAGCCGGTTTCGATATCTGCCGATTTTGTGAGCGGGCCGGGGGTAGGAATACGCCGGACGCTGCTGCACAGCCGCATGGTGGAGCGCGCGATGGAGGTTGGCGTCCGTCTGCGCTGGGGCACGCGCGTGGCGCTGGGCAGCCGCGTTGCGCTGGATTCGGAGGCGTGTTCGTTCCGGTACATGGTGGGCGCGGATGGGCAGTCGTCGCGCGTGCGGGCGTGGGCTGGTCTCGACCGGGGCTGGTTGATTTCCCGGCGCTTTGGTTTCCGTAGGCATTATCAAGTTCCCGCGCCCAGCAGCAACGTTGAGGTGCACTGGTGCGACGCGGGGCAGGTGTACATCACTCCGGTTGCGCAGGGTGAGATTTGCGTGGCCGCGGTCACGCGACACAACTCCACGCGCATGGGGCAGGTCATCGGCGCGGTTCCGTATCTGCGAGACAGGCTCTCGGGCGCAGAGGCAAGCACCGGCGAACGCGGCGCGCTGACGACGACCCGCCGTCTGCGGTGCGTGGCGAGAGGCAATGTCGCTCTGATCGGCGACGCTTCCGGATCGGTGGATGCAGTGACGGGCGAAGGCCTTGCAATTGGCTTTCGCCAGGCGGGATTGCTGAGCCAATCGCTGGAACAGGGTGCGCTTGATTTCTACGCGGCGGAGCACGAAAAGACCATGCGCATGCCGGGGCGCATGGCGCGCGTGCTTTTGCTGATGGACGCACATCCGGCTTTGCGCCGCGCAGCGCAGCGCGTGCTGGCAGGCTCGCCGGGTTTATTCGGCGAACTGCTGCAGGTGCACATGGGCGAAGAGAGCCTGCGGCATTTCCTGATCCACAACGGCGCTGCCGTGCTGAAGAGTCTGGCGGACGCGGGGCTTTGCGCATCTGAGTCAGATAGAGCTTCGGCGTGAATCCTGTGCGCCGCTGGCTGCAAATTTTTTCGATTGCGTGGCTGCTGTTCCTGGCGATTGCGGCGCGGGCACAGGCGCCGGCGCCCAAGGTCACGGTCCATCTCGATCCGGAGAAGACTGAGATTCACTGGACGTTGCATGACGTGCTGCATACGGTGCATGGGACCTTCAAGCTGAAGGGCGGGCTGATGACTTTCAACCCGGATACCGGCGCGGCCGAGGGAGAATTCCTGGTGGACGTGACGACGGGCGAGAGCGGAAACGGCACGCGGGACGGAAAGATGCAGAATGAAGTGCTCGAAAGCAGGAAGTATCCGAAGGCGTTTTTTCATCCGGTGAGGGTATCAGGAGGCGTGAAGGCGGGAAGCGTGCAAAATGTAACTGTAGAAGGCACATTGAATATTCATGGCGCGGACCACCCGCTTACCTTGCGGGTTGCAGTGCAGGTGCAGGGAATGGAGGCGACTGCGACCACGCACTTCACGATTCCCTACGTTGCCTGGGGCATGAAGGATGAGAGCACATTTCTTTTGAAGGTGGATAAGGAAGTGACAGTTGACATAGTCGGCCGGGGGACAATGGAAGGACTGCCGGCGGACAAGTAAGGAGCCGGAGAACCGTGCAGGCACTCCGGCGATCGTATGAACTCCTTACTTGAACTGGCTGATTGCGTCCCAGACGTAGACGCCGATAATGACTGCGGACAGAACACAGGTGGCGCCCGTCATGATACGGACATACGGTTGAACCCGATTGACTTTCTGCACAATCAGGTTTTGCTCCTGCTGCTGGTGGCCTCCCGCCGGATCGAGAAAGAGCTGGTCTTCCTCGTAACGGGTCAGGGTGCCGCGGTAAGCAAGGAGCACTAAGAGCAGGGTTGTGACTACGGCCCATACGATCCACAGAACAAGCATGATGCTCATGGAGCACCTCAGGATTCGAGTTTGAGCCGGTCCCAAGTACGGGCGGGTCCGAAACACTTGCGGGCTCGAGGGTAGGTGGGGCCGCTTTGGTAAAAAATCATAGTCCTAGTTCTAGAGGCTTGAACAGGGGCTTTTCCACGCTACGAAACCAACTTGGCAACCTCTTGGGGCGCAAACGACTCCATCCATGTGATCAGCCGATCGAGCGGAGGGTAGCATGAAGGTTTGTGGAACGGGCAAATGGCTGCAGGCAATGCGATTGGCAGCGGCCCTGGGAATTGCCGGAGCGTCCTTGTGGCTCATCGCCTGTAATCGCCAGCAGCCGTCCGATGAGCAGCTGAAACAGCAGGCGGCGCAGGCCACGCAGCAGGTGAAACAAGGCGCTCAACAGGCAGCTGCCGACGCCAAAGCGGCCGCGGCAAACGCGGAACGCAAGGTAAACGATATTGCAGCGGGCGTCAGGGAAGGGCTGAAATCGAATGGCAAGCCGACGGCGGGGCTGGTGAACATTAATTCCGCAACCGAAGACCAGCTGGTTGACCTGCCTGGAATTACCGGCGCTCGCGCGCAGAGGATCATTCGCGGGCGGCCATACGGCGATCCGCATGACCTGGTGAGCAAAGGCATACTGACCCGCGAGCAATATGAGAGGATTTCGGGGCAAGTGACGGCGAATTAGCGGCCGCAGACCCTTGGAGTCTTGATTGAATCCGATTGCCGGCTTCCGCCATCCAAATTCAAGAGTTGTATCAGCCGTACAGGGGCGTTACACTCAAAAGCAGAAGTTCAGTTCAGGGAGAAATACATGGCTACCACGACCGTAATGCCGGCTGAGAACACGGAAGTCAGGAAGGCGCCTTTATCTTTAACCGATACAGCAGTTTCAAAAGTGCGGGAAATTATGGCGACGCAAGACCCGCTTCCGGCAGGACTGCGCATTGGCGTGGTTGGCGGCGGCTGCTCCGGGTTCCAGTATTCCATGTCTTTTGAGAACCAGTCGGGGATGATGGACAAGGTCTTTAGTTTCGATGGGCTTAAGGTCTTCGTCGATGCGACCTCGCTGATGTACCTCAGCGGCTGCACGGTGGATTACGTCGAAACGCTGGAAGCGGCCGGCTTCAAGTTCGAGAATCCGAACACCAAGAGCACCTGTGGCTGCGGGTCTTCATTCAGCGTGTAATTGGGATAAAGATAAGGTTTTCGAAAGGCCTCGCACCATGCGAGGCCTTTTTCATTGCGGCGTATTCGGGTTGCTTACCGGACTGTTTCCAGAACTGGGGCCGGAACTGAAAGGGCTTGAGGTTGAGCCGGGATTCGTTGAGTTGGAGAAGCCGGTTCCTGTATTTGTATTTGTCCCGCTGCTGCCAGGGCCGTTGAGATTGCTTGAGCCGCCTCCGAAGAGACTGACGGAACTCATCAGGTCTTCGACCGGATCGTAGACAAACTCCCACTGATTGTAATGCTTCTGCTGCTTGTATTCCTTGATGGAGGCCTTGGTGCTTTTGCTGGCTACGCCGACCATGGGAGCGCCGCCGAGGGTCTGGCCGCTGCCGAACGCGCTGCTTCCGGTACTGCTGCTGAACGGGCTTGTGCTGCCTGTGGTTGATGTTCCCGTCGTGCCTGAGGCGCCGGTGGTCGATGTTGAGCTTGAGGTGCTCGACGAGTCGGAGTCCGTGCCGCTGGACGTTGTGCTGGACGAGGACGTCGTTCCACCGAAAGAAGATGTGCCTGAAACTGAGGTGAGCCCCGGTGTTCCGCCCAGAACGCTGCCGCCGGCCGCCGTGGTGACGCCGCCATTCTGGATGGGCTGGCCGAAGAGGCCCATGGGCTTCACATGTGCTTCGCCGAAGTGGATGATCTTCCAGTCGTCCTTGCCGGTCATGGGGTCAACGTAGCGCTTGCGCAGGAAGCGGACGTTGTTGGTGTTCTCAAGCTGGTCGATCGAGGTGGGATAGCGTCCGAACTTCTTGTAGTAAAGCTTGATGGCGCGCTTGTACTGCTCTCCGCGATGGATGAGTTCGGCTTCGCGGTCGCGCTGAATATCGGCGGCGATGCGCGGGGCGGCGACGGCAAGCGCGATCAGGACCAGCACCATCATGAAAAGCACGGCGAGCAGGATATAGCCGGATTCGGATTGCGGACTGCGGCGGCACATACGCATCAATTCTGCACAAGCGGCAGGGGTTGCGCGTTCTGGTAGGGAAGATCTTCGATCTGTACCGAGAACGGCGCGATCTTCAGAACTTTATAGCGATGATCGACGACATCGCCTTCGGACGCGATAAAGACATCGTCTCCATGCAGCAGGAAAGCCCTGCGCGTGCCGTCTCTGCGGGCTTCATAGCCAAAAAATTTCAGATCAATCGGGGGTGGCGGCGGTGGGCCTTGCGCGACCTGCTCGATCGGACCCTTGGGACGAACGGGAGCCTTCACTTCTTCAATCTTCGGCGGGGCCGAGAACTGCGAGAAGATGTTGCGGCCGCTGCCTGCATATTCGAGCGACTCGGCCTGCGCCATCCACTCCGGATGCAGAGTCGGGTCGAGGCTGGCTGAGAGGCCGGGAATTTTGGCTGCAGCGTGTTCGCCCGCAGCTGTTGCAGTTGCAGCAGTAGTCGCGGGGTGGGTTGGCTGGACGGGCGCGGTTCGGACTGGCGCCGGCGCCGGGCCGGTGCCGAAATAGCTCATCAGCACGTTCACCAGCAGCCCAATGACGACAACGCCCAGTACGCCTGCGATGATGACTTTCTTCTTGTCTTCGGAGCCGATTTTGAGCGCCATTACCGGGCCTCCTGAGGCAATGCGGATTGCGGGTGCAGCGAGGCCTGATCGTTGCCGGCTGCGCCCTCTTCATCGGATGCGGGGGGCAGATCGGCGCTGGAGCGCAGATAAGTGGTCATGCGCAGCCGCAGATTGACGAGGCCGCCCTGCTGCCCGCTGAGCGTGAGCGCCCGGATGGTGAAGAAGACGTGGTTCTTGTCGCGCTCGATGTCATTGATAAAGTGCATCAGCGCCGTGTAATCGCCGCTCAGGCTGGCGTCGATGCGGACTTCGGTCAGGCCGTTAATGGCCGGCGTAGGCGTGTATTGCGCGCGGGTGAGGCGCACATTGTCTTTTGTGGTGAGCGCGCCCAGTTCACCGGCCATGGTGGAATAGTTTTCGGCGATGCGCTTCTCGTAGAACTTGTCGGCATCGATGCGGGCCTGCTCGACCTTTTGCGGGAGACCCTGCAGGTGCGACATCTGCGACTGCAACTGCACGTAGGTCATGTGCTCGGATTCGTACTCCGCCGATTGGTCAGAGCTGGCCGCGTGCCAGGCAAAGAAGAGGCGGGTCAGCAGAATCAGGTTCAGGCCGAGCAGCAGGACAACGCCCGCGATGTGCAGGTTGAGCAGCGTCAGGAACTTGCGCACATTGTTCATTGCGCACCACGTTTCGGCTGTTGCTTCGGTTCCTTGTCATGCTTATCGGCGTGCTCTTCATCGAGAGGCAGAGGCCGGTAGTCAGCAAGGATATCGAAGTTCACGTCGCTCGATGCATTGACCGGCGTTGCCTGCTGATTGCCGTTGTTGCCTGTGGCCAGCGATTCGCCGGCAAGACGCGGAGACGCGAAGTGCTTTGAGCCTTCGAGGTTCTTGACTAACTCGATGGCGCGTTCGCGCGCGCCGCTGACTCTCATGCGGATGGTCACATGGCCGTCCGGCGTGACCTGCGGGTCAATGCTCTGGACCTGCACGCCTGCTGGCAGGACGGTTTCGAGGTCGGTCATCGTGGCCGTCCACGAGAACGCCTTGTGGCGGAAGAGATCGTTGAGGAAATCCGATTGGGTGAGCACGGCGGCGTTCTGGGGCTGGCTCATCAGCGCCTGATAGCTTTGCTGCTGGCGCTGCATCTGCTGCACGCTGGCCTGCATGCGGCGCACACGCGCAGTGGCAATGTCCGCCTGCTTCTGTTCCACGCGCGCGAGATACCAGAGAGGGATCGCCAGCAGCAGAAACAGGGCCATCCAGATGCGCAGGCGATTGTAAACGGGCCGCAGCTCGATAAAGGGCCGTGAAGCGAGATTGACGGTGATGCGCATTAATTTGCGAGCGCTCCTGAGACTCCGGCCATCAGGCCTTTGGCGACGGCGCCTCCATTTCCGGCGGCTGCGGTGACCAGATCGCGCACGCGGAACTGCTCCAGCTCAAGGATACGCGTCAGCTCGGGCGCGCCGCCCGGGCCAGCGTAAAAGACCGCATTCGGTATGGATGCGAGCGTGTCTTCAAAATACGCAATCGATACCGAGACGGCGTGGCGAAGCTCCTCGTCGCGCTGCGTTTTATCGATCGGCAGTTCGATGCTGCGATGCAGCAACAGCTCCTCGCCGCGAGCGATGGCTGTGGTGACCGAGTTGCCGTTCACGTTGACCAGCAGTGCCGGTTCAGCTTGCGTCAGCCCTGCGAGCGAGGCCAGCGTGCTGGGCAGAACCACGCCGGGCTCGTATCCGGCGAGGCGCACGGCCTCTTCATATTCGGCGAGCACGGCGTGAGGCATGGCTGTGACCAGGACGCGGGCTTCTTCGGCAGTCTGCTGCATGACCTGGTAGCTGATGGCCGCGTCGTCCACTTCAAAGGGAACGAGCTTGCGCAGGCGGAAGCGGACGACGGGAATCGCTTCACTCAGCTTTGACGGGAGCGTGTCGAAATCGAGCAGCAGGACGCGCGCGGCTGCGTCGGGGACAACCAGGGTGAGGCGCTTGTCGCGTGCTTCCACGGTATCAAGCGCGCGCTTGAGCGCGGCCACGACTGCGGTCTTGTCGATGATGTTCGGCGTTTTCAGGCCGGGAACAAGGGCGCCGGCAAACAGAGGAGCGAATGCCGTTGCCGTTTGCTGCGCATCGATGAGCCGGGCGGCGACTACACCATCGGGTGTGAGATCGCACGCGAGTTGCGGCCGCTGGTGCGTTGCCGGCATGAAGAGGTTGAATGCCACTAGCGTGTTGCCTCGATGAATGTGACCTTGTTGATTTCCTTGAGCGTTGTCAGGCCGCGCCGCACGCGGTCGAGCGCCGACTCGCGCAGGAACTGCATGCCTTCCTGCTGCGCGAGCTTGCGGACTTCCGAGCTGGGCTTCTTTTCGAGAATGATTTCACGGATGGGGTCGGTGAGGTCAAGCAGCTCGTGGATCGCTGTTCGTCCGCGATAGCCCGTGCCGCCACATTCGATGCAGCCTGCTCCTTCGCGGAAGTCGAAGTCGCGCCACTCAGCGAGATCGAGCCCGCTGGCGATCAGCGTTTCTTCGTCATGCCGGACGGAGTGGATGCAGTATTCGCAGATGGTGCGCACTAGCCGCTGCGCCAGGATGCAGTTGAGCGCGGAGATGAAGTTGTATGGTTCGACGCCCATGTTCAGGAAGCGTCCCAGCACGTCGAAGACGTTGTTGGCGTGAACGGTGGTGAAGACGAGGTGGCCAGTAAGCGCTGAGTTGATGGCGATCTGCGCTGTCTCCTGGTCGCGGATTTCGCCGACGAGGATCTTGTCGGGATCGTGGCGCAGGATGGACCGCAGGCCGCGGGCGAAGGTGAGGCCTTTCTTCTCGTTGACGGGAATCTGCGTGATACCGCGGATCTGGTATTCGACCGGGTCTTCGATGGTGATGATCTTGTCTTCGTCGCTCTTGATCTCGTTGAGCGCGGCATAGAGCGAGGTTGTTTTACCGGAGCCGGTGGGTCCGGTGACGAGCACCATGCCGTAAGGCTCGCGGATGTAGCGGCGGAAGCGGCGCAGGTCATCCTCGGCGAAACCAACGACGTCGAGCGTGAGCTTGCGGAACTTCTCGCTCATCGATTCTTTGTCGAGGACGCGGAGCACAGCGTTTTCGCCATGCACCGTCGGCATGACGGAGACGCGGAAGTCAATGAGGCGGCCCTTGTAGCGGACGCGGAAGCGTCCGTCCTGCGGGACGCGGCGCTCGGCGATGTCGAGTTCGCTCATGACCTTGATACGCGAGAGGATAGTGGAATGATGCTCGCGCGCGATGGGCGCCATCGCCTGCTGCAGCACGCCGTCTATGCGGTATTTGACGAGCACTGAGTCGTCGTAGGTTTCGATGTGGATATCGGAGGCGCGGCGTTCGAGCGCGGTGAAGATGGTGGTATCGACGAGGCGGATGATCGGGCTGATATCTTCTTCAGAGGTCAGCTTCTCGATCGAGATGTTCTCTTCGGAGTTGTCGTCACCCGTGAGGACATCGAATGTCAGGCCTTCGGACGCTTCATCGAGGACGCGCTGCGACTGCTCGGTCTTCTTGAGCAGGTCGGTGATCTGCGAGAGCGTGGCGACGCGTGGCGAGATACGCTGGCCGAGCAGGCTCGAGATTTCGTCGAGCACCATCAGCCGGCTGGGGTCGCTGACGGCGATGACCAGGCGATCTTCGTGCTGTTCGAGCGGCACGAAGTTGTAGCGGAACATCATATCGACGGGCACGGTGCGGAAGAGATCGTGCTGGATGCGGAAGTTTTTAAGGTCGACGAACTCGCAGCGGTAGCGAATACCAAGAGCCTGCGCGCGCGTTGTTTCATCCTGTTCGACCGGAAGGAATGCTGGTGCCTGTGCCATGAGAAATCCTTAGCTTTATCGCTGCAATGCGCCTGACTGACTGAGCGAGAAGATGGGCAGATAGAGCGCAATGAGAATGATGACGACAACTACGCCCATCACCATCAGGATCGCCGGCTCGATCAGCGCAAGCGATGCCGTCAGAGCGGTCTGGACATCTTCCTCGAAGAATTCGGCGACGGAGTTGAGCATTTGCGGCAGCGCGCCGGTCGATTCGCCGACCTCGATCATTTCCGTGGACAGCTCGGGGAAGACTTTCGTATTGATGAGGCTCTTCGCGAGGCTTTTGCCCTCGCGTACGCTTCCTACAGAAGAGAATACCGCTTTCGCGATGCGTTTGCTGGCGATGGAGCGGGCGGCGGTTTCGAGCGATGGCACAAGAGGCAGGCCGCCGGACAGGAGCGTTGACAGCGTGCGGGAGAAAAGCGCTACCTGATATTTCAGCCAGATGCTGCCGAAGATGGGGAGTTTGATGCGGATGCCGTCAATGCGGTCGGCGCCGGAATCGGTTTTGCTCCAACGGTAGAGCAGGTAGCCGACGATCGCGAGGCCGGGGAGGATGTAGAGGATGTAGTGCTGCGCCCCCTTGCCGAGAGCGAGCAGGAAGAGCGTGATGGACGGGAGTTTGGTGCCGATCTGGTCGTAGAGCATGGCGAAGCGCGGGACGACGAAGGTGATGAGGAAGATGAAGAGGCCGAAGACCAGCGTGATCAAAAGCGCTGGATAGACGAGCGAGGCTTGCAGCTTTTTGCGGAAGGTCAGTGAAACTCGCTGGAAGGACAAGTATCGGCCCAGAACCTCTTCGAGGTTGCCGCTTCGTTCGCCAGCCAGCAGCGTTGTGGTGTAGATGAGCGGGAATCCGCCTTGTGCTTCGAAGGCCGAGGAGATGGATTCGCCGGTGCGGACGCGGGCGGCTACGTTCTGCAATTGCCCGGAAAAGGTGGGGTTCTTCTGGTTTTTTGCCAGCATTTCGAGCGAGCTGAGGATCGGAAGTCCGGCGCGAACGAGGGTCAGGAACTGCTGGTTAAATATAAGAAAAGTCTCGAGTTTTGCCTTTTTCTGGCCGCCGGCGAAGCCGCGCGGTTTGACCGAATAAACGTAATAGCCTGCCTGGGAGAAGCGCTGGCGCAACTCCTCGGCGGAGGCGGCAGACTGGATCTGTTCCTGCACACGCCCGCGTTCATCGGCCAGCTTGATGACGAACTCTGCCATTCTCTTCCACGATATCAGCTTGCGGGCCGGGAAATCCCCCGAAAACCGGCCCGCTCTGTTCTCTCTGCTCGTTCTAAAGTGTCAGACGCGGGAGCGGTGGGTTTCGCTCATTTGTGGTTCGTGGTCTCCCACCCTTTCGCAAAGTGCGCGAAAGGATGGGGCACCCGTTTGCGTGCCAATCGAAACGAACAGCAGGTCCCTTCGACTCCGTTCCCTCCGGTCACTCCGCTCAGGATGACAATTCCTGGGAGCTATTTCTTTGGCGGCAGGGCTCCTAGTTTGGCGATGCGGCCTTTGGGGCCTACGATCCACGGCAGGCTTAGGGCGTTCCAGTTGCCGTCGTCGAGAGGCTGCCAGGTTTTGCCGTCGTCGTAGCTGATGTCGGAGCCGTTGGTTCCAGTGGCGATCCACGCTTTGGCATCGGCATCCCAGGCTACGGCGGAGCGGTAGCCGTGCGGTGGCTTCTCGGCTCCAGTCCAGTGCTGGCCTCCGTCGGCGGTCCAGGCGGCGGTTCCGGCGGATTCGTTCGGTTTGGTGTAGTCTCCGCCTACGGCCATTCCGTGACTGATGTCCCGGAAGGCCAGGGAGAAGATGCCCGACGACTTGCCTTTCGCTAAGGAGGACACGTTGATTGCATACCACTCACGGAACAGTCCTTTTTCAGAAATGCCGTTTTGCGATCCAAATACGCGACTTCCCGTCGGTCCTCCGGTTGCAAACATCCACGCCGTCCCGATTGCGTGATCTACAAGAGAGGAATTACTCGCAGCGAATGCCCCTTCTCCTTGATCGCTTTTCAGACCTCCTGCAATATCTCTCTGCCAGTGCGAGCCTTTGTCGACGGTTTCGATAAATATGAACTTGTCTTGAACCGGATCGCCGAGAATGGCTCCGTGCTCATCATCCGCGAACGCTAATGCGTCCCAGAAGCCATCCTTGTCTGGGTTGGTGTAGAGGAGGGTCCAGTGGGAGCAGCCATCGATTGTTTCGTATAGACGAGACTGGTCGCCGGGGCCGCTGGACATGACGATGGCGGTGTCGGCGTCCCAGGCCCAGATGCCGCGGAAGTCTAATTTTTCGGCTCCGGACGGCATGGCACAGCTTTGCCACATGTAGCCGCTGTCCTCGGTGCGTAACACCGTTCCATTTGTCCCGCTGGCCCAGGCTACTCCGCCGCCTACGGCGTGGATGCCGCGCAGACTGGCGGTTGTTCCACTGTTCTGCATCTCCCATGGGCCGGATTTCTCGACCTGACCGAGTGCGATGGCCGGGAGCAGGCAGATAGCGGCCAGGGTTGCGAGGGCCTTCATGGTAAGCAGGATACGCGATTTACAGGCGTGAAAATGCCCAGGGTCGCGAGCCTGGGATCAGGGATGGGAGAGTAACGGCTCAAGCTGTGCCGGCTTCGGCGCGCCTTGCAAGGTTACGAATTTAGCGGGGTTGCAGCAGGCGCGATCGAGGCGCATGAGATCGGCCTGCAGTCTGGCGTCCTCACCGAGAGACGCGAGCACGGCATCGAGAATCGATGCGGCCGCTGCATTCGCCGGACGTTCGATGCTGTAATGCATCCACTTGCCGTCGCGGCGCGCACGGACGATGCCGGCTTTTCGCAAATAGGCGAGGTGCCGCGATATCTTCGGCTGGCTTTGCTTCAGAATCTCGACGAAATAGCAGACGCAAACCTCCCGGCCGTTCATCAGGTTGAGCAGGCGGAGCCGCGTAGGATCGGCAAGGGCAGCAAACCAGTGCGCCAGATGCAATGTCTTTGGGGTTCGATCCATGCGCCCATCATATACGTGTTGACAGATATACCTCAAGAGAATATATTCGCTTCAGCATATATATCAGGACGGGCTGTAAATGGACGCACAACCCGCTATTCGTGAAAAATACGGCTCGATTGCCCGGAGCGTCGCTGCATCGGGAAAAGCCGCGTGTTGCGATCCCGCGCTTTGCGGCTGTGATCCGATCACCAGGGATCTGTACAGCGGGGCGGAGAAAGAAGCGCTGCCGGAAAAGGCAGTTTCAGCCTCGCTGGGCTGCGGCAATCCCACGGCGCTCATCGACTTGAAGCCGGGCGAGACGGTGCTCGATCTCGGCTCCGGCGGCGGCATCGATGTATTGCTTTCGGCACGGCGGGTCGGCCCCGCGGGAAAAGCGTATGGGCTCGACATGACAGACGAAATGCTGGCCCTGGCCCGCGACAACCAGCGGCAGGCGGGCCTCGAAAAATGCCGAATTTCTAAAGGGCGAAATCGAGAATGTTCCGTTGCCGGATGGATCGGTTGACGTGGTGATCTCGAACTGTGTGATCAACCTTTCGGGAAACAAAGACCGGGTGCTGCAGGAAGCCTTTCGTGTGCTTCGTCCCGGAGGCCGCTTTGCCGTCTCCGATGTGGTGGTTCGCGGCGCAGTGCCCGAAGAGATTCGCCAGAGCATGTTGGTCTGGGTAGGCTGCATCTCCGGAGCGCTGGAGGAAGCCGAGTATCGAGCCAAGCTTCTGGCCGCCGGATTTATCGACGTGGAGTTTGAGATTACCCGCAGCTACAGCATCGAAGACGCAAGGCAATTCCTTACCGAAGCGGGCGTCGCCGTAGGTGAGATTGCGCCGCAGGTCGAGGGAAGGTTCGCCAGCGCATTCATTCGCGCTGCCAAACCTGCGGCTGCGTGCTGCGAACCCGATTGTTGTACCACGGCCACAGAGACGCAGGAGCCATAGCCGATGCAGCCACACTACAACGTCCTGTTTCTATGCACCGGCAACTCTGCCCGCTCGATCATGGCAGAAGCTATTTTGAATCACAAAGCGAAGGGCGTGTTCACTGCCTACAGCGCAGGAAGCCATCCATCCGGGGTTGTGCGCCCCGAAGCCTTCAGGCAGCTTGAGCTTGTCGGGCTTTCAACCACGGGCTTGCGCAGCAAATCGTGGGATGACTTTGCTCAGCCGGACGCGCCGCGCATGAATTTTGTATTTACGGTTTGCGACAACGCAGCCAATGAAGTGTGCCCCATCTGGCCGGGACAACCAATGACGGCTCACTGGGGAGTCGCTGATCCTGCGGCTGTGCGAGGAACGCCGCAGGAAATTGACCGCGCTTTTCACGATGCGTTTTCAATTCTCGATCGGCGCATCAGTCTCTTTCTTTCGCTGCCGCTCGCAGCTCTTGGCCAGATGGCGCTCAAGCGGGAAATCGATAGCATCGGTCGGCAATGAAGACGCACTCTTTATTGCAGCGCAGTGTCGCTGAGTTTATGGGATCACTGTTCCTGCTGGCCGCTGTGGTTGGTTCGGGAATCATGGGGGAGCGGCTGGCCGCGGGCAATGTCGCGCTTGCACTGCTGGCCAACAGCGTCGCCACAGGCGCGGCGCTGGTTGCGATCATCCTCGCCATTGCCCCCATTTCCGGTGCGCATATCAATCCCGTGGTCACTCTGGCAGATGCGTGGCAGGGCGGGATCGCATGGGGTGAGACGGCCGCTTACATTCCGGCGCAGCTCGCCGGGGCGTTTGCGGGAGTGGCCGCGACCCATCTGATGTTCAGCCTGCCTTTGTTTTCCGCTTCAACGCATGTTCGCAGCGGCGCCGCTCAGTGTTTCAGCGAGTTTGTGGCCACTTTTGGTTTGCTCGCGGTGATGTGGGGATGTGCCCGCCGACGGCCCTCGATGGTTGCTTTTGCTGTAGGTGCTTACATTACTGGCGCATACTGGTTTACCGCGTCGACATCCTTCGCCAATCCTGCGGTCACTCTCGCCCGCTGCGTGACCAATACATTTGCCGGAATACGGCCATCCGATACGGTGAATTTCATCGTTGCTCAATTCGCGGGAGCGTTTGCGGCCACGTTTCTCTTCCGATGGCTTATTCCGTCCGAAAATGGATGAAAAACGGCGCGCGGCAAGCGAAACTCGCTTGCCGCGCCGGGTGAGGCCAGGTTGCGCAAAGGGTGCCTCCCATGCCGCAAACCGACCTGACGCTGGTGGTTCGATTAGTTGACGACCGGGCCGAAGTTGCACCCGGCGGGGGCGTTGAGCGTGGTTGCGCCGCCCACGAGGAAGACGCCTGGCGGTATTGCGCCACCGGTCAGAAGCTGCTTCTGGCCGAAGAAGGCGCCGCCGAAAGGAGTGGCGGAGCTGATTGCAGCCAGATCGCCCAGGTTGTCGAAGGCAATCCCGTTCGGAGCGGCGAGGGTGGAGTTGCCAGCTACGATGGCTGGGCTGAGCGTGATGGTGGGCGTCGGAGTGCCCGTCAGGCTGAGCTGGGTTTTCGCGAATTCGACGACCGTGTTGGGGGCGTTGGCGTTGCTGGACCACAGATCGCCGTTGGCGTCGAAGATCAGCGCCCAGGGAGCCTGGATCGAGCCATTGCCGTCGTCGGAAAGGGTGACATCCGGAATGAGAGAAACGGCGGCGTTGGTGGCCGCGCCGGTGGTAACGCCGGGCAGGTGTGACGCCTTGAATTCGAAGATGGTGGTTGAGCCGTTGTTCGCTACCCACAGGTCGCCGAGCGGGTCAAAGGTGATGCCGAGCGGGCCGATGAAGGCCGGGTTCGACGTGATGCTGACATTCGGCGTGGCGTTGGTGTTTGTAGCCGCGAGCTGGGCAGGGGTAAAGACAAAGACGGCGTTGCTGCCGTTGTCGCTGACCCACAGGTTTCCGGCCGGGTCGAAGACGGCCTGCTGCGGGAAGGTGAAGCTGGAAGAGTTGATGGTGACGTTGGGGGTGGGATTGTTGACTTTGCTCAGATCGGCGAGTTGCGTGGGGGTGAATTCATAGAGCGCAGGCTTGACGGTACCGCCGGTTGAGACTGTACCGCCGTCGATGACCCAGAGGTCGCCGGCCGCGTCGAATGTAACGCCCTGGGGCGCGCCGAAGGCCCCGCTGTTGTTGGTCAGGTGCGGCACCATGGTTGATGATGTGGATGAGAGCTGTGACGGGAGGTACTCAAGGACGTTGGTCCCATTGGCGACCCAGAGTGCCTTGGTGATGGTTGGAGTGACGGGGTTGGTGACAGGGGTGGTGGTTTTGGTGGTGGCCATGGTGCCGCTGCCGCAGCCGGCGGTGATTGCTAACAGTCCGGCCGAGAGTGGCAGGACCAGTCCGCCGACCACAGACTTGATCCATCCGCCTCTAGGGGCGACGCGACCGCTGTGATTGGTCTCGATTGTCGTTGCGTTTTTCATGATTTTCCTCAATGTCTAATTTTTTGGGCCTTCGGTCGGCTGCCAGAATCCTCCTCAGCCGCGCAGATTCACCGTAGGAAATTTGGCCCGCCAATGGCCTTTGAATGTTCTTTGGAATCAGTGGGATTTTCGTTGGCTTGATGTTTATACGGGCTTGGGATTTCCTTGGGACTTGCCTAAGTGATTGAAAATCAAGGGTGAGGGAAAAACTCGTTGCTCCTGCCGGGCGATGTGCTTAGACTTATTCATCTCTCACGTTTTGCCCTGTTTGCCAGCCCGGACCTGGTTTTTGCCGCGCCGTTCTATCGACGGGTGAATGGTTTAGGCTTCATTCTCGGGCGGAGCGGGGAGCCTTCGTCGATTTTTCTTGTGAATCTTGAACGGTAAAGGGAGCGTAGCTATGTCCCAACCTGCAGAATCGCTGGATGTCAGAGGTGTCCTTACGCTCGAAGAGATCGGCCAACTGATGGAAGAGACCGGACAGCCGGCAGAGACGCTGATGCGGGTGGTTGAGGTGATTGCGCGTCATTTCAAGACGGACGTGTGCTCGATTTACCTGCTGGAGCCGGACCGCGCGAACCTGGTGCTGGCGGCGACCGTGGGGCTGCGGCCTATGTGCATCGGGTCGCTGCGTCTGGGAATGCATGAAGGACTGGCCGGGCTGGTGGCAGAACAGGTGCGGCCGGTTGCCGTGAGAGAGGCGACTAAGCATCCGCGCTTTAAACACATCAAAGAGGCTTGCGAAGACGCTTTCCAGTCGTTCCTGGGGGTTCCGCTGATTGATCGCGGCGTGCTGCAGGGCGTGCTGGTGGTGCAGACGACCGATCCGCGGGAGTTCAGCGAGGACGAGATTCGCATGCTGACCGAGGCTGCGGCGCAGGTGGCTCCGACAGTGAGCGAGGCGAGGACGCTGGCGCGGTTTATCGCTCCGCTGCAGGAACGGCTATGGAGTCTGGCGCGCAATATCTGGTGGAGCTGGGACCAGGAATGCAATGCGCTGTTTCTCGATCTTGACCCGAAGCGGTGGCGGGAGCTGAACCACAATCCGGTGGCGCTGCTGAACGAGATGCCGCTGGCGAAGATTGAACAGCGCGCCGCGGAGCTGGTGCTGCACAGCCGCATCAACTACGCGTATCGGCGGATGCGCGAATATATGCACGCCGATCGGACGTGGGGAGCGACGCATGCGGGGATTCTGCGGCCTCGCCCGGTGGCTTATTTTTCGGCGGAGTTCGGGCTGCATGAGTCGCTGCCGATTTATTCGGGTGGGCTGGGAGTGCTGGCGGGCGACCACATCAAGAGCGCGTCGGACCTGGACATTCCTCTGATTGGAATTGGTCTGTTCTATGGGCAGGGGTACTTCCGGCAATGGCTGGATCAGAAAGGCTGGCAGCAGGAAGAGTATCTGGATACGGACACGAGCCAGTTGCCGATGGAGCCTGCCATCGGCGTGAATGGCAAGGCGGTGACGATTGAGATCGCCACGCGAAAGCAGCCGGTTCTGGCAAAGGTATGGCGGTTGAAGGTCGGGCGCTGCAATCTGTTTCTGCTGGATTCGAATATTGAAGGCAATGCGCCGGAAGACCGCGAGCTGACGTCGCGTCTGTATGGCGGTGATCGGCGCGTGCGCATTCGGCAGGAGCTGCTGTTGGGCGTGGGCGGCTTCCGCGCGCTGAAGGCGATGGGGATTACGCCGGGTGTGCTGCATCTGAACGAAGGGCACAGCGGCTTTGCCATTCTGGAGGCGATACGCAACCGCATGCAGGAAGAAGGGATGACATTTGCGGCGGCTGTTCCGCGTGTCAGCCGCGAGGTTGTCTTTACGACGCACACACCGGTGCCTGCGGGGCACGACCGCTTCGATGCCGTGCTGATCGAGGAGCATCTGGGGCCGCTGGCGGATGAGCTTGGCTTGACCGCCGATCAACTGATGGGGCTGGGGCGCGAAGATGTTCACAACGCAGCGGAGACTTTCTGCATGACGGTGCTTGGGCTGAAGCACTCGCGGCGCGCGAATGCGGTGTCGGCGCTGCATGGCGAGGCCTCGCGGCAGATGTGGACGGGGCTGTATTCAGGCAGGACCGAGGATGATGTGCCAATCGGGCACATCACGAATGGGGTGCATGTTCCGACGTGGCTGGCGCCGCAGATGGAGCGGCTCTACGACCGGCATCTTGGAACGGGATGGCATGAACGCTCGGGCCGCGCGGCCACGTGGGAAGGCATAGAAAGCGTCGATGACGGCGAACTTTGGGAGACGCATGTTGGATTAAAGCTGCGGCTGCTCGAATTTGTGCGCCAGCGCGCGATGGAGCAGGCGGAGCGGCGCGAGGAGCCGCGCGATACGGTGCTGAAGCTTGGCCGGGTGCTGAGTCCGGATGCGCTGACGATTGGGTTTGCGCGCAGGTTTGCGACGTATAAGCGCGCGAACCTGATTCTGTCGGACATTGAGAAGCTGACGAGCATGGTGCTCGATCCGAGGCGTCCGGTGCAGTTTGTCTTTGCGGGCAAGGCGCATCCGCATGACGAACCGGGCAAGCGCGTGCTGCAGCAGATTGCGGAGCTGATGTATGACAGCGTGTTTGCCGACCGATTTGTATTTGTCGAGGACTACGACATCAATGTCGGGCGACATTTTGTGCAGGGCGTGGACGTTTGGCTAAACAATCCACGGCGTCCGCTGGAGGCCTCGGGCACGAGTGGGCAGAAGGTCGTGCTGAACGGCGGGCTGAATCTCTCGATTCTCGACGGCTGGTGGGCGGAGGCGTACGACGGGCTGAATGGCTTCGCGATCGGCAAGGGCACGACCCATTCGCTGATGGATGTGCACGACAGCCGCGACAGTGAGGACCTCTACCGTGTGCTGCGCGAAGAAGTGGTGCCGCTTTACTATCAGCGCGACAGCGATGGGTTGCCGCGCGGTTGGATCAAGCGCATGAAGCGGACGATCCGCACCCTGGGCTGGAGGTTCAATGCCGACCGCATGGTGATGGACTACACGACGAAGTGCTACGTGCCGGCGGCGGGTGGAACTTCGAGCGACATGCGCGGACGATAGGCGCGGACGAAGACTGCGATCTTCGCGCGGATCTCAGAAAGCTCGCTGCACCGTACAAAGTGTGCCTATAATCGCTCACGCGGCATGATGCTTCGCGATGACCACCGGCGCGCGGAGACATCGTCCTGGGCTCTTCTCCCCCGAACGATCATCAAGAGAGGAAACCAATGATTGAATCGCTCCGCAGATTTTCCGTTGCCACTCTGCTCCTTCTGCTTCCACTCGCTGTTATCGCGCCTCGCGTGGCGGCGCAGGACGCGGCCAAAGTGCAGGAGCCTGACTATGCCAACTCGTTTTTCTACCTTGACACTGCGGGAAAGATGCAGCCGCTGGAACGCGAACCGGTCGGCGTGGGATCGAAGGTGCACGCGCTGGGATTCGGGGGAGCGGATGCTTCCTATCAGGTGAAGAACCCGCATTCGACGGTGCGTTTTGCCGCGGGCGCGCCGATCGCAATTATTGTGAAACTCGAGGACACAAAGGTCGATCCGGCTAACGTGGTTGTGCTTTATCCGCTGCAAGTCAACAAAGACCATCGTCAGCTCATGATCACCAAGGTCGGATTCATGGGCATGCACGCGAAGAGCGATATGCAGGACAAGCAGATGCAGTTGAATTTCGCAAAGTATGGGCAGGAGTCAACGAAAGTTACGATGGCCGCTCCGCTGGCGCCGGGAGAGTATGCGATTGCGGTGCAGCCGACTCCGGGGCAGCAGACGATTGCCTACTGTTTCGGCATCGACCCGGCGAATTGAGGCTTTTCGCCAATCATTCTGAAACGAAGCTTACCCGAGGATCACTGTTAGTTAGTAATCGGAAACACAGGTTCGATTTGAGGGGAAACATGCGAATCTCTGCACTGAAGCCAAAACCGAAGCTGTCGCTGACGATGTGGGTGAATCACCTGTCGCTGCTGCCGGGCGACGAGAGCGTGGTTACGTCATTCAGCGCGATCAGCCCGGGCGTGGGCAGCGGTTTGAGCGGGCTGGCGATCCAGTCGACGACGACGGGCGACACCGGCGGCGATAAGGTGGTCGAGAAGTCGCTGGATATTCCGCCGGGCTTTCTGGTGAAGGGCGTGCGCGTTGGCTATGAGAATTCCAATGCGAGAAGCTATATCACGCAGGTGAGGCTGGCGCAGGTGCAGAATCCCCCGGCGAGAGCAGTGGTGATGCTGGATGATGCGACGCCTCTGGACACGGCCGGGCCTGCGTTTGCAGACAGCGCGGCGACTACGATCGATCCCGCAGCCGGGCCGCTGCTTTTGAGTCTGCGGATGAATTTTGCCGATACATCCGACAAGATCGTTGTTCGCGGGCTCGGGCTGCATCTGGTGAGGGCGTAAGGCTCGATCTGGAAGGAGCGTAGGTCCGGCTAGGTCAGAGGATCCATGATCGTACCGGCAAATAAAAGCTGGCCGCTGCGCTCGTCGCGAATTGCCAGGAAGAACGGATGGTCGACAACCATGTGGAAGGGTGGCGGCTCGATCCTGGCCACGGTGGGACGGATGCCGACGCTGGTGGCCGCGGCAGCTTCAGTGCCTTCTTCGTCGACTTTGAGGAACGAGGCGTGGCGCACTTCGCTGATCTGCATGCGCGGCCCCTTGTGAATGCCTGCGAAATCTGCGCTGCCGCTGAACGCAATCCCCATGCCGAGTTTTTTTAGGGCGGTATTCAGCGTCGCATCGTATGTGATGGTGAAGCGCGGCAGCTCGATGGTTCCTCTTTGCATATGCAGTGATGAGGCCAGCGTGGTGAATGTGCCGGCTGTCAGGTGCTGGAGAAACGATGGCATCGCGCCGGGGTCCTGCGGCAATACGATGTACATGGCGAATGTGCCGTCGGCATACGGCAGGCGGATGGTTTCGAGGCCATTCGCGTTGGCATAGCCGTACTCGGCGGATTGCTTCATCATCGGCACTTTGCGCACGGTGTTGTTCGCGGTTTTGAAGTCGTGCGGTTGCGTCTCTTTCGGATCGAAGGGCAGCGACCATTTGCCTTTGAAGGCAATTGCATTGGTGAGCATAGCGACAGTCGAAGGATCGACCTGATCGATGATCTTCTGGATGCGGTCATTCGTACGCTTCGCGACCCAGGCGTTGATCGTTTGCGCCGATCCGGGATCCCGGAAGTTGAGGTTTTCGGCTTGCGCGGCATAGTCGGACTGTAGGGCCTCCGCGAAGGACGGGTTCACCGGAAACCCCTGCTGCACCCAGAGAGCGTTCGCCATAGACAGCTGCACGGCGGTGGTGTTGGCGATCTGCTCGGCGAGAGCGCGATTCGCGGCGTTGAACGCTTCGAGGGGTTGCGCGTCAGAGTGCAGCGTTCGCAGGATGGCGTCGCGGGTTGTGCTGTTCGCGCCGTTGGAGGTCATCGCAAGCGCGACCGCGATGCTGGTGGGGGAGATGAAGATGTTGCGATCCCGGCGCTGTGACGCCAGTTCCCGGAGCACATCAAAACCGAACTGCGCATAGGGCTGCGCCAGTGCGTTGGCGGCGGTTGACGAATCGGGAACAGGCTGGGCGCCAACTCCAACAATGAGGCACGCCAGGACGGCAACTAGGGGTTTCATCATAAAGCACCCTTCCAGCTATTTAGACCCGACGGAAATGCTGATGAGAGCGAGCGTTGTTCGTTCTGCCATTTCCACTTCTGTATCCAGCTTCGGAAGTTCGGAGCAAGGCAGTTGCCATTTTAGCTTTGAATGGCGCGCGCGCGTTCGCGTTTGCGCAGAAGGTGGCTGAAGCGGCGCAGAAATAAATCCATGGTGCCACCCTGAATCACGATGGAGAACAGGACGACGATGTAGGTCGCGGTGAGGATCCACTGGCGGCCGAGTGTTCGCGGCACGGAAAGCGCCAGCGCGATGGACAGGCCGCCACGCAGTCCGCCCCAGCTCAGCACGACAAGCGAGCTTGCGTGTTCGCGCTGCAGGAGCTTCAGCAGGCCGAGCACGAGAGCGACCGAGACGACACGCACGGCGTTGACGGTGATGATCGAGGCTGCGCCGAAGATCATCGATGGGCGGTCGAAGGAGATGATGAGGAACTCGCAGCCGAGAAGGACGAAGAGCACGGCGTTCTGCACTTCGTCGACGGCGGTCCAGAAGTGGTCGATTTCGGCGTGGGAGATGGCAGCGACGGGGTGGCGCATGTTGAGGCGGCGCAGAGCGATGCCGGCGGCGACGGCCTCAAGCGGCGCGGAGAGATGGAGCGCGTCGGCGATGGCGTAGCCGCCGAGCGCTAATGCCAGGGAGAGCAGGATTTCGATGTGGTAGCCCTCGATGGCCTGCATGAGTTCGGAGACGAAGAAGGCGAGAGAGATTCCGATCAGGACGCCGCCGCCGGATTTGAGAAGCAGCATCCAGCCGATGTGGGCGAGCGATGGCGCGGCGCCGCGGGCGGCGTCAAGCACGGCCAGGAAAAGGACGGCGGCGATGCCGTCGTTGAAGAGGGATTCGCCGGCGAGCTGGGCCTGCAGATTTTTCGGCGTGCGGACGCGGCGCAGCATTTCGAGCACGGCGATGGGATCGGTGGGCGAAATGAGCGCGCCGAAGAGCAGGCACTCGACCGGGGTGACGGCGATGCCGGCGAGCGGAGCAATCCACCAGGTGAAGGCTGCGACTCCGGCGACAGAGAGAATGGTGCCGAGAACGGAGAGCAGGCCGACGGCCAGTTTTTCGCGGGCGAGGAATTTGAAGTCGAGCAGAAATGCTCCGGCAAAGAGCAGCAGCGAGAGCATGCCGTGCAGGATGAGGCGTTCGAAGTCGATTTGCTGGACGTGGTGTGTGGCCCAGGCGTGAGCGCCGGGCACGAAGGCAAGCGCCACGGAAGCGATGACGGTCAACAGCATTGTGCCGATGGTTGTTGGCAGCCTGAGCCAGCGGGAACTGATCCAGCTGAAGAGCGCGGCCAGGGCGATGAGGAAGCTGAGCAGGCTGAGCATTGTCGGCTAAGGCTTGATGGGAGGGCCGAGGAACTCGACGCCCCAGGGCTGGCCGAAGGCGTTCAGGGTGGCCATGTCGGGTTTTCCGTTCATGAAGAGCTCATTGAGGTCAGAGAAGAACTTCTGCGCGTCTATGCCGGGTAATATCATCACGAACTGGCGTGAAGGCTTGTCGGAGATATTGAGGAAGCCATGGGCATCGCCGCCTGGAATGCTGATGACGTCGCCGGCATCGGCTTCGAAGCGATGGCCATTGACCTCATACAAATAGCGTCCTTCAAGGACACGGAATATCTCTGCCTGCTGATGGCGGTGAAGAGGCGGACCGGATCCGGGTGCATTTACGGTTTCAAGGATGGTCAAGGCATGGTTGTCGGATGCGTCTGGCGGGAGTTCAACTGTAAGTTCGACGCCGAACGCGGGGATTTCAAATGATGAACGTTGCCCGTTCACGGAACGAAAAAATTGAAATGACATGCAGTCTCCTGAGTCCAGGCGATTTTTCAGCGATCTGTGTCCTCAAATGCGAAGCGGCCCAGCGGAAATGGTCGGGATACCTGAGGCTTGGTGTCCATCGGGTTTACAGGATAGGTGTCGGGCGTGTTGGTGGGGAAGCCCCAGACCTTGCCTGTGCGCATGTCGATGACGACGCGGCCATAGAGCTGCTTGCTGCCGTCGGGCGCGCGCAGCATCTGCGTGCCGGGCTCGATGTAGAACGGGTAGGCGGAGGATTGCGCGTTGACGGCACGCGGGGCGATGTAGGGCCGGATGGCAAGAGTGACCAGAGCGATGGCGATCATCAGCAGCAGGAAGTTGGTGAGAGAAATGTTTTTCATATCATCTCCTGCTGTCGAGTCTAAAGTGCCTGGGATGTTTCGAGGAGTTGAAAGTGCGAACCTCGGCAAGAAGTGTGGGACACCCCATTTTTCGTGCTGATCGCTGCTGACTGCAGGTCCTTCCGCTCCGGATGACAATTTAATAATTACTCGGAGCGCAGGGCCTTTGCGGGATCGATGGCGGCGGCGCGGCGCGCGGGCAGCAGGGTTCCGGCAATGGCGAGCAGCGGCAGGACGCAGATGGCCGCGATGAGGGTGACGGGATCGTGCTGCGAGGTCTGGATCAGCTCGTCTTTGGCGAAGCGTCCGGCGAAGTAGGCGAGCGGCAGGCCGACGGCTACTCCGATTAGAGCGAGCAGGCAGGCCTGGCGGAGGACCATCCACATGACGTTGCCGCGGTTGGCGCCGAGCGCCATGCGGATGCCGATCTCCTGCGTGCGCTGTGAGGTCACGAACGACAGCACGCCATAGATGCCGACGAGCGAGAGCAGCAGGGCAGCTGCGGCGAAGGTGCCGAAGAGCGCGAGCGCGAAGCGCGGGCCGGCGTAGCCGTACATGTCGAGCATCTGGCGCAGGGTCATGGCGTCGACGATGGGCTGGTCCTTATCCATGGAGCGGACGACCTGGCGCACGGGGTTCATCAGGTCCTCGGCCGGCAGGGTTGTGGATACGATCAGCGTGTCGGCCAAAGGCGCGATGGTATAGGGAAGGAAGATGTGCGGGAAATCCTCGCGGAAGCCGGCGAACATGGGCAGGTCGTTCATCACGCCTACGACGCTGAATGCATCGTCCTGCAAGGGATTGTTCCTGCCGGTCTTGAGGCTGGGCAGGTGCACGATGCGGCCGAGAGCGTTTTCTCCACTGAAATAGCGTTTGGCGAAGTTCTCGGTTACGACGATCTCGTGCGACTGGTCGGCGATCTCGCGCGCATCGAGGAAGTGGCCCTGCAGCATCTTTCGCGTGGAGATGGACAGGTATTCGGGGCTGGTGAAATGGACGATCGTGACGCGCTTATCGACGGGCTGACCGGCGATCTGCACGTAGTCGCCGTACAGATCGAGAAAAGGAAAGGATGCGTCCACGGTCGCGTCGGTGACGCCGGGAAGCGCGCGGACGTTTTCCATGAGCTGGCGGAAGAAGCGCGCGCGGCTGTCGGGAGTGGGGTAGCGCTGGTCGGCGAGAGGAACGCGCATCATGAGCGTGTGGTCGGGCGAAAAGGGAACAGGCGCGTTTTCGGTTGCGATAAGGGATCGGACCATGAGCCCGGCGAGCATGAGCAGAGCCAGCGACAGCGCGATCTCAGTTACGACGAAGCCGCTGAGCAGGCGGCGCTGCGCGCGGCTGCCCGAGGAGCGGACGCTGCTAAGCGCTGCGGCCAGGCGCGGGTTGGCGCTGTGCCACGCGGGGGCGAGTCCGAAGACCAGGACGGTGACGAGGGCGACGCCAATCGAAACGAGCAGGACGGGAAGGTTCATTTTGACGACGGCTTCATCGGGGATGGTTTCCGGCGGCACTATGCGAAGTGTGGCCTGCAAGCCCGCGTAGGCGAAGGCCAGAGCAACAGGCATGGCAACGAGCGCGAGCAGGAGCGATTCGGTGAGGGCGTAGCGGACCAGGCGGACACGCGACGCGCCGATGGCGGCGCGCACGACGAACTCATGCTCACGGTTGACCGCGCGGGCAAGCAGCAGGCTGGAGACGTTGACGCAGGCGATGAGCAGGAGAACCGCGACCGAGCCGAGCAGCAGGTAGAGCGTGCTGGCGAGGTTTGACTGGAACATCTGGTCGAAGGGCATGATGCCGACGTGCAAGTCCTTGGGGAAGGCGCGTGGAGCGGTCTTCGTGAACTCGTTGAAGATGGGTTGCAGTTCGGCGGCAGCTTGCGCGTCGGTGACGCCGGACTTCAGGCGTCCGACCAGAGTGAAGTAGCGCTGGCCCTGGATCTCCTGCTCGTTGGTGAGCTGGATGGGCAGGTAGACATCGCCACCCCGCCAGAGAAAGCGCGGCGGCATGACGCCGATGATGGTGCGTGGGTGCTGGTTGAATGTGAGGACGCGGCCGAGGATGGATGGGCTGCCGCCGTAGTGGGCCTGCCAGTATCGGTAACTGAGCAGCGCGACTTCGCCGTGGCCGGGCTGCACGTCGCTTTCCATTGAAGCGCGGCCGAGGATGGGCTGCACGCCGAGGACATCGAAGGTATTCGGGGTGATGTAGTTGCCGCGCAGGCGTTGCGGCTCGGCTCCTCCAGTAAGGATGACATTGCTGATGGTGGAGGCGGTGACGCCGGTGAAGATGTCGGTCTTCTGCGCGATTTCGTTGAATTGCTCAGGGGTGTAGACGTTCCAGCGGCATTCCGGCCATTGCGCGGAGCAGAGTTTTGGCGTGGCCAGCGTGTGCACGTCCTTGTAGGGGAATGGATCGATCAGGACGCCGTAGGCTACGCTGAAGACAGCGGTGGCGGCTCCGATGCCCAGGGATAGGGTGAGGATCGCGGTAAGGGCGAAGCCGGTGTCTTTGCGCAACTGGCGGAAGGCGTAACGGAGGTCCTGAAGAAGGATGTGCATGAGCGCTCCCTGGAGCAGGCGTTGTTCGCAAGATGATGCTAACGCAGAATGGTCCGGGCATGAATTTTCCGGAGAAATCTTTTCCGGGGTGAGCTGGAATAGAGGCACATCACAAAGACAATCGGTTGACTTCAATCGATTCAGGACATGCGGCAATGCTTACTCATAAGTAAAACGTTTAAGCTTGACGGATGTCCGGCCACCATTCTAGTATGGCCGCGCAATCGGAAATCTGAGGGGAAGAAATGGAGATTCCTGGGTTCATAAGACGCCTGCCGCTGGCGGCCGGCTTGATGGGAATGTTGTTGTTGCCGGCGATTCCGGCGCGGGCGCAGGCGGTTACCGACCGTCCGTGGATGGACAAGAGCCTGTCGCCGGAGCAGCGCGCCGATCTGGTGCTGAAACAGATGACGCTCGATGAGAAGATCGGCCTGCTGCATGGCAATGGCATGCCGCATGCGGCCCAATGGCAGGCACCGCTCACGTATCTCTCGAACGGCGGAGCGGGGATGACGCTGGGCGTTCCGCGGCTGGGGATTCCGAATATTTATATGTCGGACGCAGCCTATGGCGTGCGCAGCAGCGGTGAGAACGGGCGGTATTCAACCGCGCTGCCATCGAATCTGGGAGCGGCTTCGAGCTGGAGCACAGAGGCGGCATGCGAGTACGGCGGCCTGATCGGGCGCGAGCTGCGGGCGCAGGGGTACAACATGACGCTGGGCGGCGGCGTGAATATCACGCGCGAGCCGCGCAACGGGCGCACGTTTGAATACATGGGCGAAGACCCGCTGCTCGCCGGGACGCTGGTCGGCAACCTGATGAAGTGCGAGCAGGCGGAGCACGTGATCGGCGACATCAAGCACTACGCGGTCAACGACCAGGAGACGGGACGCAACATTGTGAATGCGATCATCTCGAAGAAAGCGCTGCAGGAGAGCGATCTGCTGGCATTTCATATCGGGATCAAGGTTGGCAACCCGGCGGCGGTGATGTGCTCGTATAACCGCATCAATGGCGATTATGCCTGCGAGAACAAATACACGCTGACCGATGTTCTGAAGGGCGAGTGGGGATTCAAGGGGTTCGTGCTCTCCGACTGGGGCGGCACGCACAGCACGGAGAAAGCCTCCGCTGCGGGACTGGATAACGAAGAGCCGATGGACCACTACTTCGGGCCGAAGCTCAAAGAGGCGGTCGAGGCCGGGCGCGTGCCCATGTCGGAGATCGACGACCATGCGCGACGTGTGCTGTATGGGGAGTTCTTGTCGGGCATTGTGGATTATCCCGTCGAGAAGAGTGTGGTCGATGTCGAGCGCGGCTTCGAGATTGCGCAGCATATTGAAGAGCAGAGCATCGTTCTGCTGAAGAATGACAAGGGGATCCTGCCGCTGAATGCGGCCAGGGTGAAGTCGATTGCGATCATTGGCGGGCATGCGGATGTGGGAATGCTTTCGGGCGGCGGCTCGGCGCAGGTGGACCCGCCGGGCGGCAATGCGATCATGCCTCCGGGGCAGGGTGCTACGCACTGGCAGGAACACATCTGGTTTCCCACGTCGCCGCTGAAGGCGCTGAAGGCAAAGATGCCGGACGCGAAGATCGAATTCAACGCGGGCACGGATCTTTCATCGGCGGCTGCGCTGGCGAAGAGCTCGGATGTGGCGATTGTGTTCGCGTCGCAGTGGACATCGGAGGGCATGGACCTGCCGAATCTTTCGCTGCCGAACAACCAGGACGCGCTGATTGACGCGGTGGCGAGGGCGAATCCGCGGACGATTGTGGTGCTCGAAACAGGGACGGCGGTGACGATGCCATGGCTGGGCGATGTGGCCGGCGTGGTGGAGGCGTGGTACGCGGGCAGCCGCGGGCATATTGCGCTGGCGAACGTTCTGACCGGTGAGGTGAACGCGACGGGCAAACTGGCGATGACCTTTCCTAAGAGTGAGCAGGACCTGCCGCATCCGGTGATTCCGCCGCTTTCGAAGGAAGATGAGGGTCAGGGAACGGGCGCGGTCAACGGGCGCACGCATACCGAGTCGAAGTACACCGTGAATTACGACGAGGGCGTGAAGGTTGGTTACAAGTGGTATGAGGCGGAGCATAAGCAGCCGCTCTTTCCGTTTGGCTTCGGTCTGTCGTATACGACGTATTCGTATTCCGGCCTGAAGACGGACAGCGGGCAGAAGACGGTGAGCTTCAAGGTAAAGAACACGGGCAAGCGCGCGGGCACGGAGATTGCCGAGGTCTATGCGCAGCTTCCCGATGCGGCGAGCGAGCCGTTCAAGCGGCTGGTGGGCTGGCAGCGCGTGGATCTGGGGCCGGGTGAGTCGAAATCGGTTTCGGTGACGATCGATCCGCTGATGCTGTCTATATTTGATGAAAAGGCGAATGGCTGGCAGCTGCTGAAGGGCAAGTACAGGATTCTCGCCGGGCCTTCGTCGGCGGACACGCCGCTGAAGGGGACGATCGAGGTCAAGTAGTCTCTGAATCTCTATTCTGCCCGTCTGCTTTGCAGGCGGGCTTTGTTTTGTCTCTTTGATTAGCATGGGTGGGTGAAGCATTCTTCCTTGAGACATTATTTCTGTGTTTTTTGCCTGCTGCTATTTGGGTGGCAGGCTGCGCGTGCAGCTCAACCGCTACTGGCGAACAAGCGGGTGCTGTGGCTGGGCGACAGCATTACGCAGGCGGGCGATTACATCACGTTTGTTGAATACTTTCTCGAAAAGAAATATCCGGCGGACAGGTTTGATGTGATCAGCATTGGACTGGCGAGTGAGACGGCATCGTGTCTTTCGGAGAAGACGCACCCGTTTCCGCGGCCCTGTGTGCAGGAGCGGCTGCAGCGTGCGCTTACTCTGGTGAAGCCGCAGATCGTGGTTGCCTGTTATGGGATGAATGACGGGATCTATCATCCTCAGAGCGCGGAGCGCATGCAGGCCTTTAAGCAGGGAATAGAGAAGCTGATTGCGGCGGTGCATGCGGCGGGAGCACAGTTGATCTTGCTCACTCCTCCGCCATTTGACGCGCTGCCGGTGAAGGGCAAGGTTGTGCCGCTGAGTGCGGCTGATTTTGGGTTCATGTCTCCATACGAAGGCTACGATAGCGTGCTGGCCGACTATGGGCGCTGGGAGATGCATCTGCCCAGGAGCGAGGCTACCGTCCTCGATCTGCATACGCCGATGGATGCGTATCTCGCAAAGCGGCGAGAGACGGACGCCGATTTTTCGTTTGCGAAGAAGGATGGGATTCATCCGGATGCGGCGGGGCATCTGCTGATGGCGCAGATTGTGCTGCGGGGGTTGGGTGTTCCCGTGGCTGCCGGGGATTTGTCATCTGAATTGAAGACGGTTGAGGCTGATCCTCTGTATGCCTTGATCAAGGAACAGCGCGAGGCGCGGTCTGACGGATGGCTGAAGTATGTGGGGTATACGCGCGACGAGACGGTGAAGTCGGATTCGGTGAAGGATGTTGAGACAAAGAATGCGGAGTTGCAGGCGAAGATCGATGCTTTACGACGACAGTTGCTCAAGTAGTTTTGTTCGGACGCATCATGCTTTCCCACCCTATCGCAAACTACGCGACAGGATGGGGCACCCATTTTCGTGCTGATCGATGCGAACTGCAGGTCTTCGACTGCGCTTCACTGCGTGAAGCTCGGCTCAGGATGGCATCGATCAGTGCTTAGACTGGAGGCATGCCTTCGATGATGTGGGCGCCGGCAGGGGTGTGGAAGACGAAGTCGGCGTCGGTGGCGGGGGCGTCGGGGTGCTCGTCGCTGAAGGTGAAGGTGTTGATGGCGCCGTCTGTCTCCTCGATGCGCATGGACTGGATGACTCCGTCGGCATTTGCGGTGATGGTGAAGGAGGCTATGCGCTGCTCCATGTTTTTCGGAATGCCTGAGAGGGTGTAGGCTCCGTTTTCTGCGGGCGTGATCTGGAGGTTGGTCAGCTCTTTGGCGAGTTGTGTGTGGCCCAGCAGGAAGCGCAGGGGTGAGCGCAGGTCGTCGAGCTTCTTTGCCGTGACGCGGGGAATTTCGGTGTCGCCGGGAGAGTAAAAGTATGCGTTCCGGCCATCGAGGACGAAGAGCTTGCCCGCGGGTTGCGCATAGGTCCAGCGCATCTTGCCTGGTTTCTTGAGCAGCAGGATACCGCTTTCCTCACGGTGCATGCCCATGCCGTCGTATTTCTGCGTGAAGTGGACGGACAGGGAATGGAGCGCGTTGTAGTGCTTGTCGATGCGCGCGGCGAAGGCTTGCGCGGTTAGGGTCTGGGCGCGGAGGTGGGTTGCCGCGATCACGCATATGAGTGCCAGAAAGCCCGAAGCAGTCTGCGTGAGGTTGAGTCTGTATGGATTCTTCACTACGCCTTCGGCTCCGTTCAGAATGACGGTCTCTCGTATGGGATGGCGGTATCCCATCCTTTCGCGTTGCGAAAGGTTGGGGCACCCATTTTGGGCCACTGCCTGGAAAATGCAGGTCTCTCGGCTACGCTTCGCTCGGGATGACGAACTTAAGTATGGTCGCTCAGGATGACAACGTTCGATGGTTGTCACTCCGCTCACTCGCTGGCGAAGTGCTGACTCGCTATTGCAGCGGCACCGTGCAGTTGGTTCCACCTGCCGGGTCGGCTTTGATTTCCCCGGTCATGTCGATGCAGAAGCCGCGGTGGCCGGTCTTGCCTACGGCTTGCGGCACGGCGGTGGCTTCATAGCTGGTGTACATGTCCTGGTTGTTTACCGTGGTCTTGGTGCAGTTGACGAGGTTGAAGGTGTATCCGGCTTTGTTACCGGTGGCGACGTCGCGCTGCAACAACTGGGCGTTTTGCGCGTTCGGTGCGCCCGAGCTCGAATCGCCGCCAAGGGCCTGCAGCGAACAGGCGAAGCCGTTGGCGGGATAGTTCGTCTGGTACTGGATTTGCGCCTCATAGATGGCGCGCAGCGACTGGATGGCCGAGGTCTCATTCGCCTGGCTGCGCAGGTTGAGCATGTTGGGGATGGCGATGAGCATGAGGATGAGCATGATGGAGATGACGATGAGCAGCTCCATCAGGGTAAATCCCGCTTCGGTTGGGGTGAATCCGGCTTGCCGCTTGCGGCGATCAGAGGGCTTTTGCATCAGGAGATCAATCATGGTCAGTGCTTCTTCCCGTGGCTGCCGGGAAAAGACAGCCGCCGAGAAAAATCCTAAATGAGTAAGACGCAGGATGCCAGTGGAGCGCTCATTTACAGGGTACGGTGCTCAGTGGGCAACGTTCAGAGTACAGGTTTGGGGTTCGTGCCTTCCCACCCTTCGCCTTTGGCTCAGGATGGGGCACCCAGTTTCGTGCTGCTGCCTGGAAAGTGCGGGTCACCTAAACGCTGCACCCTGTACGCTGAACGCTGAGCGCTGTTTCAGCATTCCAGCTGGCTGCGCGTCAGTTTTACGCCGTCCAGGCGGCCGAGCAATGTCACAGCCACCAACTCGGGCTGGAAGAGCTGGTTAGCCATGGCGAGCACCTGGTCTTCAGTGATGGATTCGACGCGGTCGAGGATCTCCTGCATGCCGAAGAAGTAGTTGAAGTGCATCTGCTGGCGCGCCAGGTTCGACATGCGCGACATCGAGCTTTCGAGCGAGAGCAGCAGGTTGCCCTTCAGTTGGTCCTTGGCGCGGCGCAGCTCATCGGCAGGCAGCGGTTCGCTCTTGAGGCGGCGGAACTGCTCCATGACCAGCTGGACAACCTGAATGGCGCGGTCGGAGGAGGTTCCGGCGTAGACGCAGAGCGAGCCGGTGTCGCTGTAAGGGTTCAGGTCGCTGTAGATGGAGTAGGCGAGGCCGCGCTCTTCGCGGACGGTCTGGAAGAGGCGGGAACTCATGCCGCCGCCGAGGATCGTATTCAGGACGAGTGTGACGTAGCGCGACTCGTCGGCGATGGCCGGGGCTGGGACGCCGAGGCAGAGCTGGACCTGTTCGAGGGCTTTCTTGTTTTTGAGGATGATGCGGGCTGCGGTCTTGGGTGGTACTACGGCTGTGAGCGATTCGCCCGCGGGAAGGGATTCGAAGCGGCGCGTGACCTGTTCCACGAAAGCGTCGTGGTCGATGTTTCCGGCGGCGGAGAAGATCATATTGCTGCCGTGGAAGCGCTGACCGTAGAAGCTACAAAGCGTATCGCGTTCGAAGCGCTTCACGGTTTCCTTCGTTCCGAGGATCGGTTTGCCGAGCGGGTGATCTTTCCAGAAGGCCTGAGTGAAAATTTCGTGTACGAGGTAGTCGGGGTTGTCCTCGTCCATCTTGATCTCTTCGAGGATGACGCCGCGCTCGCGGGTGATTTCATCGCTGGCGAAGGTGGGGTTGAGGACGAGGTCGGAGAGCACGTCGAGGGCGACGGGCACATGCTCGTCGAGCACCTTGATGTTGAAGCAGACGGTTTCCTTGCCGGTGAAGGCGTCGAGGTTGCCGCCGATGGCGTCCACTTCGCGGGCGATGTGCTGGGCCGATCGCGATTTTGTGCCCTTGAAGACCATGTGCTCGACGAAGTGGGAGATGCCGTTGATCTCGGGCATTTCATGGCGCGAGCCTGCACGAATCCAGACACCCATCGCTACGGAGCGGATGTGGTCCATTTTTTCAGTGAGAATCGTGAGCCCGTTGGGCAGGACGGTGCGGCGTATGTTGCGTTCATTATCCATGATGATTCCTGGGTTCTTTTTTGCCCTTGCGTGCTCGGGGCCGCTCTTGGGGGTAGGGAAGAATGCGCTATGCTTGTCTCTACGAGCTGTGTCTATGATGCCGCCGGGCAGGAAAAAACCTATCTCTATTTTAGACTCTCCCGAGGCTGCTGGGGCGCATAGTCTTTTTGGCCTTAATCATCAACAACTTACGGACTTATTGGCGCAATTTGACGCGCCTGCCTACCGGGCGAAGCAGCTTTCCGGGGCGCTTTACCGGCAGTGGGAAGACGATCTGGACGAGGTTTCGATACTACCCAAAAAGCTGCGCGACGCCATGATCGAGAGCGGTTACAAGGTTGGATTGCCGCGGATTGTCGAGTCGTTTGTTTCGATGGATGGAACCGAGCGGTATTTGATTGCCGGGAATGACGGGCAGACGGTCGAGACGGTGTGGATGCCGGATGGCGATGGCGGCGAAGCGGGCGACGGGTCTGAGTCAGGAACGGATTTGCGGCGGGCGACGATCTGCGTCTCAAGCCAGATTGGCTGCGCGGTGAACTGCCAGTTCTGCCTGACGGCGAAGATGGGGATGATTCGCAACTTGACGGCAGGTGAAATTGCCGGGCAGGTAGTGGCGGTGCTCAAGCGCCACAAGATCGAGATTGGGAAGAAACGCATCAACCTCGTTTTCATGGGAATGGGCGAGCCGTTTCTGAATTACGACGAGTTCATGGCGGCGGTGCGGCTGCTGGTTCAGGAGGTAGGCATTCCCGAATCGCGGATGACAGTTTCGACTTCGGGGATCATTCCAGGGATTCTGCGGTTTGCGCAGGAGCCCATTCGGCCCAAGCTGGCGATTTCGCTGAATGCTCCGAATGACAAGGCGCGGACGGAGATCATGCCCATTACGAAGAAATGGGATATTGGGCATTTAATCCAGGCAGTGCGTCAGGTTCCGCTGCGTCCGAAAGAGAAGATTACATTCGAGTATGTGCTGCTGGGCGGCTTGAATGACCGGCAGCGCGACGCGGATGAAGTGGGCCAGATGCTGCGGCGCGCAAATCTTCCGCTCAAGGTAAACCTGATTGTGTGGAACCCGGGTCCGGGGATGCCTTACAGCATGTCTGATCCGCACACGGTGCATTTGTTTCAGTACCGGATCAAGTACAACAACATTCCGGCGTATGTGCGCCGGCCTCGTGGGCGGGATATTTTTGCGGCTTGCGGGCAGTTGAAGCGAACCACAGAGCTTGTTCAGTTGGGGGTCTCCTGAGGTTTCGCCTCAGCCTTTTACTTCGCCAGATTCACGAGATGTCTGACTTTCCTCAGGGCGTGCAAAAAAAGGCTTCGGGCACCGGAACGTCGTAGCATAGGCTGCATGAGCGATAACCTTAACGGCGTCGAAATGGCTTGTGATCTTTTGGAACGAGGTCCCCATGTCGATTTTTGATGAACTTCGCTGAAGCTCCGCAAGCACATATTCCCGGCAGCCCATAGCCATCTCCGAGCGGAATATGTCTTTGGTGTCCATCGGAGCACGCCTGGCCCTTTCAATGGCCTCTTCGCGCGAACGGACCTGGATGATCCAGTAGCCACCGATGACTTCTTTCGCCTCGGCAAACGGCCCGTCGGGCTTGACGAACATCCTCGATTACTATCACAATGAAGTACATATTATGCTCGGTGAATTTGAATACGTTCTGATCACCGCCGCGGCTGGCCTGGGCGAGAGCACCTATGGTGCGGCCATTCGTGAAGAGATCGAGAAGGTAGCAGGCCGAAAATGCTCGATTGGGGCTTTGTACACGACGATTGAGCGGCTGGAGAAGAAGGGCCTGCTCAAGACGTGGATGGGCGAGGCCACGGCGCAACGCGGCGGCCGGGCAAAACGCATGGTGCGCGTGACGCCGAAGGGCATGCAGGCGGCGAAGGAGTTTTACGAAGCGATGATGCGCGTAAGCCATAACGCTTCATGGGTTACGGGCAAGCCGGAGAGTGCGTCATGAGTTCACTGGCAGAGATGGCAACGATTTTTCTCACGCCCAGAGATCGGGATGCGGTGTTGGGCGATCTGGCGGAGACGGGCGCCAATGGATGGAATGCCTTTGCCTCTGTGCTAGGGCTTGCAATGCGGCAGCAGATGGAGCTTTGGCGCTGCTGGCAGCCGTGGGTTGCCGGCAGCGTGGCCTTCGCGGGAAGTGTGCTCTTGCTGGGCGTCTCGTTTGGGCTGTCGGTGGACTCGCGTCATCTTCTGCGCGGCGAGCGTGGCTATGGCAGCATGCTCTGTGAAGCTCTGCTGATGCTGTTGTGGGCGTGGACGAGCGGATTTGTGGTGGCGTCGCTCTCCGGCAAGACGCGATGGGTGAGCGCCATTCTGTGCGCGATCCCGTGCCTCTCCTGTGTGCTCCGGTTTCAGGACACCTCTCTCTCGCGTCTCTGCGTGCTCCTGTTTCTGCTGCCAGCTGTGGTCGGCGCCGTGCAGGGAGCATGCCGCGCTCGCTTGTCCCACAGGACAGCACTGACGCTGGCAATAGCCATGACTGCCTTGATGTTCGTTTGGGACGGCATGTACATGAGGAACTGGTTCCTGCTCCTGCCCGCATGGTGGCTTGTGGCTCATGCAGAACGACCGAAACTCTCCAACTAAGGCGGCGGCATGAAGGCGCAAAGGAAACAATTCGCAGCGGTGCTCTGCTCACTCCTTTTGACTGCGGTTTCCGCAGTTGCTCAAAGCGATGGGAGCAAGAGCAGGATTGTGGAGCGAGTGATTCATTCGAAAAACTTCGAGGGGAACAAGATTGGCGTAAGCGCCGACCGCAGGCTGGTGGTGTATCTGCCCGCCGGGTATGACGGAGCGTCGAAGCGCTATCCCGTTCTCTACTTTTTCCCGAGCCCGATGGATGGATACCGGACGCTTTTCGATACCAGCGGCGCACAGGCTCTTTTCGACCGCGCCATCGCGCGAGGCACCATTCGCAGCTTCATCCTTGTCTCCGTGGATATGACGACTCCGCTGGGAGCTTCGTGGTTTGTGAACTCTCCTGTAACCGGTAACTGGGAAGACTTTGTGGTGCAGGAACTTGTCCCCTATGTCGATGCCGGCTTCCGCACGATACCGGCGCGTGATGCGCGCGGACTTGTGGGAGAGCATATGGGAGCTTATGGCGCCATCCGCATCGGCATGAAGCATGCGGATGTCTTTGGCTCGATCTACGGCATGAATCCGGTGGGCACAGGATCAGGCGTGCAGATTATGGATTCAAGGCCCGATTGGGATTTGCTCGCGCACGCGGCTTCTCTGGATGAGGTGAAGAAGGATGGATTCTCCGCGATCTTCACGTCGATCTTTCAGGCCTTCTTGCCGAACCCGGAGAAGCCACCGCTCTATGTC